>ERZ832522.4337-NODE-4337-length-14116-cov-104.904345_pt1 | contig 14116 bp, 12 predicted proteins | sample MGYA00519951_ERZ832522 | MGnify/ENA primary metagenome ERZ832522 (study PRJEB31850, sample SAMEA3708728) | human gut metagenome | biome: human gut; feature: human-associated habitat; material: faeces | place: China | collected 2014 ... | reverse complement strand
TAAAAGCCATATCGTTCTCAAGATCACTCAATTTTGTAGGAAGATATCCAGGAGCCCATTTTCTGAACTTATATGGATAAACTTCTCTCTCAATTGGATCAGTGATAGAACTAGGTATTGAAGCTCCATCTTTTATACTACTATCGTAATAAAATTCAACTGCAGATCCTGAAGAGCTACTTGATTCCACAACTCTTACTATACAGCCATCTTCAAGTCTTTCTTTTGGAATAGCTTTAAGATCTTCTATTGTTCTAACACTTTTCCAACCACCTTTTCCATAAATTGCTTCATGGGTAGGGTATGTATCTTGATCAGTATAAGGAACTATAGGAGCTGAAACATTTATACCTTTTTTATTTTTTTCCATATTATTTAAATTCTATATTTAAAACTCCTGTTTGAGGATAATCAAATACTATTACAGAATAATCTTCTTCACCAAATTTACAAGAGAAAGCATTATTTTCCATATTTCCTGTTAAAAGTCTTATAGGATCTTCACTTTCATTAACTTCTCCATAAATTTCAGTAGGAATCATGTAATATATGTATAATCCTGAAGTATAATCATTACCTTCATCATCTACGCTACAATCTACATTATTTAAAACAATTGAACGTTCTTTAGATAGACTTCTATTTCCGTAAGTTTTTCCGTCAATTACAATCTTACTAATATCGTTTGTTTTAGATTTACCCCAAATTCTAGAATTAATAAATTCATAGGTAATGTTTTTAGAGATACTAACAGATCCAATAGAGTCTGATGAACTACCATTACCGTATAAAACAGATAGAGTAATTACAGTATCTCTTGAAATATTTTGATTATAAATCCATACCCAAGTATACTCATCTTCATCTTCGCTAGGATTATTCATTCCTCCAGAATAAAAACTTCCGTTTATATATATACTTACACTAACATCTTTTCTTTTTAATTTCATTCCATTATACCAAACTTCCCAAGCAAAAGAGGGTTGTATTCTAGTTCCATTTTCATAAAGCCCTCCATCTACTGTTGGATTACCCGAAATTGTATAATCTGGAAGTAATCGTATCTCTAGAACTGTTCCAAGACTGTGTATAATATCTTGAATTCTCTCATTTAATCCGTTTAATGCATTAGTTACAGCATTCTGAGACATAACATCATCCTCAGATGAACCTGTGGTTTGAAGTACATTAATACCACCTCGAATTCTGAAAAAGCCTGTAATTGAATCTTTTTCTATATCCTTATAGTAAGTATACCATTTTCCATCTACAAATACTTCAAATCCATCAGGAATAGGGTATTTATCATAATCCCATGTTCCTAATTCTCCTATTCCACTAACTATACCTTGTCTTTTATCTAGGAATACTTTAGCGGGTAATAAAAAATTTGAACCTATTTTATTTGCCATAATTTATTTTATTTATTAATATTTTCCACCGCTTATATTCTTAGCAGCTATAGACATATTAGAATCAGTTACAATACTAGAATTATCAACATTGACTCTAATTTCTGTACTACCATCTTCAAGTTGTACTAAATTAATTCCAGGACCACCAATAAAGCCTTCACGTATTGATAATCCTTTAATAATTTGTTCAAGTTTTCCAAGAGTATTATAATTTATGCTAGCTCCACCTAAAATCTCCTGTCTCAGATTTTCTAAGTCAGTTGCATTTACACTAGAATTTTCTGTAGATATTCCTTCGAAGAATGTTGGTAATGAGAATGAAAAAACTTGTTGAAAATTATTATAATTTAATGCAACATCTTTTACATAAACATTGTAATCAATATCATTTACTTTACAAGACTCTATTGAATAATCAGTTATATGATTCATTCCAGAAGTTGTATCATAAATACTCATAAGATTTCCGTACAGTTTTGGATATGCAAAAGCTATTTTCTGTGAGTTAAGATCTCCTTGGAAAGTAACAATTGATTTCTCATTTCCAACTACAGTGTTTTCAAGAGAATTTAAAGCAGCTTCTGTTATATTCCACCCACTTTCAGGAATTTGTCCATAGTAGAAATTGTAACCAAACTTAACTGTATAATATGAAGTTGCAGTTCTTATAATTCCTGTATCTGGATCCGTATATTTAATAGATAATCTATATTCTGTTGTATTTGTAAGACCTAAGACTGTATATTTATTACTTTCAGGGAGAGTTATTTGTGTACCATTTAATTCTAAAATACAATCATTAGTAACTTCATATGTATTTGCTTCACCTGTTTTTATATCTATATCAGGGATTGTTACTCTGATTAAGAAGTTAACAGCGGTTCTAATTCCAGTTTGATATAGAGGAGTAGTGCCATCATCTTGTCTGTTAGAATCATAAAAACTAACTCTTAATGGGAATGTAGCTGAATGATTTTTATAAGTTAACTCCTTAATTTCTTCTAGACTTTTAAGAGCATCTTGAATACTAACATCCCAACCAGAAATCATTTCATTAATTTCGGACTTAGTATAAAAATCATCTTCACGTTTTAATACTCCATCACGATAAAACCATCTATACTTATCTTCTATATTACTAAAAATGAAAGGACCACCAGTTATAGGTTCTATTTGTCTAACCCCACCAGTTTCGTATACATAATTCCAAATTCCATCTTCATCCTTGTAAAGATATAATTCTCCATGTACAAGAAGAGATACATCTGGAAGTTCAGTTACTACATCTCGAACTAAATCTAATCCGCCAAGTGTAACAACTTGATAACAGTCTTCTCCTATTCCATTCTTAATACCTAGAGCGAATATAGTATCTGTTTCTGTTTGTTCAGGATTAGAATAATATCTAACCATAACAGGCTCTCCGATTAAGAATTCATGTTGATTTAATCTTAATCTTGCTATACTTCTATCTCGTTCTATGTATTTGCTTCTGGAAATTTGTATTTGAAAAGAATTTAAACTACTCATAATTATTTATTTATAATTGAATAAAATAATAAAAGAATAGACTTAGTTTTATAATTTTTCTAAGTCTATTCTCATAATTTAGGTTTTGAAGCTTTCAGAAGAGAATTTCTGTTATTTAATTTTGATAATTCGGAAAGATTCAACTAATTCTGCAGTAGACCAAATAATAGAAATTTTATGATCTTTATCCATATAGAATTCAACAGGATTATTAAGAATACCTAGATCATAGAATTTACCATCAATACTTACTAAAGCATCTGGATATTGTGATTTAAGTTTTTCGCTAGGAGTAATAGTAACTTTAACCACTTCTTTATCACCAGTCAAACCATATTTATTGACTTCGTAATTAGGATATACAGGTTCTAAAACTGTAGCACTTTTATCTTCACTATCGAATTCATACCAAGTACTTTCATCATCTCCTAACCAAGGACCTTCAATTTTATAGACCTGATAAAATCTACTAGGAATAATATCTTTTCCATACTTACCCCAAGCAGCATCTTCATAAATTTTAACTTCTTCGTTCATAAGTTTTTGTTTTATAAAAATTATTGTTATTTATTTTATTCATAATTATAACCACTTATTTCTATCGGGCGACTTTGATAGAATTAAGGCATTTATTCGTGGTATATAATTATAAGTAGCAGTTTTCTTAATTTCTTCTACATTCAACTCTATATTAGATTCATTTATCCATTCCAGAATAATTAATCCAATAGGTTGATTAATTCCAGGAATACTAATAAATATTTGTCTTTTAGAACCATCTCTACTATTTACTAATTCATATATTCCAGGATATTTTTCCATAAATACGCTATCTCTTGGACCATCACAATATACAATTTCTCCAAACTTAATATCTTCATAGATACTAGTAATTAATCCAGTATTTATACTTTTATACTGTTCTGGATCTATGGAAGGTACAGCAAAACCATTATCTTGTTGGAGAAGTTCTACGTATTTGAAGGGAATAGATACTAGATTTTCTTTAGAATTATGATATTCGAAGTATAATATTCTATCAGCTCTAGAATTACTTCTAAATTCTGTAAGGAGAGGTTTTAATTCTGCTAATAACTGATCCCTAAGTTCCATTTTTTCGGAGTGTATCTTATCAGAAATTTCAGAATATATTTCTATAGTATCCTTTATTATAGCTTTGTAATTAAATATAGCTAAGACTAAACAGAAGATAAAAATATACTTCACGAACTTCGAAAATCCTATGTTTTTATCTATCTCTGTTATAGCCTCAACGAATTCTTTTAAAGATAGTTTCATGATTTATTATATTGCAAATTGAGTTAACCTAATCTCTCCTGATTCTATAGTACTCGTCTTTTTTGTTATTGGATCTAGATTAGTAATTTTTAAGACTATCACTAAATTTAACTCTTTTCCAGTAGTATTAGCAGAATATATTAATCTTTTATTCACCTGATCTACTTTAAACTCCAGTCCATTACTTTCTTTCACCAAGATTTCAATTACAGGCAGAGATGTTATATCTATTTTAACCTTTTCCTTTATTTTTGAAATATTATAATCATTTATCAATCTATACATATCACATTCTAATGTTCCTAATAGATTTATATACCCTCCAGATTTTTTAAGACTACTAGTATCTTCTAATGCTGAAAACGATAGAATAGATGTAATTTGTCTAATCACAGAGTTATTATATATTTTCTCACCAGATATATTATTGTATAAGAACGAACTACTATATCCACTTGTTTTCTTGTTTCTTATATACTTATAGTAAGATTTTTTTGTTACTATTTTTTCTTCCAGTGAGGTAAAGATATTAACTACATAATCAATTCCTATACCTTCCAAAAATACAGTATCACTATCAGCTATTGTTTCAATGTTTGCTTCTGTATATTCTGGAAAAGATAATTCAAAAAGATTAGATGATATATTTAAATCTAATCTATTGAACTTAATTATTTTTCTTTCAGCAGCCTCTAGCTCAGTTATTATAAATGCTATTCTTTCCGATCGATCTGGATATATACCATAACAATAAATAAAACAATACTCTGAGCTAGGTTCAACTAAGGCAGCTTTTTCTTCTTCTGGGATATCAATATTAATCTTTAAGAGTTTTTTATTACTATCCCAGATTGAATTTAGAGGATATTCTGAGGTTTTTCTAACATCATTATACAGATAAGATCCTGAAAATAATTTCTCCATGAATTCTTCTCCAACTGTATATGAATTATAAATTGTTCCTATTACATATTTGGTTATTTTTAGTGTGTTATCTATCCTCCTTATACTCTCTAAGAATTCTTTTTCAAAAATAACTCTCATAATTTTATATATAATTTAAATACCCATCTTCATCGATATAATAAAGTAGTCCAGAGATAGATGCTATAATTTTCGGTACTTCTGTTTTAAGAGATGCTTTGAAATAGCTTCTTCTAAATCCCGTAAGAATAGTTCCAAATATACCTGTTGGATTATTTCGATGAATTACCAATATTTTTCCCTCATTATAATACCCCTTATACTTTTCAAACTCTTCATCCTTACTAACTAATATCCCGAGTTCTTCTGAATATTCTAATTCTGAATTTCTTGATGTTGCCCTAGCTTTTTCTGTATAATAACTAATCCCTGGTTCATAATAGATAGTATAATAATCTAACCCCAGATCTTCATCTACTGTATGAATCATTAAGAGACTGTTATTAATCAGTATTGGACTTTCATCTGTATTTACTGTATATACTAATCTATCAATACAACTATAAATATGAAAATCTTTTTGTGAGGATTGTTTATTTTTAAAAACATACCAATCTCCAACTTTTTTGATAATATTAATGTTCGTATATTTAGTATAATCAGTTAAATTTAGAAAAGTACTATTAATACTTGGAATGTAATTAGTAATACTTTTATTAGAGATATTTCCAGGAGTAGATATAATTCTACTTCTAGGATCAAGAGTATCTAAGAAAAAGTTTTGATAGTCTGTTGAAATCCACTGACTTTTCTCTATATCATATAATTCAAGAGTACTAGGATAATTAGTTCCAATAGTAATTATAAATCTTCCTGAAAAATAGAATATTTCTTGATTACTTCTCATATCCTCGAAAATAGAATAGTCTGCCCCCGATGAAGTTGTATATACCTCAGGATTACCAAATCTTGTTTTTTTCACTAAAGATTTGATAGAATACTTATTACCTGTCCAAGAATATAATACAATATCCTTTCCATAAAATCCAATTTGATGATTTTCATAATTATGTGAGTATGGATCTATATTAACATCATGATTCAAATTAATTTTATGAAAACCAGTACTATTCCCAATACCATAATCTAAGAGGAGATTCATTTGTTCATTATCTTGAATATGGTATACGTGAGAAGTATATCTTGGATAATTATCAGCTCCTAGGTCTTGCTTTATAGTTTGTGCTCCAGAGTAGTTATACAAATTTACATTATCTAAGAAGTTTTTCCCAGTTGTTGAGTTATTCTTTAGTTGATCTAAGGAATTACTAAGATTTATCTGGATTTGGCTAGATATACTAGAGTCTAAAGATATATAAATATTTATATTACTACCTTTTCCCTGAGAATTTAGAAACTCTGTATAACCAATAGGAGTGTTATCTATTACACTCATATAAATTATTACAGTAAATCCAGAAGGAAGATTATTTTCATATTTAAAGGGTTCCTCTGGGGTAGTTCGATTTAATCTGATATAATTACCGCCAGAGGAAGTAAGTAGTCCTGAGTAAACTTGTTCGATATTATAGAGAGATATTTTTGGTAACTTAGGATCCCAATTATCATTTTTATTATATAGTATTACTTCTAAGCTATTGGATATATTACTAGAATTTCCAATAACGTAAGTACTATATCCTGTATTATAATTTTCCATAAGTTATTGTACAATTACTAATAATACATTCATCTATGTCAGTTGATTTAGATACAACTCTAATAATATTATTAACACATTCAATTACAATATCTGATCCAATTTCTTCTATATAATCTTTGGAAATTAATTCTCCTTGTTTATTATATCTAGGTCCGGAGAATGTTGTTTCTTTAGAGTATAGTTTTTCGTTACCTACTAAGATTAATTTTTCTTTGTCTTCAGGATCTTCAACATATCTAGTTTCATACTTAGAATATTGAATACCAAGATCAATTTTAGTAGAAACTCCAGGACTAACAGAGTAATTCATTAGTTCTGTTAAATCTACTGTATTGGTATAGATATCAGAATTGAATGGTATAACATCGATAGTAATAGAATTGTTTAGAATATCAACCACATTTTTTGAAGTACTATACAAATAAATTTCGTTATTATTCATACTATTATATAAGTTATATATTTCTTTTAAGTAATTATTTTTATTATTCTTGAGGTAATCTAGATATGAATTAAATTGAGATTTTTCTTTTTCAGTTAATTCATATTTATCAATTTCAATACTTTTCGTATTTTCATCAACCTCATTTATTATTCCAGAACCTTTAGAATAATCATCAATACATACTCGTAAATTCCCTTCTGAGCCATCTTCACCTGGGATAACAAACCTCCGATTAGTTACATTCCAATCTCTGAGTTTTAATTTATTACTTAGCTCAGATATTCTAGTCATTCTGTAATTTGAATCATTACATACTAATGCTCGATTATTTCCAGTTAAGTAATATTCTTTCTCATCTTCTTGACCTGTTACTTGTGATATAGAAATATTATCGGAAGTAGTGGTTATTAATTCTATCTTTTTCATTTCTTGTACTTATCTCTATAAAATATATTCACTATGTTTCCACTAGTTACATAAAGCCTAACAATTTCTCCTTTATTTCCTTCTGTCTTTCCAGGAACTATAACAAGAGCACTACTATCTGTTAAATAATAACTAGAAATTGCATCATGACTCATATAAGCGTCAAGAAGATCTATGGAAATCGTTGTATTTATATTATTCTCCTGTGTAATTACTGTAAGAATAAATGACTCCTTATCAAATCCAGATACAGGAAGGTAATTATCTTTTGTATTATCAGTACATTGAAATTCTATTACATTAGCTGTTTCTGGAATTGGATATTCTTTAAAACGGAAATTATTTACTAATGATTTTTCTAAGTTATTTAATTCTTCGATTTTATCCAAGTAAAGTTTTTCAAGTTTTTTTATATTCTCCATCCATTCTTTATCAATACTACTAGGCAACCAAGAAGTAACACTATCAAAAGTATTCTGATCTCCGTTATTATAACCTTTTCCGTACCTATACCTAACAACTGAACCCATAGGATCTATTAATTCCTGAAGTCTGTAAATAGAATCTGAATTAGGTTCATTAGTATAAGTATATTGTCGTAGAATTACATAATTAGCATCTTCTGGATAAATACTAGAAGCATCATTAAATATAACTTCACTTATTTCCGGAAGATTTCTCGATATCTTAAATACAGCATTATTAATTTCCGGAGAGATTAAGATCATTGACAAGACGTTTTTAGAATCAATTCCAGTTCCATTTAAAAAATCAGATAACTCAGATGAAATGGATAATGAATCGTTCCCTGAATTAAGATAGACGTATTCAGAAATTATACCCTTTTCATCAAATCCTATCATATATGTAGATAAAATTTGAGATAAAAGATGTGCAGTAATTAATTTATCTTCCTTTCCTTGCTCTTCTTCAGAATGATTTATATAATTAAAATACTCTTCTATATTATTTAATTTATCTCCTAAATATGGTGAGTAATTATCTGAACTTTCTTCAGGAATAACACCAGAAACAGTATTATTTGTTTTATTAGTTGGATTTTTAGCTGTACAAATATAGATAGTATTTCCATAGACAACAAAATCCCCTTTCTCATATTCAGTTTCTTCTGAATACAAAAACATTCCTTGAACGTGCGTATTATTTAGTATCATATTATCTCTTTATAAGTTTTATAGTTGTATTATAATATATATTCATTAACTTCAAGGTATACTCTCCTTCTTCTGGAGTATTTATATTTGCAGCCCTAAGTGATACTTGAGACGTACCGAAACTTTGAATACTTCCGTTTGCTGTAAACTTATTAATAGTTAATGAATTTCCTTGAGAGTCTTCTATAATAACTTTTTCTAAGTTACTATTTGGATAATCTTCAGAAATAAACTTAAATACAGCGTTACCTCCAGAATTTATCTTTAATGAATTATTAGATACTTCAAACCCAGAGAACTCTATAATACTAATAGTTACTCGTTTACTGCTAAGTTCTAATGTAAGAGTAGCTGCCGAGAAATTAACTCCGGGAATTACAATACTGTTAGTAGTATTGATTTGTTCCGGATAATATATTTCTGGCGCATCTGGATCTCCATTTTCATATTTTGCTAAGACTCTTGAAATAATATACCCTGAAAGTTCTGGTATTCTAATTTCTGCTCTCTGATTAATTAGGACATCTATTTTACCATCCTCTTGTATAAAGGGATCATATTTAGTTTCATCACCTATAATTAATTCAGATACTATAAAATTATTTTCTCCAAATTTTCTTTTCCATTCACCATAATCGTATACATCACTTTCTCCTGATATTTTAGCTTTCAGAATTATATAAGAACCTGTATATTTTAGATTGAAAATTAGGTGATTTGTTTTTAGAACTTCTTCCCAATTAGTTACTGTTATTAGGTTATTTGGAATATTATAATTAAAGTTATTACTTGGTGGAAATGGAATTAAATCTTTCACATCAAGTAAACACGGTACATCTTCATTCAAAACATATCCAGGATTAGGGTATATCTTAAAATCAATAGGAGTTTTGACAGAAGGGATAGATATTATTCCGATAGGGTTACAAGTTCCTCCAATCTCTGGAGTTACTGATACAACCACTCTAATTGGTTTATTTATATTTAGAAACTCTGAAAGAATCCATTTAGATGAAAGCGCCGGATTATTATTAAAGTTGTTATCTGATACTGATTCCCAAACTTTTCCACCTAGAATTACCTTATCTCCAATCTTGTATGTAGTAAAAGGAAAATACTTGGGGTAATCTTCGGCGCCTTTATACATTTCAATTAATCCTCGTTTATTACCTAGAATTAATAATCTACTATCTTCTATTTTCTCATTTCCTAAGAGAGTACTAGAATTTGCATCAATTAAAACTTCTGGAACATCCTCAACAGTTTCTATTATCCCAACTGAATCTATCGTAGACCAATATTCATCGTTTCTAAGAAGATATTTATTCATATTTCTGTTAGGATTCGTACTATCTACCCATGATTTATAAGATAGATTTACACTTTCCACCTCGGAGTTATTAGAAATTAGCATCCAAATCATCTTCTCTCCAGTAACTTCATCGAGGAGTTCTTTCTCGCTTACTAAATCCTCGCCGCTTGTAGTTTCGTCTGGTTCTCCTAAAATCAATATAAAGTTAGGAGTAGAAGTAGGTTTAATTCCAGCGGCGGCCATTGAATCAGTATCTATAAAGTCACTACCTTTAGAATTGTTATTATTCTTGTCGATTATCCCCTCGTATAACTCCAGACGTTTAATTCCAGCGGCGGCCTTAAAAAGCGCGAATACCTGATTGGATATTATAGTAGTTCCGAAATATCTATCATTTTCCTCTGTTAAATTTTCTCTAGAGGATGTTGGGAATATTATTGATTCTATTTTTTCTAGGGAATTTGATGTCTCTCCGATTTCTTTCAAGGTTTTTTCTCCTAGATAATTTACTAAAAACTTATCATTAAATTTATCTTTAGTGATATTATACGAAAAGTCATACTCACTAAAGTCTCTATTGTAAAGTAAAGAACTGTTAGATCTGTACTGGACTTTACTGTATTCACGGTTATCTAGGTCATCTTGACTGTAAAACACTACTGTTCCGATATCCGTAAAATTGTTATTATTAATAATCAATTTCATAGGGCGTTACTGTCATTTTGTTATAGCTTCTTAAGTTTGCTCCAATATAATTCTGGAACTTACTTTGAATTGTTAGATCTATACTTCCAGAACCTATATTAGTATTTAGTCTGGTATAGTATATAAGTGCATCTAAAAATTTCTTAAGAAGTTCGTAAAATAAGCTTTCATTTTCTACACTTAAGTTCTCAAAGTTTACTGTTATTTCTCCTGAGTCATATATAATCTCTCCATCAAAATCTAAGGGAAGATATTGTATCATATAATTAAATACTTGAATAGTTCCCTTTACACTGTAAAATAATTTACTAAGATAGTTTATAACTTCTTCGTAATCTTGGTTATCTGGGAGACTTGATTTTGGAATACATAATCTCAAGAAATTCTTCACCGGATCACTTCCAGAATAAATATAGTAATCATCGAATGAACCTTGTTGAGTTGAAACTACCGAAGAATATTGTTCCTCGTAATCCTCAATCATTCTATAAAGCTGATCTATGATTTCTATATTTCTTAAGTGTTTAGGTATATATATTTTCATGATTCTATAACTGAATTAATAATGTAGTTAATTGAGAAGTATACAACATTCTCTTCTCCATATACAATCTCAGGAGAAACTACAGAACCATCTTCGTTAGTATAAGTTATTTCCATGTCAATTATTCTCTTTACATTAGATATTTTACTTATAAGAGATTTTATTTCTTCTGTTAACTCTGGAAATTTAATATTGAACTTATTACTATAATTATCCAAGATATCACCAACTTCTGAATCTATACTACTATTCTGATATATCTCTACATCTAAGTTAAAGATAGCTGTATATTGAGATCCTCTTTCTATAGTAATTTTATCAGTTATATAGTAAGCTCCTTTAGTTTCAATGAAATTAGTTTTTTCATCTTCTGTTAGGATTGTAGAATTAGAGTATGGAACATAGTAGATAGTGATAGAATTACTTTGTGCTGAACTACTAAATCTATAAGTTGTTCCACCTGAAATAATTTTATTTGGATAAGTTTCTTCAAGTACAGTACCGATATCAGAATTACTACGTAAAATTGAATTTACATATCTATCACGATTAGCTTTGTAATGAATAGTAATTAAGTTATCTCTATCAACTTCAGACATACTAGCAAGACCAGTTCCTAAGATCTCATAATTTCGTCCACTCAACCAAGAAGGATCAAATTCTACCATCTCAGCTCCACGAATATTAAGCTTCTTTAGTTCTGAAGTATTATATCCCGAGAGTGTTGAGAATTTATAATAAAGAGCTTCTATTGTTGTATTTGCTAGAGTCTGTGTTTCTTCTCTTTCCATTACTGTTCTAAAAATATCTGCTACATAAAGTCTAGAACCAAATCCAGGGAGAGTAAGATCAAAAATACTACCATCTAAAATATGTCCTGAGAATAATCTAGTTGTTGGGAAAAAATTATCATTAACTTTAACCCAAAAATCATCAGATAGGTCGTTTTCTAAGCAATTAACATAGTAAGTATTGTTTTGATTTAAGATCCACTTCCTAGAAATTGTTTCTTTTGCAATTAGACATATAATAGTATAAGTATCAGTATCATTTACGGCCGGAGACATTGTAATTGGAGAATATACAAAACCTTCATCTCCAGCTATGTCTTTATCATCTCCATAACCTTCCGGCCGTGTATAGTTTTTATCATAATACCCTAAATAGTAAGCCTTAAAACTATTAGAACTTATAATTTCATCATAAATATTAAAGCTTAAATACTTAGTAGGTTTTATATTAAGAATTACGCGAGGACAACTACCACGAAATACCGAATACATATCATCCACACAGTGTTGAATCTTTGAATTGATAAGTGTAGATTTCTCAAGAGATGCTTCTTGTGTATAGGCTATGTTTTCTACTTCACTAATAAAAGATGCATTAGCTAACATCTGAGACAAAATCTCTACAGAATCTCCGGTAATATTAAGTTTATTAGCTATTCCTCTATAAATATCTATATAATCTTGTAATGATTTCATAATAATTATCCTGTTGTTTCATTTATATCAACTAGTATATCGTCAGATTCTACCTGATTAACACTTATTACTAGTTTTACTTTTGTTTCATCTATTAGGTCGAGTGAAACAATTTTTATATCGAGTGTTTTTGTAAATTTCTCTTTTATTTTTGTTATTAACTGTTCTACTCTACCAGTAATTTCAGATGCTAAATCCTTTTTCTTGGTATTAGTAAAAATAAAGTTAAATCCAATCTTAGATGCTCCTGGAATATCCTTTGGCCAGATATTTAAGTAGAGTTTGAAAAGATCTATAATATAGTATTCTACTTGATTTGTTATTTGACCTGTTGAAAGTAGGTAATTCATAATCTTGATTTATAATTTTTACAATTATTACATTTAACTGTAGGATCATCATCATTGAGAGCTACAAATTTACTACAGTTAGATGCTGATATATTCGTAAGATCTAAATCTTTTGGAGAAAAAGCAGAACAATTTGCTGCACTTAAGTCAGGAATAGGTATTGGTATTTCTATTTCAGGAATAGGAAGATCATCAATGATATCACCAACATTAGCTCCAACTAGTGCAATTAATGGTTTAGCAACTGTTTGTGTAGTTTCTACAATACTCATTACAGATCCAACGACCGGTATAGTTCCCATAAGAGATTTTAATCCTAGTTTACTTACCTTAGCATCAACTCTATCATAAACTGCACTAAGATTATCTCCTTCAGCTTTAAGTTGTTGAAGTAATGGAGGAGCTAATTGAGCAGAAACGCCAGGACCCATAGGAGTTACAGAAATCAATGCTGGAGGAACCATTGCAATTCTCGCAGCAAATTGAGCTGTTCCTACTGAAAGATGACCTAAATCTTGTCCAAGCTCATTGAAATCTTCTATCATTTGATTATACATCTGACCAAGTTTTTCATTAGCTTTATCCAACATTTCCTCTCCTCTTTTCTTCATATCCTCCTTAGCATTATCTAGAGTTTCTTTATATTTCTTTTTTGCTTCAGGATCTTTTATTTCATTAGATTCATCCTTAAACTCAGGAAGAGAATCTTGATATTTCTTTAATGATATTGATTGAGCTGCTTTAGCAGACAATGCACTTAATAAATTTTTCATAATATATC
>ERZ832522.4330-NODE-4330-length-14149-cov-37.291968_pt1 | contig 14149 bp, 10 predicted proteins | sample MGYA00519951_ERZ832522 | MGnify/ENA primary metagenome ERZ832522 (study PRJEB31850, sample SAMEA3708728) | human gut metagenome | biome: human gut; feature: human-associated habitat; material: faeces | place: China | collected 2014 ... | reverse complement strand
GGGTTTATAGAAAATTTGGTGGTTTTCTATTTGGAAAATAGTGGTCACAAAATAACCTTATACACGAAAAGGTGGTTTGCGCTTGCAAATCACTTTTTTCTATGCTACAATATTTTTAGATACTTTTCGATTTTTGGTGGTTTTCTATTGACTTTGAACCAATATCTTCTTTAGGTACAAAGGTTTGGCATTAAATTTTTGAGGAGTTGAGCAATATGGCAAAGGTAGCCTCTGAATATGAAGTTGAATCCATTTTTATTGAAAAACTGGGAGAAATGGGATATGACTTCATCCCTATGTCGAACTACAATGACATTGTGAATAACTTCAGAACACAGCTTTGCAAAGTCAATGCTGAAAATCTGATGGAAGCGAAGGGCACCGCAGAACTTACCGACGCCGAGTTCGCCCGAGTTCTTCTCAGGCTGGAGAATCACACGATTTATGAGTCCGCCAAAATTCTTCGAGAGCAATGGGTCCTCGACCTGGACAACGGTAAGACGGTCTACTTGAGCTTTCTCACAGACGATGAAACCCGGAACACCTATCAGGTGACACATCAAGTCACCATGGATAAGTCCCACAAGGACGATGTGCTTTACAAAAGTCGCTATGATGTGACCATACTTATCAACGGACTGCCGCTTGTCCAAGTGGAACTGAAGCGCCCAGGCGTCGAAATCAACGAAGCTATCAATCAAATCAACCGCTATCGCCGCTTCTCTTTCCGGGGACTGTTCCGCTATATCCAGGTCTTTGTTGTCTCCAACTCAACACAAACAAAGTATTTTGCCAACATGAATGAACGTACCGAGGATGGTGCGACTGACCAAAGCATCCTTAAATCCTTGGTCTTCTATTGGACTGACGAGGAGAATAAGCGAATCAACAGGCTCATTGACTTCACACAGGATTTTCTCACAAAGTTCAATGTCACCGAACTGCTTACTCGTTACTTTGTTATCAAGCAGTCTGAACCGGTCTTGATGGTCATGCGCCCCTATCAAATCTATGCCGTTAAAAAGGCAATGGAACGCATCTTTGGGAGCAATATGAACGGCTATGTCTTCCATACTACTGGCTCCGGAAAGACGCTGACCTCTTATAAATTAGCAGCTTTGCTGCGGGATGACCGCCGTATCGACAAGGTGTTCTTTCTTATTGACCGCAAGGACCTCGATGACCAGACCGTAGACGAATACAACTCCTTTGAGTATGGGTGCGTGGACAATACCGACAGCACAGCTACGCTGGTTCGGGCTTTGGGTGATTCCAGCAAGACTCTTGTTGTGACCACCATTCAGAAGATGGCCGCAGCACTTCGCAACCCCAAATATGAAGAAAAGATGGCTCCCCTGCGGGATAAACGGTGTGTGTTTATCATTGATGAATGTCACCGCAGTCAATTTGGAAAGATGCACAGCAGTATTCAGGGACACTTCCAAGCAGCCAACTATATTGGCTTTACGGGAACTCCCATTTTTGCAGAAAATAGGAGCGCAGATGGGCGAACAACCGCAGACATCTTTAATGCTGGGAAACTGGATTCCTGCATCCACAGATACATGATTAAAGAGGCCATTGCTGACGGGAATGTGCTACGTTTCTCCGTTGAATACATGAGAACTATAAATGTTCTTCATGTTGCTACCCCTGGGATAGACCCCACGCAGTTAGATGACCCTGAGTATTGCAAGCGGCACAACATCGATATTTCCGATGCCTACCACGATGACCAGCGGATTACTGGTGTGGCGGAGGATATACTGACGCACCTGGAACGACATACGCACCCTGCCGGGAAAGATGTATATACAGCCATCTTTGCTACAGACAAAATCCAAACGCTGATGCGGTATTACCGCTATATGAAGACCCACAATCCCAAGGGGTATAAAATCGCCGCCATTTTTACATATCGCCCCAACGAAGATATGGATGAGGGGGCCAATGAATATTCCGGCGACGAACTCAAAGAGTGTATGAAAGACTACGGCGACATGTTCGGTACAAACTACGACTTGGATACTCTTGACGCCTATCGCAAAGATATCGCCAAACGGATGAAACAGAAGGAATTGCCGCAAATTGACCTTCTCTTGGTAGTTGATATGTTCCTAACCGGGTTTGACAGTAAAGCTACCAACACCCTTATTTTGGATAAAACGCTGGTATGGCATAATCTTCTGCAGGCGTATAGCCGCACGAACCGAGTCTCCAAGCTCACGAAACAGTTCGGACAAGTCGTTACTTACCGCAATATTAAAAAGGCTCAGGACGAGGCTTTGCGGCTGTATTCCGGTGATGGGAACCCTAATGATTATTTATTGGAAAGCTATGATTACTACGTCGCTGAGTACCGTAAGTGGACGGAAAAAGTTCAAGCGGTAGCGGAGACCCCGGATGATGCTGGATATTTGCAGAGTGAAAACGATATACGGGCGTTTATTTTGGCATTCCGGCAATTATCCAAGACGCTAAATACACTCAAAACTTTCTCCAAATTCAACTGGGATGACTTGGACGTTTTCATGGATGAGGCCACGTTCAGCGACTATAAGAGTTGGTATCTGTCCTACTATGACGACATTGAGCGGAAACGTCGCCAAGGCTCAGTGACGACGCTGGCAGATATCGACTTTAATATCGAGCTTATCCGTACCGACAAGATAAACGTGGTTTATATCCTTAATCTCTTAAAAGACATCAACCGGAATGACAAGGCCGCAATGGAGAAATCTATCGACCTTATCCTCCGAGAAATCGAACGGTCTGATAACGAAAAGCTCCGCTATAAGAGTGACATTATGAAGGACTTTATTACCGCCCGGTTCTTCGACCTCGACCCGAACGCCGACATCTTCGAGGCCTACAGTGAATATGAGCATGAACGGCTTCAGTCCGCTGTGGAAGAGTTCGCCCAAGTTCATGGTATCGAGCCTGAAATCGTATCTGAAATTCTCCATAAGTATTTCTGTGACGAGAAATCTGTCACGAAAGAGAGCATTCGTCAACGACTTAGCAGTTTGAAACTGGGCCTTTTGAAATTGACCAAGCTCATTAATGATATTCTGTTTTTCGTATCTGATATGTACGATAAATTCACCGCCGAAGGAGTGTAATCTATGGTTGCCAATGAAACAAAGCAATCTCAGGAATTGGCGAAACGGCTCTGGGCCATCGCTAATGACCTCCGGGGCAATATGAACGCTGCAAAGTTTCAGAATTACATTCTGGGTGTCATCTTCTATCGCTATCTATCAGAGCATACTGAGAACTATATGGATGACCTCTTGAAGAATGATGGTATTTCCTACCAGGAGGCACTTGCTGACCCGGATTACACAGAGACCGTAAAGGAGTGGTCTTTGGAGCACCTGGGATATATCATGGAACCGAAAAATCTGTGGGGGGCTCTCATTGACTCCATCAAGGCAGGTCAGTTCAGTATCGAGGACTTTGAGAAAGCTATCAACGCTCTGGTGGGCAGTACCGTAGGCCAGGATTCTGAAGCTGCCTTCTATAAGTTGTTTGACGACATGAACCTCCAAGATAAAGACTTGGGCCGTGAGGTTTCTGGGCGCACTGAGCTTATCTCTAAGGTCATGTTGCGTGTCAACGATATTCCCTTCGGCGTCACTGAGGCCGAGATTGATGTTTTGGGTACTGCCTATATGTACCTCATTGCTCTCTTTGCCGATGACGCTGGGAAGAAAGGGGGAGAATACTTCACCCCCACGTGTGCATCTACATTGGTAGCTCGGCTGGCAACTGTGGGGCTGGATGAAATCGCGTCTGCCTGCGACCCTTGTGCGGGTTCTGCGTCTTTGCTGCTGGAGGTTAAGAAGCACTTGGGGAAACAGAAAGTGGGCCATTACTATGCCCAGGAGCTGAATGGTAGCACTTACAATCTTCTCCGTATGAACCTCCTTATGCACGGGGTTCCCTACAAAGAGTTCACCACATACAACGATGACACCCTGCGGGTGGATAATTTTGATAAGAAGAAAACTGAACAGTTCACAGTTCAGGTGTCTAACCCCCCGTACAGTCTCAAATGGGCTGCTCCCAAAGCTATGGAGGATGACCCTCGTTATTCTGCGGCTGGGGTATTAGCCCCTAAGAGTTATGCTGATTTGGCATTTTTGGAGCACATGGTTTATCACATGGCAGACGATGGACGTATCGCTGTTCTGTTACCGCATGGTGTCCTTTTCCGTGGTGGAGCAGAGAAGAAAATTCGGGAGTATCTGATTGGTGCTCTGAATGTCGTAGACGCTGTCATTGGCTTACCCTCCAACCTATTTCACGGCACAGAAATCCCTGTCTGCATTCTGGTACTGAAGAAAAAACGCAACGGCAACTCCGACAACATCCTATTTGTCAATGCAAGCTCATGCTTTACTCCCGAGAAGACTAAGAATATTCTCTCCGACGCAGATATCGACCGTATTGTGGACACCTATGTTGCCCGTGAGAATATTTCCAGGTTTGCTACCAAGGTTCCACTCTCTGTGGTAACGGATGACAATGATTATAATATGAACATTAACCGATATGTGGACACGTTTGACCCTGAACCTGTAGTAGACCTGGATGCTGTGCAGAGCAAGCTGGTTTTGGCAGATGAAAAGGGAACCAAGGCGCTGACCAAGGTTAATGCTATGCTGGCGGAACTGGGCTTGAAAGGGCTCAGGAGTGATGTTGTACAGAAGATTTTCTCTCAGGAAATACGGTTCCGGGCGGACGATGGAAGTGAGTTTCCGGCACCCTCTATCGTTCCTCTTTCTGAGGTGTTTGACAAAATTACCGAGAGGAACAGCCAAGAGGCTATCAAATTGGTGCTGACAAACTCAGCTGAACTTGGCATCGTCCCCCAGAGGGCGTTCTTTGATAAAGATATCGCCGTAGAAGGCAACACGCAGAATTATTATATCGTGCGCCCCGGATACTTCGTCTACAACCCGCGTAAGTCCAAAACAGCACCGCACGGCCCCTTTCAGGTATATATGGGAGAAGAACCGGGTATCATTTCTCCATTATATACGTGCCTCAAAAAGAAAACAGACGATGAATCTACTTACTTGGCGTATTACTTTAAGTCTTCCGCATGGTACAGATATATCTATGAAAATGCTTCACAAGGAGCCAGACATGACCGAGAAAGCATGACGGAGGATGTCCTCATGGGTATTCCTGTTACGCTTCCCTCTCTTCCTGAACAGCGTAAAATCGCTGCATTCCTTACAGCTATGGATGATGTGATTGCTGCCGCCAAGGAGCAGATGGAGGCGATGCAGGAGTTCAAGAAAGGCTTGTTGCAGCAGATGTTCGTATAACCTTATCGCAGTAAAAAGCCCTGACCACCGCGGTCAGGGCTTTTGCTGTGTTCAGTCATCGAAGGCATCAAAGTTGAATCGAGTGCTGCCCGTAGGCTTCTTATAGAAAACCATCTTGGTGCGGAGGTTTTGGAATGAGTAACCCCGTCCATCTCTTGCTACATTCCGAATAGCCCTGTTCAGGCTTTCGGTCTGGGCATTTGTGCGGTCATCACCAGTAAAATCAAAATAGGCAAATATTTGAGGTTCCCAGTTCCTTATCATGGTGATAAAACCGTTGTAGGCAGTTATTCCCAACTGCTCACACTCAACACACCATTCATCGAACATCTTCAACGCCTCGCTTTTGGTCTTGGCAAAAGCGTATATGTTGCGAAATGACTCTTTGAGTTGATATGGTATATCAAATTGAGGATAAGCGGCAAGAAGCACATCCAATGCTCGTTTTTGCGTAGGGGTAAGTTCCTCACTGGATTTAAGTAAAAGGAAGCGATTGTGTTTGAGGCTTACTCGTGTCTTGGTATCCTTGATGCTTTTGCAGAGGCCAGCACGGATGCTGTCGAGAGACCGGGACAGTTCTTTGATAACATGAAAATGATCGATGATGACAGGGATGCCCGGGAAAACGCTTTGCACCGCATCGTAATAGGGTCTCCACATATCCATTGTCACATAACATAAGTTCTCTGGGTTTTCCAGACGCTTCAACACATCAATGACAGCATTCTTAGAACGTTCCTCCGACAACTCGATGATTCCGCCATTTTGCCTATCAACATTTACAAATACACCATAATAGGCATTGTTTAGATGTACTTCGTCGATGCCCAGGACACGAGGCGTTACGAAATGATATGCGGTCCACAGTTTCTCGCCCTGTTCCTCAAACAACCCTTGTACCGTAGAGACCGAGACATTATACCGCCTTGCGATTTGAGTAAAGGTCATGTCGCCAAATACGTCCCTTTGGATGCTCTCAACCATTCTCCGGGTCATTTGTCCACAGATAGATGCGTATTCTTCACGCACAGTCTCCCCACAATCCTTGCAGCGATATGACTTACCCTTGACGACGATACCCACACGATGTCCAAACTCATCTAAGTCTTTTACCTTTCGTTTGGCGTCCTTGTGAATATGCAGCTTGCCGCCACAGGCCGGACAGTCCGCTATTCTTTCCTTGGGTTCTACCGTGTACAAAATGTCCCCGGTTTCAGATTCCTTCCTACTGATTACGGTGAACTCAGGCAACCCGATATCTTTGAAAGAGTGACCATCAACTTCTGTCGCTCCCATAAATACACCTCCCGAGCCTTTGGTTGGTAAGGTTTATTATATCACAAAGCTGCCAGAATGACCACCCTTTTTTGAAAAGAAAACCACCTTTTTTCAAAAAGTTCTATATTGTATAGTAACGATACTTCAATACAAAATGCCAGTTATCGAGCAGAAAACCACCAATAAAAATAAAGTCGATTTTGATTTGAACCGACTTGACAAATCAAAAACCACCATTTTTTCTAAATACCCGAAAAAAATTCGCCCACGGCGCAGGGCGGTTCTCGTTTTGGTTTTAGGCCGGGTCCGGGCAGCCGGGCTGGGGGCAAAAACCTTTTACAGGGTCACGAGCGTCGCACAGCTGGCCGCTTTGCAGAGGCCGAAACCGGCCTCCCGGAACACCCACCAGACAAAGGCCATAGCCATTGGCGATGGCGGCGGTATCGGCCTTGGCCGCTGCGATCTCTTCGGCGGTCAGCTCATGCTTACCGGGTTCCAGGCGGATATTGGCATTCAGCTCTGCCGGGGCGACGTACTCCGCCAGACTGCCAGCTCCCTAATGACGTACCATACCGTCATCCAAATGAGACAGCGGATGCGTGTTTCTTCTTCATTTTCTGAGCAAAAAAGATGTGGAGAACGCTCCACTCATTCTTAATTTTCCTCCGATTTTCGTGACTGCGGAGCATCAAAACAGGGGAGAGCTCCGCAGTTGAATTGCATCAAACCCAGTCAGGAGTACTCAAAAAAAGAGACAGCAGAATGTGTTTTTTTGCTCGCGCAGGACGCGCTTTGTGACTCGCGCTGGACACATTCCGCCATCTTTTTTCTCTCGTAAAAGGGCCGATAAATAAACTTTTCCGATGAGAATTTGGATGCTTTCAGTCGTCTTTGTAGAGCGTAAAGCTGTTGACTTCAAAGATGAAAATGCCGGTTGCGAGGGCGGAATTATCAGAAAAAAGCTGCCATCGTTGGCGCGCTTGAGCGGAAATTCCGCAGCATTTTTGCCAGCGAAACAGCTTGCATATCGTGCGCGCAAGCAGCCGCAGATGCGTCGCTCAGCGGTCGAACTGCGCAGATCGCACAGCTTCATTCCGCTGAAAGCAGCGTCAATTCCGGCGAAAAACCGGCTGGGTTCTATGAAGAACTCACTCAAAAAACAGAGCCGAAATTCGCAAAAACGAGTTCAGTTTTCTTCGAAACCGACGATATTTTTCGTGCGTGTTTCGCTATAACTCATCTCTAAAAACAGAGGACTGCCGCGTCAGAACCATCGAATAATTTGCGATTTCTCATCAAAAAAAGCGGCGAACACGCCGCTGGAAACGCTTGAAAAATTTAAAAACGCACATCTTATTTATATCAATTTTATCTGTCAGTGAGCTTTCAGAAGCACGAATTGAATTGCCGTTCTTTCAGCGAAATTGCCGCACGCAGCAGCGCCGCCGCTGCCGGGAAAAGTGGAAAAAGCCAAGGGTGTACCATAAAATTTTTCCGGTGAAGGCATTGAGGTGGCCCCAACCAAGGAGATCCACCTCAATGCGTTTTCATATTTGCTTTTAGAAGAAATTAGACAAGCGTGTCGTCCAGCAGGAAGTCGATGACGCCGACATTGAGAATGCCGTTATCATCATACCAACGCTTGCGGATATCGTGACGCACAATGATCTTCGGGAAAGAATCGCCGGTCAGCGCGAAGGGCTTATTCTCGGTGATGGCCTTTTCCTCTGTTCCCAATGCGTAGGCTGATTGAATGTAGGTCTTCTTGCCGCCGGAGGCTGCAATGAAGTCGATTTCCCGCGCGACCGGAGTGGTCCTTCCTTTGGCATTTTTCTCATTGCCATAGACGATGCCAATGTCAACGGAGCATTCACGGATCATCAGCTCATTGAAAATGATGTTCTCCATGATATGCGTCATTTCCTGCTGACGGAAGCCGATGCGGGCATTTCGCAGTCCAATGTCCTCGCAGTAATACTTGTTGGGATAGTCAAAATAGCTCTTGCCCTTCACATCCCAGCGTTTGCATTCGGTAAAGAGGAAGGAGTCCGACAAATGATCCATATAGGCTTTCACGGTGTTCAGGGCAACGGCATTCTCACCGCTGCGCTTCTGCACGGTGCTGATGGTGGCTGCAACCTTCGTCGGATTGGTCAGAGAGCCGATGGACGAACACAGCAGATCAAGAATAGCGGACAGCACATCCTCCCGCTTGATCTTCTTTCGCTCTACAATGTCCTTCAGATAGACCTCGGAAAACAACGATTTCAGATAGGCCATTTTAGCGGCATCGTTGGGGCGGGAGAGGATCAGCGGCATACCGCCGTAGAATGCGTAGTTGTCAAAGGCGTCCTGCTTATCGCCGCCGACAGCCGAGTAGTATTCGGCAAAGGAAAGCGGATGCACACGGATCTCATCGCTGCGCCCCCGGAACTCCGTCAGGATGTCCGAGGACAGCATTTTGGAGTTGCTGCCGGTCACATAAATGTCTAAGTTGGACAAGGACTTCAAATCGTTGAGGGCGTCGTAAAAGGTGATCTTCTTCCCGTCCGGATTATAGGGATTCGGAACTTCATCGGACATCTGAATTTCGTCTACAAAGAGATAATATTGGTCTGCGCTGTGTTCCACGATTTCCCGAACATGAGAGGCAAGCTCCAACGGATTGCGATAGCGAATATCACGGGTCAAGTCCAGCTCAAAGGACAGAATATGGTCCTCGGCCACCCCTTCGCCGAGAAGGTAATTCTTGAACAATGTGTGCAACAGATAGGACTTACCGCAGCGGCGAATACCTGTGATGACCTTCACTTGACCATCCCACATAAAGAAAATGATTTTCTTCAAATAGCGATCTCGTTTTATTTCCATGATGCAACCTCCGTTGAAAACTTACCTGTATTATCTTACAACTTTTCAATGGACATTATACATCATTTTGGAAGAAAATCAAGAATCCCATTGAAATGTTCCTGGATTTATCTGATAACATTTCAACGAATAAGTGCCTATCTCAAAAGATGCTTTGTGCTGCAAGACTCGCATCGATTTTCGCGGTAGTAGTTAGTTCCCAAAACTTTTGGGGCTATAGAGGATAACGGATTTGCGGGGGCATCATGCTGGTACACATGATGTACTGCTTTCCTTTTTCCGCATGCTTCTGAAGCCCTAATTTACAAATGGTGCATAGATGTGCTATTGGCCGTTACCTGTCGTTTTCAAGATACTTCAATGAAAGACAAGTGATTTTTAGGAGTATTGTTTAGGGAACCTTTTTGCCAAATTCTGATTCAAAAGTTCCCTAATATATTTTAAAACGTCTTCCAACACTTCTCCCGCATGAAAGTCATGATGCTTCCGTCATCCCGCCCCTCATAATAACTCACCAGCAGGCGCTTGAACTCCGGCACATGGCTCTCTGGGATCACCAACAGACCGCCGCCCTTGGAGATCAGATAGTGGTTGGCGAAGATCACGGCGGCGCGCTTGTTACCGTCGTTGAAAATCTGCGTTTTCATGCAGTAGAGGCAAAGGCGGATGGCGACCTCCACAGGCTCTGCGGTGGATTGCAGAATGTCATCCAAATGTTCTTTGACCAACTGCTCAATGGGCAGGGGGGGGACATAGCTGGTGCCGCCAATGGTCACAGGAACGCCCCGGATACGACCGCCATTGGTGTAAAATCCCTCGTTGACCAGCTGAGCGATGTGGCAGAGAATGGAGTAGTCTGTGGGATAGGACACCACATCCTTGTCCATAACGAACTCCCACGCGTGCTTGAGATTCAAGATCTTCTGCACATCTGTTGCCGTCATGCCATTGACTTGACCGTTTTCGATAATGTCCTCCGTTTGCGGGAAGGTAGTCGCCACGCCTTCCAGAACAGCCTGATCGTAGATATTTGCCTTCATATTGGCGCGGGCGAAGTCAATATTCAGTATGACCCGGTCGGACAGCTCTGATTCCGTGTAGCCCTGCTGAGCCAACTGCTTCTCGATCCGCCGGATCTGTTTTTTCAGTTCTCTGGCTTCTCTGGCATTTCGCAGCAGCGTCTGGTAGAGGGTATCGGAATAGACATCCACATACTCGGACGTCAGCCGGCTGGCGATTCGTTTGCGGATATAGAGATATTGCTTGCCGCCTTGCTCCTTGATCTCTGGGGAACCATCATAGGGCAGCAGGTTCAGCCGTGCCTGATAGTCAGCCTTTTGCTGCAATAACTCCCGGATCTCGGGATAGTTGTTTTCCATGGGTGTGTCCTCCTTATAGGGAACTTTTATGGAGTTGATTTTATCAATTTGTTCCCTAAAAATCAAGTATATTCTGTCGAACGGCCGAAACAGCCATACTCCGTGCGAAAGCTAACGGTCAAACATTACGTTTGCAGTAAATAAAGTGTGGTCGTCAGATAACGTGTCATATATATCCCTCTTGCAATCAAATCTGTGTGTAGAAAAATGTGCCGCATACCAATATGTGCTGCACATGGTATAAGCTTAACATTTACAGGGGATTATCATGATGATTGATGAGATATCCGGCCGGTGCAGGCGACACTGGAGGGGCTGCTGCGGATCTGCCGGGCACTCCACAGGGAGGAGCGCGCCGGATGAGATGGCTGCATCTGAGCTCCATCATCCTGGGGATATGATGTATCGGGATCATGGGATTAGTTAAATATCTGGGTTTCCCGCCGTAATGGTGGGAGGCCCGGACTTTTTTGCTTTCGAGCCGATTCTTCAGAACTGAGTGATAGAGGGAATTTTACGGTCAGTTCTGAATCATCGCTCAGAACTGACCGCAGGGCTCACCCGCAAAAGCAGACGAAGACACACAGAGGGAACAAACCCCCAGCAGCCAGCAGAAGCGCCTACAACGGGCCGTTTTATAGGGAAGGGCATAGGGCGTTTGAGCGGCGATAGCGGCGGCTGGCGTTTATGGAAAGATCGGCGGCATGGCTTCACGCTCAGAACTGAGCATACATCATATAATAGCTCTGCTGCTGCGTTCAGTTCTGAGAAGACTGCCAGACTGCGCAGGTGTGCAGAAACTCAAAAGCGGCACATTAGACACCTGCTTTCCGCAGAATGTGGCCAAGATTATCCTATCATGACACAATCAAATTGACAAAGAGAAGTTCACCCCTAAGCCGTAAAAATGGCCTAAAAGGGGAAGCTCACTTTGTCAAAATAACCTGACAGGTCATCGGGTGGAGGAAAATTTAATTGAACAAAATGATATTTTTGTTCAATTAAGGGAAGGGCGAGCCAGGGAGGGGGGGTGACAGTTGTTTTGACAAAGTGAACGTCTCCCCCGTTTAGGCGCTTTGCCCTCTTTTTACGCTTGCCATACACGCACCGTCAGTATTTCTTGGGAAAATTCGCCTTTCCTAATTGCCAGAGATATTGGTCGATTTCCTTTACGGTATATGATTCCAATTTATAAAACCGTTGAAAATCATGCAATACTGCAATGTATCATATATTTAATCTTATTACAAGCCAAGACAATAGCCAAGACAAGACAAATCCATCATAGCCTCCATCGCCATATCCTCTAACTGGCTTTTCATTGCATCTATGAAACTGTTCTCACCTTCTGCACGGTGCATGTCAATATCAAGCCATGACTCCCAGAAAAACCACCTGTAGTTGTCTGGATCTTTGTATTCTGCAACAAAATCGATCAGATCCTGAATGTCCTTCTTCGGCTCTTCTGTTTTTGCTTTCTCTTTCAGCTTCTGAAACTGAATTATCGTTGCCTTCTGATTGCACGTGCCGTAGAAATAGAAAATCATCAGCTGTCTTGCATTAAACATCTTTTTGTCCTCCTTATGATCCAAAAATAAACTTTAGGCACCACGGAATTGCGTTGCCTATGTATGTGAAAACCGCCCACCATAGCTGGCAGACGGTTCTCAAAATCGCATTGAATTGTACTTGTGTTAAGATTGAATGAAATCATTCACGCATGACCGTAGAATGTCTACTATCGTCAATGCTCTGACTGCCACAAACGGCAGTAATCCAGTCCGTTTTCATCATGCGTCCATAGCGATAAGTTCTTCTTCATCCTTTTGCTCCTTCCTTTGTTTTGGGTGATAATAGATGCCCTTTGCTTGATCCTCGGCACGTATGGCCTCCTTGGCTGCATCCATTTTTTCTTTCCGTGCCCGCTTATTTTTCCAGTAGTAAGTGGCCTGCCAGCCTGTTGACTTCCTGCGAAGATATGCCTCGTGCCGTTTCTCCCGAATTTTCTGCCGTTTCTCCATCAGCAGAATCTCCTCCGGCGTCGGCCCTTGCTCCGTGGCCGGTGCCTCGAACTTGCCAATGAAGTTGAAATAGAACTCAATGGTCTGCGGCGAATCAACGGAGCCTTTAATGTCACGCTCATTTGGTTTTCAAGGTACATGGAGGGCGTGTGACCCTCTCACCCCCCTACTACAACATTCAAGGCCCGAAAGCGAACTTATTTTTCGAAAAATTTGAAAAAATTTTTTATGGCCAAACAAAGGTGCAAAAAAACAGGGTGTCAAGCTGCCACCCTGTTCAGCATGTCGAAAAAGTCCGGCGGCCTTGAAAAGTTCCCCGTTCAGGTATATAATAGAATTTAACCTATAAAAGTCGAGACCGCACGGCCCGTCTGCTTCTCTCTCGGAAGAAGCGGAACAGGAGATCCCATGCCGTGCCGCGGCAGCCGCCGCAGAAAGAGAGACGCTATGCGTGTAGTGATTCAGGAGGATTACCGGAAGATGTGCAAGTGGGCGGCGGACTATATCGCCGCCAGGATCAAGGCGCACGGGGAGGACCGTCCCTTTGTCCTCGGCCTGCCCACCGGCTCTTCTCCCATCGGCGTTTATCAGGAGCTTGTCCGGCAGAACCGGGCGGGGGAGCTGTCCTTTGCCAACGTGGTCACGTTCAATATGGACGAGTATCTGGGCCTGCCCCAGGAGCATGACCAGAGCTACTGGTACTTCATGCACAACAACTTTTTCAACCATCTCACAGACATGAAGCCGGAAAACATCAACATTCTCAACGGCATGACGGACGATCCGGAGGGAGAGTGCGCCCGCTATGAAGCAAAGATCGCCTCCTACGGCGGCATCGACCTCTTTCTGGGCGGCATCGGCGTGGACGGCCATATCGCGTTCAATGAGCCGTATACCAGCCTCGCCTCCCGCACCGGCGTGCGGGATCTCACAACGGATACCCGCATCGTAAACAGCCGCTTCTTCGGCAACGATCCGGAAAAGGTCCCCGCTCAGGCCCTGTCTGTAGGCGTCGGCACGGTGACGGATTCCAAAGAGGTCTTGATCCTCATCAACGGGCACAATAAGGCCCGGGCGCTGGCGGCGACGGTGGAGGGCGGCGTAAGCCAGAAGTGGACCTGCTCCACCCTTCAGATGCACAACGGCGCCATCATCGCCTGCGACGAGGCGGCCTGCGGCGAGCTGACCGTGGATACCTACAAGTATTTTCTGGACATCGAAAAGAATCAGCGGCTTTGAGGGCGGACCGTATCCGCCAGCC
>ERZ832522.4313-NODE-4313-length-14228-cov-13.423199_pt1 | contig 14228 bp, 9 predicted proteins | sample MGYA00519951_ERZ832522 | MGnify/ENA primary metagenome ERZ832522 (study PRJEB31850, sample SAMEA3708728) | human gut metagenome | biome: human gut; feature: human-associated habitat; material: faeces | place: China | collected 2014 ... | reverse complement strand
CAGTGCGGTCTGCCCAAGACCATGGCCCTGGAGCTGTTCCAGCCCTTCGTCATGAAGCGCCTGACCGAGCTCGGCAAGGTCGAGAACATCAAGGGTGCCAAGCGCGCCATCGAGCGTCGCGCCTCCTTCGTCTGGGACATCCTGGAAGAGGTCATCGACGGCCGTCTGGTGCTGCTCAACCGCGCACCGACGCTGCACCGCCTCTCCATCCAGGCCTTCGAGCCCGTGCTGGTCGAGGGTAAGGCCATCCACCTGCACCCGCTCGTCTGCGCCCCGTTCAACGCGGACTTCGACGGCGACCAGATGTCTGTCCACGTCCCGCTGTCCGTCCAGGCCCAGGCCGAGGCTCGCATCCTGATGATGAGCTCCAACAACCTGCGCTCCCCGGCTTCCGGTAAGCCCGTGAACATTCCTTCCCAGGACATGATCATCGGCGTGTACTACCTGACCCAGGCTCGCGACGGCATGCCCGGCGAGGGCCATGTCTTCGCCAGCTTCGACGACGCCCTGCGCGCCTACGACTGCCGTGCCGAGGCCGGTATCGACCTGCAGGCGAAGGTCCAGGTCCGCGTTTCCGAGGCCGAGGCCAACGTCGAGCTCGAGGACGGCACCAAGCTCTTCCGCGTGAAGACCGGCAAGAACTCCATCGAGGACTACGACGTGACCGGTTCCAAGACCGCTCGCTTCGAGACCACGATCGGCCGCATCATCTTCAACCGCCAGTGCCTGCCGGCCGACTACGAGTTCATCAACTACAAGATGGTCAAGGGCGATATCGCCAAGCTCGTCTCCGACTGCTGCGATCGCTACCCCGAGGCCGAGGTCGCTCCGATCCTCGACGCCATCAAGTACTCCGGCTTCCACTACGCCACCATGTCCGGCCTCACCATCTCCGTGTGGGACGCCCTGATCCCGGACGACAAGTGGCAGGTCCTCGATCGCGCCCAGAGCAACGTCGACCAGATCAACGCGTACTTCGAGGAGGGCTTCCTCAACGAGATGGAACGCCATATCGAGGTCGTTAACGAGTGGACCGCCGCCACCGACGAGGTCGCTTCCAAGATGCTGTCCATGTTCGACGAGGAGAACCCCATCTACATGATGGCCGACTCCGGTGCTCGAGGCTCCAAGGCCCAGCTGCGTCAGCTCGGCGGCATGCGCGGCCTGATGGCGGACATGTCCGGTGAGACCATCGACCTTCCCATTAAGGCGAACTTCCGCGAGGGCCTGCTCCCGCTCGAGTACTTCATCTCCACCTACGGCGCTCGTAAGGGCCTCGTCGATACCGCTTCGCACACCTCCGACTCCGGTTACCTCACCCGTCGACTCGTCGACGTGGCTCAGGACGTCATCGTGCGCGAAGAGGACTGCGGCACCACCGAGGGCTGCGCGTACAACCTCATCATCCCCGGTACCGAGGACCTCAACGCCGACCTCGTGGGCCGTTGCTTCCTGGACGACGTCGTCGCCCCGGATGGCACCGTGCTCTTCGAGAAGGATGCCTACATCACCTGCGTCGACGACCTCCAGAAGATGGTCGACGCCGGCCTCAAGAAGGTCTCCCTGCGCGCGCTGCTGACCTGCCGCTCCAAGTACGGTGTCTGCCAGAAGTGCTACGGCTGGGATCTGTCCACCCGTCGCCCGGTTGCCATCGGCACCGCGGTCGGCATCATCGCCGCCCAGTCCATCGGCGAGCCCGGCACCCAGCTTACGATGCGTACGATTCACTCCGGCGGCGTCGCTGGCGTTGCGGACATCACCCAGGGTCTCCCGACCGTTTCTCGTATGTTCGACATCGTCGGCAACGTCAACGAGAAGATCCTCGGTCGCGAGGCCGATCTGGCCCCGTTCTCCGGTCACCTCGCCATCAAGCCCGAGAAGTCCGAGTACGTGCTCACGCTCACCGACACGGACGACCCGAGCCGCATCCTGGACGAGAAGCGCGTCCCCGCTGCCGTCCAGTTCATGCCCGGTATCGAGGATGGCTGCGAGGTCCGCGCCGGTGACCAGATCACCAAGGGCTTCGTCAACTTCCGCAACCTGCGCCAGCTGACCGACATCGAGTCCACGATGCACACGTTCGTCGAGAACGTGAAGGAGGTCTACAACTCCCAGGGCGTCGACCTCAACGACAAGCATATCGAGGTCATGGCTCGCCAGATGCTGCGCCGCGTCCAGATCACCAACCCCGGTGACTCCAAGTACCTGCTCGGCCAGTACGTCGACCGCTACGAGTTCGCCGACGAGGTCGAGCGCGTGGCTCGCGAAGGCCTCAACCCGCCTGCGGCCGAGCCCGCGATCCTGGGTACCCTCAAGGTCGCTTCCTCGATCGACTCCTGGCTGTCCTCCGCGTCGTTCATCCGCACCGCGGGCGTCCTCACCGAGGCCGCCATCGAGGGCAAGGTCGACCACCTGCTCGACCTCAAGTCCAACGTCATCGTGGGCAAGAAGATCCCGGCGGGTACCGGCCTCAAGCCGTATGCCAAGGCCGGCATGACCTACCGCACCGAGGAGGGCTACGTCCCGGTGGACAACCCGTCCTCCCCGCACGCCAAGGTCCTGCCCGAGTGGGCCCCGGAGGAGCTCAAGGAGCTCGATACCGTCCTGCCTCAGCAGCTCGACTTCGGCGGAGGCGACTTCTCGGCCGACGGCGGTCACATCACTCGCAACGGCCGTACCATCTCCGCCGAGGATGCCCGTCTGTACCTCTTCGACGACCTGGGCGTGTCCCAGCGCTGGACCAACAAGTTCAGCGAGGTCGGTATCGAGGTCGTCGGTGACCTGGTTGGCAAGTCCGAGGAGGACCTGCTCCGCATCGACGGCATCGGCGCCAAGGCCATCGAGGAGCTCCGCGACGGCCTGGAGGAGCACAACCTCCTCTACATCCTCGAGAACACCGAGGACGTCGCCGACGAGGAAGACCTCTCCCAGCTGCTGCAGATGGTCTTCTCCCCGGATGGCCCCGACGACATCCTGCTCGGCACGAGCGCCCCGCGTCATCACCTCGACACCGATGAGGAGATGATCGGTGCCCCGGCCCAGTCCAAGGATGGCAACGGCGTCATCAACGAGGACATGGCCTCCCTCGACGAGCTGCTGAACAAGCTCGTCGACACCGATGAGGTCTATCCCGAGGAGCAGGAGGACTAGTTCCCGGCCCGGCTTCCCGGCGTACGTAGGCGATTTCGCCTGCAGCCGGCAATCCTGATTGCAGAGCCCGCCTTTCCCGAAAGGGGAGGCGGGCTTTTGCATGTGCGTATATATGGGGATATTTGCGCGTGTCGATGTATGGGTACCGTGGTGATCGTCGTCGTAGGCAACGTTATCGCCACCCTCAACATCGACGAAGATTGCCTATGGAAATCTTCCGTTAGGAATTGATCAAACGGCATGCAAGCATAGGCAATCTCAAAGCTGCCATGGGTAATCGGGACACCGCCATGGGTAATCGGGACACTGTCATAGGCAATCGGGCAGAGCCGTTCAAAACTGTCAGCGCGATGGACGTCTCATTTGTGGTTTATGGAGACTCTACGGAATATGCTCCAAAATAGGAAACGCCCGGACGCGTGGTCTGTTGACCGTCCAGGTACGCGCGCGTATCATAGCGAACTGCGTGTTTTGTGGGCGGATGCTGACGCCCCTTAATATGCCGTTGCACATGGAATGGAAGCTGGATATTTCGAGAAGGAGTACGCTTTGCCTACTATCAACCAGCTGGTTCGCCAGGGCCGTCGCTCGGTCCCCAAGAAGTCCAAGAACGCCGCTCTCAAGAGCAACTCTCAGAAGCGCGGTGTGTGCACCCGCGTGTTCACCACCTCCCCTAAGAAGCCGAACTCCGCTCTTCGCAAGGTCGCCCGTGTGCGCCTCGTGAACGGCATCGAGGTTACTGCTTATATCCCCGGTGAGGGTCACAACCTGCAGGAGCACTCCATCGTGCTCGTCCGCGGCGGCCGTGTTCGCGACCTGCCCGGTGTGCGTTACCACATCATCCGCGGCTGCTATGACTGCGCCCCGGTTGCCAACCGCAAGCAGGCTCGTTCCCACTACGGTGCCAAGCGCCCGAAGTAGTCTCGCGAGTAGACCCGATCATATTCAGATAGAGGAGATATAACATGCCGCGTCGTGCAGCTAAGAATCACCGCCGCGAGGTTCAGCCTGATGCTGTTTACAACAACCGCCTCGTGACGCAGCTCATCAACAAGGTCCTTCTTGACGGCAAGAAGGCCACCGCTGAGCGTATCGTTTACACCGCCTTCGATATGGTTGCCGAGAAGACCGGCGAGGACGCCCTCTCCGTCTTCAAGAAGGCCATGGACAACATCAAGCCCACGCTCGAGGTCAAGCCCAAGCGCGTCGGTGGCGCCACCTACCAGGTCCCCATGGAGGTCAACGCCCGTCGCTCCACCCAGCTGGGCATCCGCTGGATGGTCAACTTCTCCCGCGCCCGCAAGGAGAAGACCATGGCCGAGCGTCTGGCCGCCGAGATCCTCGACGCCTCCAACGGCGTTGGCGCTTCCGTGAAGAAGCGCGAGGACGTCTTCAAGATGGCCGAGGCCAACCGCGCGTTCTCTCACTACCGCTGGTAATTCAGGGAAGGGACTTAAGACATGGCTAAGCCCAAGTACAAGCTTTCCGATACCCGTAACATCGGCATCATGGCTCACATCGATGCCGGTAAGACCACCACGACCGAGCGTATTCTTTACTACACCGGTAAGACCCACAAGATCGGTGAGGTCCATGAGGGCGCTGCCACCATGGACTGGATGGTTCAGGAGCAGGAGCGCGGCGTAACCATTACCTCCGCTGCTACCACCTGCTTCTGGAACAAGGACGGTAAGGACTACCGCATCCAGATCATCGACACCCCCGGCCACGTTGACTTCACCGCCGAGGTCGAGCGCTGCCTGCGCGTCCTCGATGGCGCTGTCGCCGTTTTCGACGCCGTTGCCGGCGTTCAGCCCCAGTCTGAGACCGTTTGGCGTCAGGCTACCACCTTCAACGTCCCCCGCATCGCCTTCATCAACAAGTATGACCGCGTGGGCGCTGACTTCTTCAACGCCATCGAGACCATGAAGGATCGTCTCGACGCTAACGCCGTGGCCGCTCAGGTCCCGATGGGCGCCGAGGACAACTTCTGGGGCGTCATCGACCTGGTCACCATGACTGCATGGGACTTCAAGGCCGACGCGAAGGGCATGACCTACCCCGAGCCGATGGACGAGATCCCGGCTGAGTTCGCTGACATCGCTGCCACCAAGCGCGAGGAGCTCCTCGACGCTGCTGCTAGCTTTGACGACGAGCTCATGGAGAAGATCCTCATGGAGGAGGACTTCACCGTCGAGGAGCTCAAGGCTGCTCTGCGCAAGGGCGTTCTGGCCAACGAGCTCAACCTCGTCTTCGTGGGCTCCGCCTACAAGAACAAGGGCGTTCAGGAGCTGCTCGACGCCGTCGTCGACTACCTGCCCAGCCCGATCGACGTCGAGGCCGTCACCGGTACCGATCCGGACACCGGCGAGGAGATCGAGCGTCATCCTTCCTTCGACGAGCCCTTCTCCGGCCTGGTCTTCAAGATCATGACCGACCCGTTCGTCGGTAAGCTCACCTATGTCCGCGTTTACTCCGGTCGTGCCGAGTCCGGCTCCTACGTGGTCAACGCTTCCAACGGTCAGCGCGAGCGTCTCGGCCGCATCCTCGAGATGAACGCCGCCGAGCGTATCGATCGTGACGACGCCTGTGCCGGCGACATCGTCGCTTGCGTCGGCTTCAAGAACTCCACCACCGGTGACACCCTGTGCACCGAGGGCAAGGAGATCGTCCTCGAGAAGATCGAGTTCGCTAAGCCCGTTATCGACGTTGCCATCGAGCCCAAGACCAAGGCCGAGCAGGACAAGATGTCCCTGGCTCTGACCAAGCTCGCCGAGGAGGACCCGACCTTCACGGTGTCCACCAACCACGAGACCGGCCAGACCATCATCGCCGGCATGGGCGAGCTGCACCTCGAGATCATCGTCGACCGTCTGCTCCGCGAGTTCAAGGTTGACGCTAACGTTGGTAAGCCCCAGGTTGCCTACCGCGAGACCGCTGGTCACGACGTCGAGAAGGCTGAGGGCAAGTTCGTCCGTCAGTCCGGCGGTCGCGGTCAGTACGGCCACGCCGTCATCAAGCTCGAGAAGATGGAGGAGGGCTTCGGCTACGAGTTCGTCAACGCTATCGTCGGCGGCGTCGTGCCCAAGGAGTACATCCCGTCCATCGATAAGGGCATCCAGGAGGCCCTGAACACCGGTGTTATCGCCGGCTTCCCGGTCCTCGACGTCAAGGTCACCCTGTTCGACGGTTCTTACCACGAGGTCGACTCCTCCGAGGCCGCCTTCAAGATCGCCGGTTCCATGGCTATCAAGGACGCCCTCAAGAAGTCCGATCCGCAGCTGCTCGAGCCGATCATGGCTGTCGAGGTCGAGACCCCCGAGCAGTACATGGGCGACGTTATGGGCAACCTCTCCGGTCGCCGCGGCAAGATCGAGGGCATGGAGGATCGCAGGAACAGCAAGCTCATCCGTGCCAAGGTGCCGCTGGGCGAGATGTTCGGTTACGCTACCGACCTTCGCTCCCAGACCCAGGGCCGTGCTACTTACACCATGCAGTTCGACTCCTACGAGCCGGCTCCCAAGTCCATCGTGGACGAGGTCATGGCCAAGAACGGCACCAACTAAGGTCTGTCGCCTGTACTTGTAAACACACCGCGAGGCTGCCCTCGCTATCCATTGTTGGAGGTTAAGTTGTCCAGCCAGAAGATCAGGATCCGCCTGAAGGGCTATGATCACGAGGTCGTGGATCAGTCCGCCAAGCTCATCGTCGACACCGCTCAGAAGACCGGTGCCCGCGTCTCCGGCCCCATTCCGCTGCCGACCGAGCGCAACCTGTACACCGTCATCCGCTCTCCTCACGTGAACAAGGACTCTCGTGAGCAGTTTGAGATGCGCACCCACAAGCGTCTGATCGACATCCTCGATCCCACGCCTGGCACCGTCGATTCCCTCATGCGTCTCGACCTGCCTGCCGGCGTCGACATCGAGATCAAGCTCTAAGTCTTGCTTGACTCGCGTCTAACGCATTGAAATGGCCGTCACTCATATGGGTGGCGGCCATTTATGCATTGCGGTATGCCTGGCGAAACGTTGTTTTTCGGTATTGCCATTGCAGATCGGAAAGGGGTACATATGACCAGTTGGATCATCGCGCGTGCGAACGGGGATCGTGCCAAGGTCGGAGCTCTGGCAGGAATCGTCTGCATTGTCCTCAACATCGTCTTGTGTGCGGCCAAGGCGCTGGTGGGCATTCTGTCCGGGTCGGTTTCCATTGTGGCCGACGCGCTCAACAACCTGAGCGATGCGAGTTCGAATATCGTGAGTGTCTTGGGTTTCAAGCTTGCCAGCAAGCCGGCCGACCCCGAACACCCCTATGGGCACGGGCGCTTTGAGTATCTCTCCGGCCTTGTTGTTGCCGTGCTCGTGCTCATGATCGGCGTTGAGCTGGTTAAATCATCGGTCGATAAGATATTGCATCCAAGCCCCGTTGAATTCTCCCTTGCACTTGTTGCTGTTCTTGCCATGTCCATGTTGGTGAAGCTATGGATGGCGCGTCTCAATGGGTCCCTCGGCGAGCGCATAAACTCCGAGACGTTGCTCGCTACGGCACAGGACTCCAAAAACGACGTGCTCGCAACGGGCGCAGTCCTTGCGTGTGCTGTCATCTCGCGGGTGAGTGGCATTACCCTTGATGCCTGGGTCGGCCTGGCGGTTGGACTCTATATCGGGTGGAGTGGCATCGAGCTCATTCGCGACACGGTCAACCCGCTGCTTGGCCAGGCGCCCGACCCTAAGCTCGTTGCCCACATCCGCTCGAAGATCATGTCCTATCCAGGTGTCTTGGGCACTCATGACCTCATGGTTCACGACTATGGCCCGGGTCGGCAGTTTGCGAGCGCCCATGTGGAAATGGCCGCCGAGACCGATCCCATGGAGAGCCACGACACGCTCGATAACATTGAACAGGCGTTTAAAGACGATGACGGCCTCATTGTCACGCTGCACTACGATCCGATCGTTACGAACGACCCGCATGTCGTTGATATGCGTAACAAGATCGATGCTATGGCGAAGAGCCTCGATGGCGAGGCGAGCATCCATGATCTGAGATGCGTTCCTGGCCCGACTCACACGAACGTGATTTTCGACTGCCTGCATCCGGTTGAGTGCGCATTGAGCCCGTCTGAGTTCAAACGAAAGCTCGGTGACATGGTCGTTGAGGAGTATCCCGACGCGGTTCCAAAAATTACCGTCGACGAAGACTATGTGAGCGCCGAGCAGTAAGAGTGCGTATCACGAAGCGCCCGGTACCGTTTGCCGAAGCGAGGCGCCGTAGAGCGAGTGCATGATATGAGCTTGAAGGGGTTTGCTACCATTGCCGCCAACGCAGGCGAAATATCGAGACGAGGAGCTTGCCATGGCGTACACCGTATACAACTTTCAGGACAATAACGACGTCAAGAAGATTGCCGAGAAGGGTCAGTTCTCGGTCGTCGAGTGGCAGCGCGACCTTTCGGTTTCTCCCTGGAGCGCTCAGACCGCGTGGTTCAGCTCGGAAATGAACGTTCGCCGTCGTCAGCTCATCGCAAATCTGGATGGGCGCACGGGTGTTACGCTGCAGGCTGGGGCCATGCAGTGGACGGTTGGCAGTGTGCAGTCAACAACGGGCGTAAAGGGCGCGGGCGACCTTATGGGAAAGATGTTCCGCGGGGCGGTGAGCCAGGATTCGATGATCAAGCCTGAATATACCGGTACGGGCATGCTCGTGTGTGAACCTACGTGGCAGCATTTGCTCCTCATTGATCTCGCCGAGTGGGGCAACTCCGTCGTGCTTAACGATGGGCTGTTCCTCGCATGCGATAGTACAATCCAGGATTCACTGCAGCGCCGTTCGAATATGTCTTCCGCCGTGGCGGGCAATGAGGGGCTGTTCAACTTGCGACTCGACGGCTCGGGCGTGCTTGCGCTTGAATCACCTTGCCCGGTAGAGGAAGTCATCTACATCGATCTGCACAATGACGAGCTCAAGATCGACGGCAACTACGCCTTGGTCTGGACGTCCGGACTTGAGTTCACCGTCGAGCGGTCGGGCAAGAGCCTGATTGGTTCTGCCGTGGGCGGTGAGGGCTTGGTGAACGTGTATCGCGGCACCGGGCGCATCATGATGGCGCCCATGCAGCCCGCGACGAATTACAACACCTATGCAGCTGTGTCGACGGACTAGGCGCGCGATCGATCGCGTCCCGTGAACACCTGATACAGCAAGGCCCTCTCGTAAGAGAGGGCCTTGTGGTTTAGGGCGCATTGCTTGAGGGGCTCTGAATGCTCATCTCGCATAGATGAGCTGCGGGCTCATGCCGTCGGGTGGAAGGGCGCGTCGGTGCCTGTCTGCATCAGCGTATCGTATCGGAGTTATCGGCAAAGATGCTCGTCGATCCAGGAGATGATGTCGCTGGATTCATAAAGCGGCTTGCCGTCGATGAACAGGCAGGGCACCTGCTGTTTGCCGCCGACTTCAATCAGGGTGGCTGCCGCATCGCGATCTTGAGAGATATCGATCAGGGGAATCGTCACGCCCTGGCGGTCCATAAAGTCGAGCACCCTGATGCAGAAAGGGCAGGTCGGACGATAATACAGGGCGAGTTCGTGATGAACGCTCATGCATCCTCCTTGCGTTAAAAATACTACTGGCATGGAAGCTTATACCCGAATGCTCCGAGTACCAGTACTGGAAGTTCAATTGCGGAGACGGGAGCGATGGAGGTGAAGCGGTTATAAAGATTGACCGATGTCGTTATCGATGCCCGCCAACCGCGCCTTTGCCGTTCGGGATACGCCGTCCCGCCTTGCCGGAGATATGCTCGAGGTCGATAACCCAGACGGCGGTCGCGGGCAGCTCCCATTCGATGGCATCTCCGATTTTGTCTCGATGCTCGGGGCAGTATTTGAGGCAGAGCTGGGCGAGCGCGCGGCGTGCGCAGGCTGGTTCAACGACGCGACGAACCGTGCCGGTTGCGATGACGCTGGCATACCGCGTGGTGAAGAACCCCGGCTCGCCGTTTTCCTTCACATAGACGGGCTCCATATCCATGGCCACGGTCACGCACACGCGTGGGTCGCGCTTCCAATTGTCCGTTTTCTGACCGCCAGCGATACCGGTATGGATAAGAAGGGAGTCGCCGTCGAGGACGTAGGAGAGAGGCGTGGCGTAAGGATGACCGTCTTCATCGACGCTGGCGACGACGCAGTATTCGCCCATACGGAGGATGTCGCGCGCTTCATGTTCGTCAATGGCGCGCTCGGGGAGTTGTTTCATGGGATGGTTCATGTCATTCCTTTCGATATGCGGAACAAGGAGGCGCCGCATGATGAGCACGTCACGCTTACCTGCCGGATAAAGGACGTCAGTGGTTTGCGTGCGGACAGGCGAAAGGCCGCACTTCTCCATGACGCGGTGTGACTGGGTGTTCTCGAGGAAGTGGTCCGCGTAGATGGCCCGAGCGCCCAGGGAATCGCGAGCGTGGTCGATGAGGCGCTGAAGGGCCTCGGCGGCAAAGCCTTGACCCCAATAGGGCACACCGATCCAATAGCCGACGGAATACTCATCGTCCGCCTCGAGATAATCGCAGGCATCGCCTGTTAAAAGACCGATTGCGCCGATGAGCTCGCCGCTTTCACGCAATGTAATGGCGTATTGCTCGGGTCCTTGTAGGACATTACGAAGGATGTCGAGGCTCTGTTCTTCGCTCGTGTGTGGCGGCCAGCCTGCAGCGGTTCCGACGCGCGGGTCGCGTGCGAGCTCGAAGAGAGCCGGGGCGTCGGCGTCTACCCAGGGGCGCAGGGCAAGGCGGGTGGAGAAGAGCTCCATGGATGTGCCTTTCAGGGTTGGGAGGGTGGTCGGAGTGTGGTTGTGAGAGCTGTTTACAAGCTTTTGCGGGCTACGATTGAGAACATGAGGGGGATGCGGGGGAGAGTCGCGGGCATGCGCCACGACTCGTCTTCGGGTCGATGCCGAGTGGGTGACGATTAGGATACCCGCCTGCGAGCAAACGTATCAGGCAACTTATCTGCGAGCGCAAAGCTGTTCGTGGCGTCTCGATGACATGGCGGACGGCGGAGCTTATCGTGTCGGCGAGAAGGCAAAAGCGCCGCCGACCGTGATGGCCGACGGCGCTTGAGCGTCAGTGAGCAGACGGAGGGGCTGCGAGGCGTTTAGCCGAAGTAGGCCACGCCGCTCTCGAACAGGGGCATGAACTTCTCGCCGGGGACGTTCTTGTACAGACCGTCGCCGCGGCGCTCCACGTGGCCCATCTTGCCGAACACGCGGCCGTCGGGGCTGGTGATGCCCTCGATGCAGGCCACGGAGCCGTTGGGGTTCACGTCAAGGTCCATGGAGGGCATGCCGGCCACGTCGACGTACTGCGTGGCGATCTGGCCACCGGCACGGAGCTGATCCAGGACCTCGTCGTTGGCCACGAAACGGCCCTCGCCATGGGAGATGGCCACGGTGTAGAGCTCATCGGGGTCGCACTGGGACAGCCACGGCGAAAGGTCGCTGCAGATGTGGGTGCGAACCAGACGGCTCTGGTGACGGCCAATCTCGTTGAAGGTCAGCGTCGGGGCCTCAGGCGTGGCGTCCACGATGTCGCCGTAAGGAACGAGGCCCAGCTTGACGAGCGCCTGGAAGCCGTTGCAGATGCCGAGCATCAGGCCATCGCGGGACTGCAGCAGGTCGCGAACAGCCTCGGTGACCTCGGGGGCACGGAAGAACGCAGTGATGAACTTGGCGGAACCGTCGGGCTCGTCGCCACCGGAGAAGCCGCCCGGAATCATGACGATCTGAGACTCGCGGATGCGGCGCGCAAGCTCGCGGGTGGACTCGGCGACGTTCTCGGGCGTGAGGTTGTTGATCACGAAGACGTCAGCCTCGGCACCGGCGGCGCGGAAGGCGCGGGCGGAGTCGAACTCGCAGTTGTTGCCCGGGAACACGGGGATGATCACGCGGGGCTTGGCAATCTTGAGCCCGCCGTAGGTGGCGCGGATGCGGCCCTCCTCCTCGCAGCGGTAGCGCTCCTCGGGGATGAGCTCCTCGGGGGCATCGACATCGTCGGCGGCGCTACGGTAGGGGAACACGCCCTCGAGCGCGCTCTCCCAGGCCTCCTGCAGTTCGGCCAGATCGAGCGTCTCGCCGTAGGCGGTGAACTCGTAGGGCTCGCAGGTCACGCCGAGTTCGACCACGCACACGCCGTCGGCCTCGGGCAGGGCTGCGCCCTCGTCGAGCTCAACGACGAAGCAACCGTAGGAGTGGTCGAACAGGTCGCGGGCGTCGGCCTCGTAGTAGGCCTCGGACACCTCGAAGCCCAAGCGGTTGCCCAGGCAGGCCTTGAACAGGATCTCGGCCAGGCCGCCGAAGCCCGCGGTGGACACGGAGAGCGCCTTGCCCTCGCGCACGAGGCTCTCGACGGTGCGGAAGGCCGCGAGCAGGGAAGCGGACTCGGGCAGGAGGTCGTCGACCTGATAGGTAGGCTGGATCAGCGCGACGCGGTGGCCGGCGCCCTTGAACTCGGGCGACACCACGTTGGCGAGCTTGTCCACGGCCACGGCGAAGGAGACGAGCGTCGGCGGGACGTCGAGGTCCTCGAAGGAGCCGGACATGGAGTCCTTGCCGCCGATGGCGCCGGCGCCGAGCTCGACCTGTGCCATGAGGGCGCCCAGGACGGCGGCCATGGGCTTGCCCCAGCGCTCGGGCACGTCGCGCAGACGCTCGAAGTACTCCTGGAAGGACAGGTAGACTGATCCATGGTCGAAGCCGGTGGCCACGAGGCGGGAGATGCTCTCGACGACGGAGAGGTAAGCGCCGCGATACTGGTCGGCGTCCATGATGTAGGGGTTGAAGCCCCAGGCCATGCCGGAGACCGTGGTGGTCTCGCCGTCGACCGGGAACTTGGCGACCATGGCCTGGTTCGGGGTGAGCTGACGCTCGCCGCCGAAGGGCATGAGCACGGTGGCGGCGCCGATGGTGGAGTCGAAGCGCTCGGACAGACCCTTGTTGGAGCACACGTTGAGGTCGCTCACGAGCTCGACCATGGCGTCATGGAAAGAATCGCAGATCTCGGCGCCAGGCACCATGGGGACGGTGCTCTCGTAGATGCCGTCGAGCGTGCCGAACTCCTCGAGCGCGGCCTCGGCCAGCTCGCTCTCGGGATCGATGGGGGCGATGCCCTGGGCCACGACGTGGACGTCCTGGTGCTTGGGCGCGCCGTTGGAGTTGAGGAAGTCGCGGGAGAGGTCGACGATCGCATCGCCCTGCCAGGCCATGCGGACGCGGGGCTCGTGCGTGACCTCGGCGATCACGGTCGCCTCGAGGTTCTCCTCGGCGGCGTAGCCCATGAACTCCTCGACGTCGGCCTCGGCCACGGCCACGGCCATGCGCTCCTGGGACTCGGAGATCGCGAGCTCAGTGCCATCGAGGCCGTCGTACTTCTTGGTGACCATGTCGAGGTCGATGTAGAGGCCGTCGGCCAGCTCGCCCACGGCGACGGACACGCCGCCCGCGCCGAAGTCGTTGCAGCGCTTGATCAGGCGGCAGGCGTCGCCGCGGCGGAACAGGCGCTGCAGCTTGCGCTCCATGGGGGCGTTGCCCTTCTGGACCTCGGCGCCGTCCTTCTCGATGGATTCGACGTTGTGGGCCTTGGAGGAGCCGGTGGCGCCGCCGATGCCGTCACGGCCGGTGCGGCCGCCGAGCAGGATGATCTTGTCGCCGGGCGCGGGGCACTCGCGGCGGACGTGGCACGCGGGCGTGGCGCCCACCACAGCGCCGACCTCCATGCGCTTGGCCATGTAGCCGGGGTGGTAGAGCTCGGAGACCTGGCCGGTGGCAAGGCCGATCTGGTTGCCGTAGGAGGAATAGCCGGCGGCTGCGGTGGTCACGATCTTGCGCTGGGGCAGCTTGCCGGCGATGGTCTCGGAGACGGGGACGGTCGGGTCGGCGGCACCTGTGACGCGCATGGCCTGGTAGACGTAAGAGCGGCCGGAGAGCGGGTCGCGGATCGCTCCTCCCACGCAGGTGGCCGCGCCGCCGAAGGGCTCGATCTCGGTGGGGTGGTTGTGGGTCTCGTTCTTGAAGAGGAACAGCCA
>ERZ832522.4312-NODE-4312-length-14232-cov-3.656909_pt1 | contig 14232 bp, 13 predicted proteins | sample MGYA00519951_ERZ832522 | MGnify/ENA primary metagenome ERZ832522 (study PRJEB31850, sample SAMEA3708728) | human gut metagenome | biome: human gut; feature: human-associated habitat; material: faeces | place: China | collected 2014 ... | reverse complement strand
TCATCAGCATCGGCGAGATGCTCGACGGCGAATACGACCTGGCGGGCAACGAAATCGAAACGCTGCGCGCAGAAATCGGCGACGATGCGATCCTCAAAGTGATCCTCGAATCGGGTACGCTCTCCGATCCGGAACTGATCCACAAGGCGGCGACGATTGCCATGGAGGCGGGCGCGGACTTCATCAAGACCTCTACCGGTTTCTCCAAGGGCGGAGCGACCTTTGAGGATATCGCGCTGTTCAAGGCGCATGTCGGACCGAATGTGAAGATTAAGGCGGCGGGCGGCATCGCTTCCTTCGCGGATGCGGAGCATTTCATCGAGCTGGGCGCGGATCGCCTCGGCACCAGCCGCATCATCAAACTGGCTCTTCAGGAAAAGGTTGAAGAGGGAACGTACTGAGAGGAGTGGAATCATAATGCTTCGAGGAATTCCGAAATGTCTTTCGCCTGAGCTGCTCAAGGTTCTTGCGGAAATGGGACATGGTGATACGCTGATTATCGCGGATGCGTTTTATCCTTCCGCCTCTTCTGCCCGCCACAGCATGCTGGTTCGTGCGGACGGCGTGAGCGCGACGGAGCTGATGGACGCGATTTTGACCTTCTTCCCGCTGGATCGCTCGGTGGAGCATCCGGTTCTGCTGATGGATAAGCAGGAGTGCGACAAAGATATCCCGACGCCGATTTGGGACAAGTATAAGGAAATTGTCCGCCGCCATGATGACCGCGGCGATGCCTGCGTGGGTATGATTGAGCGGTTTGATTTCTACAAGGAAGCCGAGCATGCGTATGCTGTGCTGGCGACCGGTGAGGACGCGCTGTACGGCTGCGCGATTTTGCAGAAGGGCACGCTCTAAATCAAACGGATTTGAAATGAAACGAGAGAGGAATGCAAAGCCATGTCTAAGCTAGTTGTTTTGTCTATTGATTCGCTCTTTGATGAGGATATGGAGTTTCTGAAAACGTTGCCGAATTTTAAAAAACTGTTTGAGAAGGCTTCGTACAGCAGCGCGGGCATGCGCAGCGTATATCCTTCCTTCACCTATCCGGCGCATGCCTCCATTATAACGGGTACGACGCCGGATCGCCACGGCATTTTCCATAACGAGAAGCTCGATGTGGGCAATCCGTCCCCGGACTGGTATTGGTATTATCGGGATTTGAAGGTGGAAACCTGTCTGGACGCGGCAAAGCGCGCCGGTCTGACGACCGCGTCCGTGGGCTGGCCCTGCATGGGAGCCTGCCCGAATGTGGATTATCTGGTTCCGGAAATTTGGCCGTTCAGCGTGGAAGACGATCCGCGCCCGATTTTTGAAACCGCCGCTTCCAAGGACAGCGAAACGTGGGCAATCATCGACCGCCATCTGCATAAGCTGCGCAAGACCAAGCAGCCCTTTATGGATCATGTGATGGTCGGCTGCGCCTGCGATATCCTGCGGACGCTCAAGCCGGATGTGATGTTCATCCATCTGGCGCATCTGGATCATACGCGCCATGCAAACGGCATTCAGGGCCCGATGATTGAGCAGGCCATCGTCGCCAATGATGATTGGCTTGGACGCCTGTTTGAAGCGACGATGGACGCCGGCACCTATGAGGAAACGAACTTCGCGGTCATCAGCGACCACGGTCATCTGCCGGTTTCCCGCGTGCTGAATCCCAATGTGTATCTGGCTGAGGCGGGCTTGATTGATGTGGATGAAAACGGAAACCTCGTCGATTGGAAGGCGTATTGCAATTCGACTTCCCTGTCCTGCCAAGTCGTGATGAAGAATCCGGCGGACGAAAAGACGCGCGCCGTGCTGGAAAAGGTGCTTTACGGTCTGCGCAACGATCTTTCCTCCGGCGTGGAGAGCGTATTCACCAAAGAGGAGTGCGAGCGCGAGTATCATCTTGCGGGCGATTTTGAGTATGTGCTGGAGGGGCGTGAGCGAACTTCCTTCGGCAACGCATGGACGGGCGCGAAGATGGTCACTCCGGATAATTCCGACTATAAGTTCTCCGTCGCTTCTCACGGCCATTTGCCGCATAAGGGACCGCAGCCGGTGTTCATCATGGCGGGTCCGGATGTGCGCGAGGGCGTCGTCTTTGAGCGGAAGAGAATCATTGATGAGGCGCCGACGTTTGCCGCGATGCTTCACTTTGATATGCCGCAGGCAACGGGTCACGCCATCAGCGAGATTCTGAAATAACGTTTTTCTTGGGCAGAAACGGGTTATAGACGTGATGTGGTTTTGGGCGGCAGCTCGACGGGAGCTATGGCACAGTGCATCGAAGCCTGAAATCAGGGCGTGCAGCGATATCTGATTTTGACAAAGTCAGCATCATTAGGAGGTGAGGCATGTGTTTTCCCATTTTGGAGAGCCGATGAACGGATGGACGCTGATGCTGCGCATTGCGGTGGCAGTGTTTGTAGGAGCGATTATCGGCGCGGAACGGGAAATGAAAAACCGACCGGCAGGAATGAGAACGCATGTCCTCGTCTGCCTTGGAGCCGCTATCGTGGCATTGATCGAACAGATGGCGATTGCGCAGGCTGTGCAGCTTCAAGCGGTCGGGCTGATTAATGTCAGCATCGGACGGATTACCGCTTCCGTGGTTTCCGGTGTCGGCTTTCTGGGCGCGGGTACAATCGTGCTTTCCGAACGGCATATCTGTGGCTTGACGACGGCGGCGTCGCTCTGGTGTACGGCGTGCATCGGTCTGGCTGCCGGAGCCGGATATTTGGGAGCGGCTGTCATTTCGGGATTGGTCGTTCTGGTCGTGCTGAGGCTGATGCAGAGAGTCGTGCGGATTACGACCTACAAACGTTTGGAAGTGCAGTTTATCCATCGGACGGAAACGCTGGCGTTTCTCAATGAGGTTTTTGCGCAGATGGAGGTCACAGTGCTGGATGTGAACTTTCATGCGGAGAGCCGTCCGGAAGGCAACCAGTACACGAATGTGTATACGCTGTCGATGCCCAATCGCACCCGTTATGTCGAAATCATCGGCGTATTGTCGGAAAATCGCAATATTCTGAAGGTTGGAACCCGAGATGTGTGATTCGGCAACGCCAAGATATAGGGCATTGCGAACGAGATTGTCCTGAAGTAAATAGAAAAGAGAGCTGTCTGATTCCATTTTGGAATCAAATGGCTCTCTTTTATGAAGCATGAAAACGGTTGTCCAATCGTTGCCACAAGCGGGAATAGAATCCGAAAAACTCAGCTATTGCGTCGCTTTTCAGAGAGTGTAGCTTATTCCCACTCGGCAAAGTGAATCGTTTTCTAAACATATTTGTTTAGAAAATCAGCGGATTTCGACCGATTTTTGTAGAAAATCGGCTCGTTTATCCTGAAAATGAAATTGTTTTAGTAGCGGAAAAGTAGCGTGTCAAATTGGTCTCGAAAATGGGGGCAATTTGAGGGAGTCTCTATGCGTCCATTGTACCGGGAGACAGTACGAATGTCAAGCCAAAAGATGAAAGACGAGCGAAAAAGCTGTTACCGCGTATGACGAGTCACGAAAGAAACGAAAGTTTCTATACGGACATTTATGCGGACGTTTATCAGGACTTTCTGTAGACGACCCAGCGTCCGGTCTTGTTGGAACCCTCGCGATGAAGCCTGTTTTGCGCCTTCAAAGATGCAATCAGACGGCGAATTTGACGGTCGCTCAGACCGAGATGCTCCGCCATGACGGGAATGGTCATGCGCGGATCGGACTTGAGCAGAACGAGCAGTTGATCTTCCGGCGACTTGATATGTTGCTTCACATAGACGTTTTTCAGCGCTTCGAGAATCATTTCGAGCATGAATTCGATGAATACGGTTGCGCTACCCTGTGTGTTGGCGGCGTTCAAGGCGGCATAATAGTCAGCTTGATGCTCCAGAATCAAGGATTCAATCGGCAGATAGGTGAAGATAGGCTCCCATTTGCGCAGAATCAGCGTTTGCCAAAGCCGCCCTGTTCTGCCGTTTCCATCCGCAAAAGGATGGATGAACTCAAACTCATAATGAAAGACGCAGGAAGCGACGAGCGGATGCGCAGTCGTGTTTTGCAACCATTCAAAGAGCTGCTGCATGGCTTCAGGGATATATTGGGCGGGCGTACCGGCATGAATGAGCTGATCCCCTGCATAAACGCCGACACCTGTATTGCGGAACGTACCTGCGCCCATGACGAGCCCATCCATCATAACGCGATGAGCCTTTAACAGATCGTCGATGGAGTACGAATTGAGCGTCGGAAGCAAATCATACGCCCGAAAAGCATTCTGCACTTCCCACACTTCCTGCTGCGGGGCGAGAACGCGCTTACCGTTCAGCAACGCCGTTACCTGATCGAGCGTCAGGCTGTTATGCTCAATCGCCAGCGAAGAATGAACGGAACGGATGCGGTTGGCGCGATGCAGCTGCGGTTGAGCAGACAGATTGCCGCGTACCGTGATTTCCTTGACCGTCGCTGCAATTTCGGTGCAGAGGCTGAGAATGGTATCTGTGAGCTGATAAGGCGGAGTGTAGGTACTCGTAGGACTCACCTCGATGGGATAGGTTTGTTCTTTGTGGAATCAATGCTGGGAAATATAGAAAGTACTATTTATCATACCATGAAAATCGGTAAGCGCGTTCAGATTCTGGTTTAAATGGCAGAATCTGGTTTTGTTCGCAGTAACTCAGATATCCTTTAATAGCAGAAAGAAACACACTTGTAGTAAATTGTTCTGGAATATTCAACTCCCAATGTCCCGGTATAAGGTCTTCACCGATAAATTCATGACTTAAAACAATATGTGGAAGTTGATTTTCTCGATCCTCTTGAAAATTCAGAGGTAATCCGACTGCATAAAATTCATGAGCAATCTTATTTCTGCGCTGATAAATGAGACGGGAGTAGGTGTGTTTTTGCGCGGCATTTTGTTGATCTTTTTCATTTGGGATAAGTTTTAACAGACGCTGGGCTTCCTCGGAAAGGTCTGAGTCAGTGGCAGAATATGTTTTGCCATAATACCGAGTATCTAAATGAAGATTTCCAAGATTATATTTTTTATGGTAGTTATAATACAGAGTTATTGGACAGATCATTTTTAATATATCGGAATATGATGGTTCAGAAAATTTTTCGAGAAAACTTGAAAAACTGCCTGAGGTATGATGGCTGTTCGGAAATGCACTTTGGGAAAAGGCATCAATTACAGAACAACGAAGAAGAAATCGTGATTTTTCATTTTTTAAAAGGGCAATTTCCTCCATATATTGATTTGACCATGTTTTAATCTGAGCAATTTTTTCTGAAACAGAAATCGGCGGATTTGAAGAAACACACATAGTAGTCATTCCTCTTGAATTCCAGAATGTTTGATGGTTTTCATCACGTTTGTACATTAACATACTTGCAAGAGTGAGTTTGCTACTCGATCTTACAACTTCTTCATCAATTCCATAAACTCCCTAACCGGATACGCGCCGTCAAATCCGGTATCATTCTCGTCAAACACCATATAGTAGCGGTACTTTGCGCCCGCCATATCTGCCCATTTACGACCGAGCTGCAATTTGATACGGCTGTCGCTGTTGTCACGGTCATCGCCCTTTGTTTCGACGAGGACGATTTTACCGCTGTTTGTGGCGACGATGAAATCCGGGTAGTGGTTGATAAACCCGTTGAGAACAAAGCTGGCTTTGTTGCTGTCGATGACGCGGTGCCACCAGCGAACATTGGGCAGGCTGGCGATTTCGCTGATAACGCGATGCTCAAAATTGTTGACGTCGGCTTCCTGCTCGTAGAGCGATTTGTTGATGGGAAGCATAGTGGACGTCGGAGAAATGGATTTCGGAAAACGGTATTGAGGTTCAACGATGATTTCTCCGGATTCGATTTTTGCGATGAACTGTTTTTCCCGATAGTCATCGATCATGCCGTTGATTTTCGATTTGATGGCGTCGGCATAGAGGAAGGGATTGGATTCCATGCGTGCCAGATCGTCGGAACTCATCGGCTCGACGATGCGTTCGATATACTTCTTCAAATCGCTTGCGCCGACCGAATCCATGCGATTCAGTTGAGCGTAGAGCAAATCACGACACATCTCCTTCTTCTTATCCGGTGGATAGCTCTGAATCAGAAGCGTGTACGCCTGCACGGATTTTTCGGAAAGGGGAATATAGCGGGGCAGACCTTTGTTGCTGTCCAGATCAAGCATGGTTACGTTGTTCTGGGACGGGCTGAATGTGATCTGCGTATCCTTATCGGCGAGCGTGAAGCCGTCTGCAAGGGATTCCTTGGTGACGGGCTGATGATCGTGATCGAACAACAGGGAAGCGCCGATATCCTCCATGAATACAGGCAGGCGCAAATTAAGCACATCCACATATTCAGGCTGCATTTCGTAAAATTTACGCATATCATTGCCTCCGGTCAGGGGAATGCCTGCTTCTTCCGCTTGTCTGATTTCTTCGTCAAACGCTGCGCCGCGCTGTTCAGCCTCATCCATCATTTGGGAAATCACGGTGGAAGCGGTTGCCATTGCATCTGGGTTTTGCACTTGAGCTTGAAAACGCTCACGAAGAGCCTGTGTATCAAAGCCGAGGAACTCCTCTTGATCGTCCGACAGATTCTGCGGCGGAATGTCCTCGACGGTCTGCTGCACGGGCGGCGCGACGGGCTCTTCAGGCGCGTCCTCGCCGATTCGATAATCCTTTTCGGAGAAACCGGCGCGATTTAATCCTTTTACAACGCTTTCAACCGTTTCGCGGAAATCGGCAGAGCAGGTCATGACATATGCCATGTTTAGCAGCGGACGGGCATGCTTGCGGGCATAGGGCAGGCGGAGGACACGACCGACGATCTGCTCGACATCGACTTTAGAAGTACGGTTCGCCAGCGTTGCCAGAATATAGGCGAACGAACAATCCCAGCCCTCTTTCAGCGCGTTGACAGTGATGATATAGCGAATCGGGCAGGAAGGAGAAAGCAGCCTGACGTTTTTCAGTTCGTTGATCTCGGAGGTTTTGATGGCGATTTGCTCCTTCGGCACGCCGATTTTAATCAATTCATTTCGGAGCTGCTCAAACGTCGTGGCGCTGTCCTTGCCTTTGGGTTGAGCCTGAAAAAGAACGATCGGGCGAACGTATGAACCGGTCTGCTCGGCTTCGAGTCGAGCTTCCTTTTCAAGGCTGGATTGAAGCTGAAGCGCGTCAAGCAGCACGTCCGACTTGGTACGCCGATTATAGATGATAACCGGCAGCTTGACCATGTTTTCCTTTTTGAGTTCGCGTGCGTCTACGATGGAGATGATGTTGCTGTTGCTCTTGGGCGTGGCGGTCAAATCCAGCACGAAGGAAGGATTCAGATTGTGCAGCATCTCGACGCTCAAATCGCTTTGGGCGTTGTGGCTTTCATCGACGATGACGACAGGGGAGAGCTGATTGATGACCTGAATCAGCGCGGTTTCATCGACGCTGGGAACGAGCGCGTCCCGATCTGTATAGTGCGCGACGAACGGCGCGAGGTTGCCGTTCTCCTGATAAATCTTGCGCCCTTCCTTGCGCGTGATTCTCAACGAATCGTAGGTCAGAACGAAGATGGAGAGATTCTCCCGCACGCTGGACGGGGAAAGCGCCTGTCCGTTCAGCGCCTGCGTACCGTCGTAGACCTCGACGCGCGCCCCGAAATCGAAGTTGATTTGCTGGCGATAAGGGTCTTGCGGATCGCGAAGGTGGGCGATGGTTTGTTCCAGAATCGCGGTGGAGGGAACGAGCCACACAACGGCTTTGGTATTCAATGCGCCTATGCCGTCGAAGATGTGCTTAATGGAAGCGCATGCCAAAAGCGTCTTTCCGCCGCCCGTCGGCACCTTGAAGCAGACATGGGGCACGCCGGACAGCACGTCGTTATATGGCGGCAGGGTATTGTGTCCCAAGCCGATGGAGATACCGAGTGCATGCCAGTGTTCGTTATAGGCTGTATTCAGGTTTTTTGTGCTGTTCAGAAGGGAGATATACGCATCCAATTCGTGAAGGACGCGCTTTTGATAATTCTTGAGTTCCATGCTGCCCCTCCTTTACAGCGTCGCGATATCGCGCGGGATTTTCTTAAACGTGATATGGAAACGCGCCATGTCCTCGGCGCTCAGCGTATTGGAATCCGCATAAATCAGATAGCCTTCCGCACGGGTTTGAATGGTTTGCAGGAAAGCGCGGTTGAGCGTCGTCATCCGATCCGCTTCATAATAGAAATAGTAGGCGTGGTTTTCGTGTACGCCAAGCAGGTATTTTTCGTTTTCGGATGCGGTAGGAAGGGCGCATCGGGTTTCCGTATAGTAGACGTATGCGCGGATTTTCTCCTCAGCGGCGTTCGGATTGAGCATTCCGTTGATGAGCAGCGCATCGCCCAGCTCATAGAAACTGAAACCGCCGCCCGTTCCTTCCACGGCTTTGTTGCCCTCGCCGTAACCGTTGATGACACGGCGCACACGTTCGGCGGTGATGTTTTCGGCGTAGTCGCCCATTTCGACGAGGATGAATTTGCGGTTTCCGCCATCCTGCTTGTTCATGTTGAGGACGGCATGGGCGGTGGTGCCGGAACCGGCGAAGGAGTCGAGGATGATTGCATTTGAATCTGCGGCAATATGGAGAATACGTTCAATTAAACGTCGAGGTTTTGGCGTTTCAATAGGAGCAACACCAGAAAAGATCCCCTTCAATTCTTTTTTTGCTTCATCTGTATGGCCCACATCGCCATAAAACCACAAGTTTGTTGCGGACTTTCCGACATCTTGCTTTATATGATTCTTGAAACGGATTCCACCTTTGCCTTTACTAGTAAAATAATATTCGGGCCAGGTTCCTTCTTCGTACCTAGCAGTTGCTTGAACAGCGGCTTCTTCTAGCGGCTGTGCCAGCATGACAGCCATAACGTCCTGCCGAACAGATTCAGTTGAAATCCCACAGAGGTCAGCTCTTACAGAAGCATCATCAATATTTCGCAACTCATATTTAGCCCATTTATTCATTCGTTGCAAAACAACTGTTTGCTCATCCTTCCAATGTCGTCCGGAGGCTGGGTACAATAATTTTCCTGTGATGGGCTGCTGAATCGCATAAACCATCCCTTGATGGTCGGCTGCACCGGCAGCCGATACATCACCCGACTGCCAAGGAATGGGATCGTTATCAGGGCTGTCATGTCTCTCATCCATTGCCGCTGTGCGCTCCAGCTTGTTCGGAAACCATCTGCTGGTTTTACTGTAAACGAGAATATTATCGGTTTCATAAGGAATGCCCAGCGCATCATTCCTTGGTGAGTATGTTTTCTGCCAAATTACATTCGCTACGAAACTATTTGAACCGAAGATTTCATCGCAAATTGCTTTTAGGTTATATAGTTCATTATCATCAATGCTGATAAAAATAACGCCATCCTCTGCCATCAACTTTTGCAGCAGCTTGAGCCGCGGATACATCATGCAAAGCCACTTATCGTGGCGGCTCAAATCCTCGCCCTCTGCGCCGACAACCTTCCCCAGCCATGCCTTGATATGCGGATCGTTGACATTGTCGTTGTACACCCATTTTTCGTTGCCCGTGTTATACGGCGGATCAATATAGATGCACTTCACCCGTCCCGCGTACATCGGCAGCAGCGCTTTGAGCGCATCCAGATTGTCGCCGTGGATAATCATGTTGCCGTCGTCGTCCCCGCTGTTCGGTGCAAAGGTGTATTGCTTCTCTAACGTGCGGAACGGCACATCGAGATGATGATTGACGACTTTATCTTTTCCGATCCAGTTAAGGGTTGGCATGGAAACCCTCCTTGCAAAATTTTTGTTGAGAATCCTTTTTCGATATCATTATATCAGAATTGCGTGGGAAATGGGATATGTGTTTTGAGATTAAATAGAAAATGCGGATTTCTCTTGAAAATTTAATCTGACGCGCTTTCTGAAACGTTGATTTTATGTTGAATTCTGCGATTCACTCTGATTTTTGAATGCTTTGGTTGGAAAACTTGTTCACACCTGGCCCCAAATGCGTTTAATCGGATGCACGAGACTTGTTAAAACGTTTGAAGATGATCTTTGAACTGTTTTCAATCTGTTTTCAAAATGTTGAAATCACGAGAAAATTACACTTGAAATGAGGCGGAGCTTGTGGTATGATAGAGCACAGAGGAAAACAGGGGAGGTGAAGAGTATGGCCTTGGAAGGATTTCAGCCTTACTTAGTCGTGGCAGGTAGCCCCTCGGTGTCTTTCTCGAAAAATGGAGTGGGCATAAGCAAAGCAGCGGTTGCCAAACTGTGCAACAGCAAATTTGTTCGGGTTCTGATTGACGCAAAAGGAAAGCGGATGGCGATCCAGATTTGCGCAGAAAACGATCCGTTGGCGACGCCGTTTGCAAAATCTGACAAGCCGGAAGGTATCCGCTGGAACACGAGAGATTTGAACCAGACGATTCAGAGTATTACGGGATGGTCGTTTGATGAGGGAAATCCGTGCTACAGAGTGGAGGGAACTTTTGTTGACGATGAGGACGGTGCCGCATTGATCTTTGATTTGAACGAAGCCCAGCTCCAAACCTGATGTTTTGCGGGAAACCGTTGAACATAAAAAAGAAGCTGAAGAGGTCCAGTCTTCAACTTCTCATGAAAGGGCATCAATCGGTGGTGCCGACCGATACACTAACTCCTGCTGTAGTATACCACCGATTGACTTTCCTTTCAAGCATTTTTTGCTGAAAGGAGGAAGGTCAAGGATGAGTAATCGTAATAATGATGACGCTCCGGCGGGTATGCACTACATCTATGTCCGTTGCTATCGCAATAAGCGAACCGGGAAAATGATGTATGCCTCAGCGTACGGACTCAAGGCTTTCCGTTTCTTGGTTAAGGATTAACCTGTTACTCCGGGGAGACTTAAGGTCGGCAGTCCCCCTTCCTATTTTAACAGAAGGAGGGCATTATATGCCAAATAAGCGTATTACAGTAACGCAAGAAACCCCTACAGGACGCAATAGCAGATTTCATGATAATGAAACTGGAAAAGACATGTCGCGTCCGGAATTCGTTCGGGCTATCAGGGATGGAAAGTATCCCGATTACCATGTTCGGAATATTAACCGTACGCCAACACCGGTCAGTAATCCGGATCGCAGCGTAAACAATAACCTTGGATAAAACAGTTTTATAAGAGGCAGTCTTCATTTTTGATCTTATGATCGAGAATGAAGATTGTTTCTTATATTGTGATAAATTCAAAAAGGAAAATTCACGTCGCAAACAACAGAAAAATCCGTCCCCGCCGACTAGCCGACGAAAACGGATTCTTTATGAATTTTCCAGCTTATTCTTTGTTTTCCAGCAACCTCATCGCCCTCTTCCGAACCTGTTCCTCCATGAGCTTGAGTCTCTTGGGCGGCAGATTATACCGTACATGCCGCTTAAACCGAAATCCCAGCAGCTTTCGGAGCTGTTCCCGATTTTCGTCAGCCATAAAGCGTTTGGCGGTAGCGAAAAAGTCGTCGTATACGCACGGAACGAGGGTGTCGATGTATTGTTGAAATGCTTCTGCGCTTTCGTAATCCTCTGGCCCTGCCTGATTGAACAGAGAATTTCCGTGGTCAAAGAGCGGGGCGGGTGCGGCGATGGTGTTGGTTTTGTTGTCGATCATAAAGCCGAAATTGCCGTAGTGCCTGTCTGTGTTGCAGATCACAGCGTCAAACACCAGCATATCGCGGAAAGCCTTCTGGAACGGTTCACCGAGCTTTTCGTAATAGGCTACAACTGCGTCGAAACCGCCTTTTTGCACCAGATTGCCGATGGGCATATAGGCATGGTCGATGTCGGTGAACAGCTCGCAGGTGGAGCAGAGCCGACCTTTCCATTGCGACAGACCGTATGGAATCGCGTCAATCCCCATGGCGGCGGCAACCTGCGCGGCGTAGTGCTCGCAATATGGCTCTGCGCCCGTGTTGTAGCCGCCGTCTGTGCCGCCCTTGTACAGCGTGACTTTTCCGTTGATTCTGCGCCAGCACTTGGGCAGCATACCGTTTGTCGTAAATTCCGGGCTGGAAGCCAGCGACGAGCGATTGCTGCTTCCATAGCCGGTGAAGGCGATGAGCGCCAGCACTTCGCTGAAGCGGTTTTCAAAGAGATTGTACTTTTCAAAGGTGCCTTCAAAGCCTTCTTCGACGACCCAATAGCTGTCATCCACAGAAAGCCCTTTGCAGAGCGCGAGAATCCCCATCGGGCGGTTGGCGTTCAATCCGCATTTTGCCAGAAGCCGATTGACATAAGCGCGGTTGCGGGGGATGGTGCGGCGGCGCATCCAGCGGCTGATCCCTTCCGGCGACAGCTCCATATCCAGCGGCAGGAGATGCTTTTGATCTTCGTTGATCCAATGCACTTCGATTTCGGGCGTGCTGGAATCGTTGGTCGCGGAAAAACGCAGAAGCGGAATGTCATATTGCTTCAAAATAAGTTCCATATTGCCGCCTCCCTGTCCTTGTTTTTCTGATTCCTACTCTACCACGAATGGCGCGAACGTTCAAGATTTTTCAGAGTATAGATTACACAGGATGCAAAAAGGAAATCCGTCCCCGCCGACCACCCGACGGGGACGGATTTCCTTCTATTTAATTACTGCGTAACCGCTTTCAGATATTCCTCACTTTTCCCGCTCATAACCAATCCGACATACGCCAGCGGGTCGTTGTAGATGAGCCAATCCAGCTCGGAGCGCTGCTGCATGGTGTGCGCGACCGCGTCCTCGACGGTGGGCGTATAGATGGAAAGCACAAAGCCATCTTCATACTCGACATCCACGCAGGCAGTGTCAATATTGAACTGGCAGGATATAATTCTTCTCATAACGATTCCTCCTTGTGTTTCGGTTGTTCTTTCGGTGTTTCTTTCAGCAGCTTTTGCAGAACATCGTTCCCGATTCTGCCGACCAGCGCATCCAGCTTGCCTTTGTCCTTTTTTAGTTCCTGGTTTTCCATTTGCAGTCTGACCATTTCGTGAGTATGGTTCCAGTTTGCCGATTTGAAAGCGGTATTTTCCTTTTCGAGCTTCTGCACCTTGGCTTTCAGTTCGGTGTTTTCCCGAAAGAGCGAACGGGCGTATTTCAGGAGCTTTCCCAGAATCGGAAGCGCTTTTTTCTCCCGAAACGCCTTGCCGGATTCCAGCATCCCGGCTTCCGGAAGCAGCCGTTCGGGATCGTCGTATTTCCGGACAAATTTCTCGGTATTCTTGAGAATCGGTGCGATATCGTCGAGTTGTTCCTGCTTTTCGGAAAGCGCAGTTGCAGCGACGGCCGTTTGTTCCTGTAAGGTGTCAATATGATTTTCGAGCGCGGCGACTTCCTTGTTTCGCTCCTGTTTCTTATAATCCAGAACGGAGAGATGTTCCTCGTGCGTTCCTTTCTGCTCCCATTCGATATCATGCCGCGCCATGATGGAGGCGAGCGCCTGCTTTTCGGATTCAATCCACTGGTTCAGCTCAGTGTGGCTTTTTGTGCCGCCCATAAGGCCGAGTGCTTCCAACGCCTTTTTGAGCGACACGCGGGTTTCGAGCCCACGCTTACTGCCGGTCGTGAACGGAATGAAATCAATATGAAGATGCGGCGTGGCTTCGTCCATGTGCAGGTGAGCGGAGAACACGCGCAGCGTTGGGTTGCGCTGCTGGAAGGACTGCATGTATTCGTCGAGCATTTGTCGGGCAAGCTGTCCGTTTTCGGATGAAGCGTTCATATCGTCCTTGTTGCCGATCTGGATGATGAGTTCTTCAAACGGCTTTTCCTGCTTGCCCGTGCGGATTTTCTCATAGTAATCGTCGATGATGCGATCTTTGCGTGTCTGCTTCTCGTTGTAGCGAGCCAGCGCGTCGTCAAACAGTTCGTGATAGACGGCTTGGATGTCCTCGTTGCAGTATTCGACGTTGAGCGGCGTTCGGCTGGAATCGACGTTTTCGGCGATGAAGTCCCTGCGGTTGTGGGAGAGCGAGCCTTTGCCGCGCATGGCAGAGATGGTTCTTTTCACGAAGCCTCCTTTCTTGTGCGGGGCTGGGTTGCCGGGGTTCTGTTACTCTTGTCAAGAGTAACGCAAAAGCACTTTTGACACTTCGCATCAAAAGTGCCCTTGCGCTCTCCGAGGGGGAACGGGGGTTGCGACGCGGGCTGGGCGTGCTCCCGATGGCGTACCGCCCTCACGGCAGGGACAGGAGCGTGTCACGCTCCTGTCAGCGGCGGAGAACGAAC
>ERZ832522.4306-NODE-4306-length-14241-cov-6.105879_pt1 | contig 14241 bp, 9 predicted proteins | sample MGYA00519951_ERZ832522 | MGnify/ENA primary metagenome ERZ832522 (study PRJEB31850, sample SAMEA3708728) | human gut metagenome | biome: human gut; feature: human-associated habitat; material: faeces | place: China | collected 2014 ... | reverse complement strand
ATCATCATGGCGTTATATTTTATAAAATCATTTCTATGGCCTTCATTTGCACATTTACACAAACCTCCGCCACAACTTTTTATTGTTCTTTCTTTGGCATCTCTTTTTTATACTACTGAACCGAAATTTCCACATCATTTACAACAAGCGTCTCCACCTGGCTCCAGTCTACGATGCGGTTAAACACGATCTTGATGGTATCTCCGTTTTCCATTTCGCCGCAGACATAGTTTGTGTTGTCCACATTTTCATCCAGAACGGTGTATTCGCTTCCGTCTTTGTATTTCAGCACCAGTTTTTTCAGGTAATATGGATCTACAAAGGTCTGTCCGTCTTCTTTCTGGATCTCATCGTCCAGTCCAAATCCATTTGCCAGATTCAGGGAAAGTGAGATTGCTGAATAAGCAAACTGTTCTTTGTTGTTTTCCGGATTCACTGCACTGGTCAGCGGCATTTTTCCGATTCCAAGTGCAATGTCTTCTTTCTGCGTAGCCATATCGTCATCTTTCAGTTCTGAAACTGGTTTTCCATACTGCTCCAGATGAAATTTCAGATCAGTATTCTTAGCAGAGCAGACATAGCTGGAATAAAGATAATAACAGGTGTCGCTGCTCTTTTTGCTGTCGATCGTCATTTTGTCTGCTACAAGGCTCTCATCTGCACCTTCCAGATAGAAATAGAAGTCACGATCCTGTGTAAAATAAGCACCTTTTGCCTCATTTGTTCCTTCATCTGCATGAATGGCTTTGATTCCGTTTGGATTTTCCAGTTTCAGAGACAGAACACCTGCATTTCCATCCGAAATATTATTGATGATCGTCAGAGTGTAATCTCCGATTTTTCTTGTGATATTTAAATCTTCTACGTAAGGCTCCACCAGTTTTTCTGCCTGTGCCTCATCGACTGCCACATATTCTCTTGACGGCATCGTCACAGTCGTGCCGCCTTTTCCATTATCTACGACCGTATCATAAGCTTCTTTTGTCGTACGGCTCTGCTGTCCGAACACATTGCCAAGCAGATCGGTATGTGCACTGATATACGCAGCTCCTGCGGTTGTGCCAGAGATCAGAATCACGGCAAGTGCCACAGCGGCTGCCATACTGGTATGCTTTCTGCCCCGCTTTTTTGATGTTTTTGTATCTCTTCTGATCTGTGCATAAGTTTCCTGCATCCGCTTTTCTGTTTCTTTTGATATCGTAACGTCTTTTTTTAATGTATCCTGTAATTCTTTTTCTGTATATAACATATACTCCCGGCCTCCTTATAAGTATTTTCAAAGTATTAACTGACTTTTCAGACTTTCCCTGCCCCTTCTAAGTCTGCTCTTCACCGTGTTCTCACTGAGATCCAGAATCTCTGCGATCTCTCTTGTTCGAAATCCCTGTCCATAATACAGAAGAAATATATGTTTATATTTCTCCGGCAGACAGGAAAGCATCTCATAAAATTCTGCATCGGTCTTTGCCTTCGGCTCTTCGCCCTGCATGGAAAAATCTTCCGTGGCAATGCAGCGTTTCCGTTCTCTTAACACGTTGTTGCAGTTGTTGATCAGGATTCTGGTCAGCCACGTCTTAAAATAAGCTGCCTTTTTCAGCTCGCCTATGTGTTCCCACGCCGAAAGTGTCGTCTCCTGCATCACATCTGCCACATCTTCTTCATTTTTCAGACAGGCTTTTGCGACTTTGTAGAGATCCATTTTATATTTTTCGATCAGAGCGACAAAGGCATCGGCATCTCCCCTCTGTGCCTGCTTTACCAGAAACATTTCTGTTCCCCCTTTCATTTGCGTCTTTCACTTATTAGACGAGGCTGTGTATCATTTGGGTGCATATACAGAAAAGTTTTTTACTCACTTACAATTTTATAGTATTCTCTGGCAGTGAGCAGATACACGATCACATAAAATACGGCAAATGCCAGGAACGTAAGGACTGCACTGAGAACCAGAAGTTTCACATCCCAAAGCCCAAAACCACCCATCAGGATTTCTTTGACCAGATGGAAAGCAAAACAACTGTGGATTCCGGCTAAAACAAGCGGCAGGAAGAACACCATCAGAACCTGGCTGTGGATAGAGGCGTTGATCTCACCCCGTTCCATACCGATCTTTTTAAGGATTGCAAAGCGTTCTTTGTCTTCATAACCTTCGGATATCTGTTTGTAATAGATGATCAGGACGGTTGCCATGACAAAGAGAAGCCCCAGAAAAATTCCAAGGAAAAACAATCCGCCGTACAGGCTGTAAAATTCTGCTCTGCCTTCTGTCCTGTTCTCGATTCCATACACAAAAGCGTGTGGTGCATCTTTTTGTTCTCCAAAATAAGCATGCAGACTGCTTGTCAGTTTCTGTATTTTTTCTTCCGGAAGATCCACATCAAAGCTGTATTCATATTTTACTCTCGATGCGTTTTCTCTGTATACTTCTTTGTTTATTTTCCAGAGATCCTGCAGCTGTGCAAAATCTTTTACCACGATACGGTATACCGGATTTGCATAAAATTCCAGTCCGGTATCTCCCATCCTGGTATCCTCCGGCAGGTGTTTCACTTTCCACTTCATATTGTTGACAGAGAAAGTGTCCTGCTGCAGTGGGACATCTTCCAGAAATACCAGTGCTTCTCCATCCTTTAATGTCTCGTTCTTTTTTGTTTCCCGGTTATAATCTTCCAGCGTGACTGCCTGCAGCATGCACAGATTTTCAAAATCTTCAGAGTCATAGATTCTGCTCGATGTAATCTGCACGTTTCCATCCTTCTGCAATGCAGCCACATCGATCACGGTCTGACTTTCTTCGTTTTTTACGTCAATTTTGTTATCTTTCAGGTAATTTTCTGCATAAGTACCGATTTCTTTTAATTCTTTTTCAAACTGTGTACTGTCATCCGGTTCCGTTCCAAGACTGAGTGAAATTCTGAATTCCTTCGGATAATGCATATACAGCGAATGCTCCTGTCCGACATAAAGACTTGTTGTAGAAGAGATCAGGAGCAGGACTCCGGTTGACATGATGCAAATCAAAGAAAGACTGGCCGCATTCTGCTTCATGCGATAAATCATTCCGGAAACCGAAATAAAATGATTTGTTTTATAATAGTAGCGTTTGTTTTTCTGCAGCAGTTTCAGAAAAGCAATGCTCCCTGCCGTAAACAGGGAAAACGTTCCGACGATAACGAGAAGTACTGCCACAAAAAAAGTATTCAGCCCGGTCATAACATTATCTGCCTTCAGTGCAAGGATATAGCCGCCTGCAAGTGTCACGATACCAAGCACTGCCAATGGCCATTTTGTTTTCGGCATTTTTTCACCGATCTGACCGCCTTTTAGCAGTTCAGCCGGCCGTACCATATAGATCAGGCGAACGCTGTTAAAGAAGATCAAAAGAAAGATCACTGTAAAAAGTCCGATGGTTTCTGCCAGCGTAAAAGCACTGACTTCCACACCGATCACAACCTCCATCTTCAGGATTTTCAGAAGTCCCAGAAAAACCAGCTTGGAAAACAGGATTCCGCATGCGATTCCAAACAGGAGCGAGAGTATTGCCGTATAGATTGTTTCCCACAGCATCACACGGCTGATGTGGCGTTTTTCCATACCTAAAATGTAATAAAGACCAAACTCTTTTTTTCTGCGTTTCACAAGAAAACTGTTTGTATAAAATAAAAACAAAACTGCAAAAATCCCAACTATAACGCTTCCAAATATCAGCACAATTTTCATCGTTGCCCCGCCCCGCATTTTATTCAGTGCAGAATTCGTGGAAAGGCTGGACATGATATAAAACATCATGATCGTTGCAATGCAGGTCAGAAGATACGGAAAACAGGTCTGTCTGTTTTTTTTCAGATTTGTCAGTGCTATTTTCGCATAAAAGAATCGTTTCATGCCTCTTCCCTCCCTGCTGTGATCAGGGTCAGTGTATCTGAAATCTTCTGCAGCATTTCCCTCTGTCCGGACATTCCGCGGTAGATCTGATGATATACCTCGCCATCTTTGATAAACAAAACCCTGGATGCATGGCTTGCCGCCTGAATGCTGTGCGTTACCATCAAGATGGTCTGTCCTTCCCGGTTGATGGACTCAAACAAATCCATCACACCTGCCGCCGCTCTGGAATCCAGTGCCCCGGTCGGTTCGTCCGTAAACTGTATCCCTATCCCCTTATGCCTTGAAAACAGGGGCTTGAACGGTATATACATTTGTGTACTGTGTATTACCTTCCAGTATGAAAGGCAAGAGCAATCTGCCCCTGCCTTTATATATTACTTATTTTTCTTTTTATAATTGTACTTTTTATATGATTGAGTTGCATCTCGTTTTTCAGCTTTATTATACTTCTTCTGTTCCTCTTTAGGTGGTTTAGGTTTTGATAACGAAAATGATATCCCATAATCTTTGATTGTATTAGCCATTTTACTCTTAATAGCTTCAGAATCAAATTCTATCCTCCCTTCAAATACTGTAATAGGTCTATCAAAAACCTTTTCTGTTTTCTCCACAAACTCCACCAGAATATTAGGATAGAAACATACAAATTGTTCATCTGTTTCTTTTCTTTTTAACACAGATACTTCTTTTCTTTTTATTTTATCTCCAAACCTTTCTTCAAGTGTTTTTTCGATCTTAAATTCTCTTTCCTCATATAATATCCAAATTTTCTTTTTATTTATTTGATCTAATGCAGACACCATTCCGGAAGTCAAGAATTTATTTAATCTTTCACATGAAATAATTATTCCTTCATAGTCAAATTCTTTATTATATGAAAATAATACCTCTAATTCTGTCTGGTCAATCAAAGCTCTAGTATGAATATATTCATCTAATAATTCATCTGAAATAGTCTCAGTTCCGATAAGTTTTCCTATCAAATCTTTTGTATATTTCCTATTATCCTGATTGGTGATTCTCTTATCATAGTGATCTTGTGCAAATTTCCAACTTCTTTCAAAAAAGTTTTCCATTCCTGGAAATACTACATCTCGTACTTGACGATAAAAACTATTTTGATATTTTTCTCCTATATCTCCTTTGATTATAAACTCATAGTCTTCTGACTCATCATTTTTGTAAATGAGAAGTTCATCCTTCACAAAATACAGTTTCTCGTAGGCAATATCTAGAATCTTATACAATTCTCTCTGTAAAACCCTTGTATTAAAAATATTGGCTTCTATCTGATTCCGTTGATATATTTCATTTATAGTTGCATAATTACTTTCCAAAAAATCTTTTGTAATTGTTTGTTCTTGACTTAAGCAAATATCATTTTTGTAAGGGTGCGAGATTACATTCTTTCCGCTTTCTTCAATGCTTCCTGTAATCATATTAACTGAAAGTTCATTTAAATTCTTTTTTCGAATAGTAACTAACTTTCTATCTGCTAATGCCTTTTTCCCTCTTGGTGTCATAATTAACTTATTTTCTGAAGTAATTATATATTTTTGTTCAATCATATCGACTATGGTTTCTTTTAAAAGTTTAAACTCCACACCCATGATTGAAGAAATTTCATATACATCAGATACTTCAATATCAATTAGCTTTAATATTGTTTCAAAAAACAAATTAATTTCAGTTACTTCTTTCGTCAAACAGGTAATACCAATTTCGCAAAAAGGAATATAGATATCCTGTCTTTTAATCAAATGAAAATTTTTTAATTGCCGGGGAAGATTTCCCGCTACGGCTGATACTACTTGCTTCATCTCTTTTCTCCTACTCCTCTATAATGCGACATCCTTCTGATTCTTTAATATATTCAATGATTTCGGGAAACTTATTTCCCCTAATTCTATAATTGTCAAGGAAATTCATATCCCCAACAATAATCAACAAACATCTTGCTCTAGAAAATGCAACGTTAATTCTAGCTTCAGATTTCAAAAATCCAATACCATATTTATTCGCACTACTTCGAACAGTTGAATAAAGAATAATATCTTTCTGGCTTCCTTGAAATGCATCCACAGTATCCACATCAATTTCAAGGTTCTTATAAGAATGCTGTTTCACCATCGTCTGCAAAATGTATTTTTGCGGTCCATACCCTGTGATCACTGCCACTTTAGTTTTTTGGGTAAGTTTAGAATCTAATTCCAACAATTTCTTTTCAATGATATTCCGTTCAAGATAATTTTGATATGATTTTTTCCCATTATTATCAAATTCTTTTTCATATCGTTCTTTACTGGAATACTTGGATGTACTAATCCATTCAATTGCAGTATCCTCATACCCCTCTATACACAATTCTCTATCTTGTGCTTCTACACCATTCTGAATTTCGTCATTGTAAAATACATGGCTAATTAATGTACCAATGGTTGGATGCATCCTATATTGAATCGTAAGACGATGTTTATTATCATCCGGAAACATATTATACATTTTTTCAAAAATTCCTTGTGCCAAACTCTCTTCATCAAGTTTTTCTCTATTATTTCTTATTATTTCGGTATCCAAAACTGGCGGTAATTGCTGATGATCACCCACTAATATGATTTTATGTGCTTTGTTTAATGAAACAGCCAATTCTGGGAAAGTTGCCTTAGCAGCTTCATCTACAATCACATAGTCAAAATCTACATCTCTTATTATTCTGTTTGACACAAAACCTGTACATGTTCCAGCAATAATTACTGTACTTTTAATAATATATAGTTCGACTTCATCGCATTTTTTTAATTGCTCCGTCCACTCCCTTTGAATCTCTAATATTTTTCTTGTTCTTTCTGATTTGATTCCTTTTGTTTTCTCTCTAAAATCATCAATAAATTTCTGGTCTTCCTTTGAAAATTGTGTATTTTCAATTTTAGAGTCTTCTAATTTTAAGAAATACTGTTCAAATTCCTCTTTCTCTATTCCTATCTCTTCAAGTGCATTCTTAGCATATTCGTTGCATTCTTGTCTAACAGTTTGATACCACTTTTCCTTTACATCATTGATAGAATATTCTTCTTTTATTTCCTCATTTAGTTTATCATCCCTTCCTATACGCAGCAGATCTGGTCTTTCAGCACTTTCTCTAATTAAATCTTCTAACATTTTATCTACTGCTGGATGTGATTGTGATACTAATAAAACTTTCTTAGGCTCGACATCCGGATTATTCTTGTTCGATTTCAGTATTTGTATAATTATTTCAATAATAACATTTGTTTTACCTGTTCCAGGAGGTCCTTGAATAATTGCTATCGAATCGGCATCTAACACTTTTTTAATCGCAGTCCTTTGAGGCAAGTCCAATTCTTCGTTAAAGAAATGTATAGGTTTTGAGATAACACTAACTGAAGGAGCTTCTACCCCTGAAATAATTCTTTTCAAATTAAAAGAACACTGATAATCTTCCTTTTCCAAAACATTTAGTGCATCCAACTGTCTTTCAACATTAATCTTATCTTTTCTATAATCTAAACATATAAAACCACTTGCGGGCAAGCCTGCCGTTCCCTGCTTATTTATTTCTAAAACAACATGACCTTTTTCATAAAGATCATTTTCATAAGTACCTATTGGTAAGGTCTTTATTCGATCCTTTTTTCGTCCCACTTTCTTCTCATAAATAAACATTTGTTCCTTATTTAATCGCTCTTCATCTATAAACGTTCCTCTTTTTAGCTTAAATCTCAAAAGATTATCTTTCACTTCATAAGAATCATAAGGCAATCTCACAACGTTTTTCTCGATATCTTCCCTTATTAACTCTAGTAAATCTCGCCATACTCCGTATTTTTCTTTATACTCACAATCGACATTATTATTGGATATATAATTTTCGTAATAGTCAATAATAATGTTTTTGATTTCAAAGCTATTATTTTTTTGTTCCCAATGTGCAAACTTTTTATCTACAAATCTTATTTTTCCCTCAAGTTTAGCATACCTTTTTCTTAATCTATCTCGCTCAATAGGTGATACTTTTCTAAATTTTATTACATCAAATACACATTGCTCATCGTCAAACACGCATTCTGCCAGAAAATTAAACCCTACAAAAATGTAAACCATAGTTTCTACTTCCTCGTCTGATTCTTCTTTCATACAAAACGCATATAAATCTAAAAAGTTTTCTGGAATACATGTTTCAGATACCATTTTAATATCTGCTGACTGCGGTAGTAGTTTAAGATTTCTCAATTCTTTTATTCGTTCATATGCTGCAGTCATAATTATTGTTTTATCCAAATCTAAAAATCGTGCAAATAACCTTGTAAAATCAGCTCTCAATTCAAAAATATCTTCATATCTGTCATCAGGATTTTCTGCCACCAATTTCTTCAAAATTGGCTTTAACGAAACATCCATTCCTCGTGTTCTATCCAATACATCCTGAAACTGTACTGCCAAAGGTGGCTGCTTTCCTGTAAATAAATAATAAATCACTGCGCCAAGTGAATACAAATCACTTTTTTCAGTCGCATTTTCACTATGCTGGTGAACCTCGGGTGCAGAATAAGCGTTTGTTCCTAATTTGTATACGGTTGCAGAATTAATCATATCATTGATTTTACATATTCCAAAGTCAATCAATTTTACATTCTTATCTTCGGTAAGCATAATATTATTAGGATTGATATCTCTATGAATAATGCCATTAGAATGTGAAATTTCAATGGCGTCCAATAATTGTTTTATAATTGAAAATCTTTCTTTCGCACTAAAATTTTCAATGAGCGTTTTTCCTAACTCAATACCATTTATATACTCTAAATAAATCACACCAACTTTTTCTCTTGTTGTTGATGTACGTAAATAATCTTCCCCTAAAATGTTCACAATGTTTGAACATTTATTTAATTTATGTAAGGCTCTCATTTCTCTTGTAAATATAGCCTGATATAAAGGTTGTTCAATGCCGAAAATAATTTTTCGGACAATTAAATCTCCATTGTCCTTATTTTTTAATACATCCACCACAGAATTTGTATCTCCGCGTTCCTTTAGTCTTTTGTATCCTTCCCAATCTTTAAATGTACTCATCCCATATGCTCCTTAAAATGAAATAGTAATTATATTCATTATACCACTTTCATTTTTAAAAACATACAGAAATCACAAACATTATTTTATCCCCACAACCACCAGCAGGCACGTTCTTCACGCCCCTGCCAGTCGCTGATTATTTTCTTCTTCATTAGAAATTCTTAATCAGATTCAAGTCTCTTTTATTCAATGCCTTCCGCATTGCTTCACTTTCTTTTCGTAATGTTTCATTCTCTCTTTTCAGTTTCGCTACCTGTTGCTCCAGCTGCAGGATACGGTTGTCCATTGCCATATCTAAAATCTTTCTTCTCTTATCTACCATGCCAGCCTGTAGCTGCAAGGCACGATCTACTGCCTTTCGCACTTCCGGGTTCTTATAGAAAAATCCTCTGGACAGTCCGGTCTTTTGCATCAGTTTGGGAACGGTCACTTTATCCTCTTCTTCGATCATTTCCTGGATTGCCAGTTTTGCCCGCTGGATTTTCTCCACGCTCTGCTTATGGTTTACTTCCAGCATCTTGTCATATTTTCTCATATTCTTTCCCCCATCCGGCCAGATTCGCCCGGATCATCCGGCTCATCTCTGCTCTGATTTCTCTTGTTTCATCTGCGATGATCTGGAGGCTCATCTTCCGGTAAAATTTCACATTCTTTACGGATGTATGCCCCAGTAGTTTTGCGATGGTCCAGTCATCCAGATGCAGTTCTGTTAAGCGGATACCATATACATGGCGGAACATATGCGTTCCAAATCCAAACAATTCTCCATGATCGTCCCGCAAATCTTTTTTCTGGATCAGATCCATCACTTTGTTTTGAACGGTATTATACTGCATAGGTCTCTTGCTATTTTTCTCATCCACAAAAATGTAAACCGTATCTCCATACCTTTTCTTGGTATATTCCATTGCTTTTTCAATCAGCAGTTCCAGTTCTGCACTGATAGGCTTCACAAATGTAGTTGTTTTCATCTGCCGGATCTGGATCATAGGATGTCCGTCCTGCCGATACAGGCAGTCTGTCTGCAGGGTAAGGGTATCAGATATCCTTGTTCCTAACATCTGGTGGATGACCATAAGCCGCTCCATCTGTTCATCCAGTTTCGCAAGCGCTGCATTAAAACGAATAAGCTCACTGTCTGAATAAGATTTTATTTTCGGCTGCACCTGTCTGGGCAAGTCGCTGGCCAGGAATAAAATTTCTAAATGTGGATACCCATATAATTTTCCAATGGTTTCCAACAGTCCCCGGAGTCTTGTCAAATCCATTCGGTAATTATTCACGCCCTCCGCTTCCGTTGCAAGGTACGTCAGATATTCTTCCAGCAACTCCCGATTCAGTTCTTCTGCCGAATGGATATCGGGATATGTTTCTTTCAGATATTTGGATAGTCTCCGGATGGCGGTCAGTTCTTTGATAATTGTTGCAATCGCTTCATGATGTAAATGTTCATAAACTGCCTTTTTTGTTTCTTCCCGTAAGTCATCCTGGATAATCGCTGTAAAATTCAAAGTCTGCACATTTTTAATCGGATTCTTTTTATAGGCAATGTCCAGATTCTCTAATGTCCAGATATCTTTCTCAATCTCATCCCGTTCCTCTTTGGCTTCTGTAAATCGATATGCCTTCCGCACATAAGTAATGAGTCTCGATGGCACTGTCTTTTCTTTCCCATATACGCTAGTTCCCTGCATGGTCAGTTTCTGCCCATGTTCCAGAAGCCAGCTTCGGATTTTTAGCAGCCATTGTTCCCACTCCAGTTCCTGCAGGCTCTCTACCCGGATGTGCTTATCCTTTACCATTCTACAAAATCTCTGATAGATCACTCGTTCCTGTATCATCGTTGCCAATGCACATTGTCGGCTTCGGTCCTCAATAAAGGAACGGAATTCTTTTTGAAGCCCCTTTGTTGGAAGCAGTCCGAAATCAAAGCAATGGGATTCCTTTACATTCTTTTTCTGTTTCTCCTCTGCTCTCGCATAGCAGTCCAAATCGATTAGATATAATTTTTTATCCATGGAACTCTCCTTTCATCAGTTCCGCCGCAAAGCTGTGGGTTTCTTCCTGAAAATATGCTTCACTGGCTTTTTCCAGTTTCTTCGGCATATAGTCCACGTACTGTCTGGTCATTTCTTCGTATTCATGCCCCAGGTAATCCCGTACCGCCTGGAGGGAAATACCGTTATCATAATAAAGCGTAGCCAGGTTATGTCGGTAATCATGGGATCTGAAAATGTACTCCCCGTCTGCAATCTTATTTTTCTCACAGTATTTCAACATTTGATACCGTAATGTAGCATACTGGAATGCTCCACCTTTTTTGCTTTTAAACAGATATTCTTCTGGTCCAATCTGATATTTCTTTTTGTACACCTGTACCAGCTTGTACAATGCTTCCGGAATGGGAACCCGCTTATACGTTTTCATTTTCACCTGATATACTTTTAGCCAGTAATCTCCATTCTTTTCTTCATAATCACCACCTGTCAGGGTACACACTTCGCTTCCCCGAATTCCCGTACACCATAAGTGCAGGAACATCAACCGCAGATGTTCCGGAAACTCTGCCAGCTTAGATAAAATTTCCACATATACTCTTTCTGGTACGCTGCGGTCATTGTGGCCATGCACTTCTTTCTGCAAATAATACTCATGCCGGAAGGGAATCTTCTTCAGATATCCTTTTACTACAAGGAAGTTGTAAAACTGCAAAATCATAGTGATTCTTCCATTCGCTGTCTTTTCACGGGTATCCTGTCTCTGAATGGATTCCAGATATCTCTGAATCTTCTCTGCTTCCACTTCATAGATTGGCTTTTCTTCTCCATTGAAATGTACCAGGAATGTACGAAGTTCCAGCAGCTTGATTCGGATGGTACTGATAGATAAATCTGTGATTCCAAACAGGTACCGCAGATATTTTTGCAAAATCTTTTGATTTTCTAGGTTGTTCACCTCTTTAAAGGATACCCATTCCACGGGCTTGCTTGGATTCATTCGTTCTCTGGAAAAATGGAAACGTTCCAAAAACCACACATTCGCATTCCAATGAATTTCCGGTGCCTGTAAAAATAGGATTTTTCTGCTCATCCGCAGGATACCAAACACAGCACTTTTCTTTTCCCCTCTAAAATGTTCTGAGAGTTCCTGCTCAAATTGCTGTTCTTTGGCCAGTGTCATGGTCTCAATATCACCCACTTGATGTTTCATACAAAATTGATAGAGCCTTTGCAGTGCCAGCAGTTTCTCTTTTCTGTAACGACCTTTGTAGGTATGGATCACCTCTTTTAATACTGTAAAAATCTGCATCTTCAAGTTTCTTGGACACTCCAGTGTAAAATCCCATAGCAGTTCCTTTCCATCTTTGCTGGTCAGAAAAGATTCTGCTATCTCAATCTCCGGATAATAGGTGAGGCACATCCATTGATCACGATACTCGGTAGTATAGTTTCTTCGCCCTGCCAGTGTCTCCATCTCTTTTTTCATCTGATGAAGGAAGATTCTGTCAAATCCCCGCAGACAGGTAATCGGTGCATGAACGGTTTCGTACCTTTCCAAATATTCTTCGTATCGGATTCTTAAGGCTACGTCCATTTCCGAAATGTCGGTAATCCCCTCTTCTATCAGGAATTTCTTTACCCTGTTTCGTATTTTCCCATTTACCTCTGTGCAGGCATCCACCTGTTCACAGATTTTTTGTTCCAGTGCTTCCCGCTCTTCCTGCTGTTCATAAATATGTAATTGATAAGCGGGCATGTTCTTCACCTCCTACAGGAGTTTCTCCACATCATAAAGGGCAGAATGTTTTGCATAATATTGGTCGCTGGCTTCCATAAGCTGGTCATCTACAATGTTCAGATATTTGATGGTTGTGTCGATGTGCTTATGTCCATATGCCTCACTGATCATTTCCAGTGGCCATCCGGCATCCCGCCTCATATTTCCGAAGTATCTCCGTAACATATGGGGCGTCGTATGGATGCCTGTCTTTTTCTCCATCCGCTCCAGCATCCGGTAAACTGCATCCACCTGCAGTGCCTTTCCTTTCGTCTCTCCTTCGATGTTTACAAACAGCATCGGCTGGTGTTGCAGAAATTCCCGGTACTTGGACAGATAAAACAGTAAAAACTGGAAGGTGGCATCACTGACTTTGGATCTTCGGTACGCCGCATTCTTCGCCCTTGCCTTGTTCTCATTGTCATCCCGGAAGAATACCCGGATGGTATGTCTTTCATAATCAATATCTCTGGTATAATTTACACCTAAAATCTCGCCGATCCGGTATCCGGTCTCTGCCAGCAGCATAATCAGAAGCTGGTCCCTGCAGTTGGTACACTGCTTTAAAAGTTCCAAAATCTCCTGATGCTCTGCCGGACGGACATTTCGTTCTTCCTCTTTCAGATAGCCATTGAATGACCGGAACCGCAGCTTCCGTTTTACACCGATGGAATCATGGGTGGTAAAGCTGTCATAATATAACACTTTCAGCCTTTCCATATCTGCTTCCAGCTCTAAAAAACAGAAAAACCTGAACACGTCTTTTAAGTACGCATTGCAGGTTTTATTGCTTGGCAGTTTCCCTTTCTTTTCATGCAAATGGTTTCCGGCTTTCAGCCAGTGGAGAAATCCCACATAATGTTCATACTGTTCCTGGAATTCCAGTTCCGCCACCTGGGACAGTTCCATCTTTTTCTCATCCAGATATTCCAGATAGAACCGGATGGATTTTGCCCTGCGGCCAACGGTATTCGGGGAACGGTTTGCTCGGATCAAATGCGTCAGATACTTGGACGGGAACAGCACCATCTGCCAGCTCTGATGATCCCGGATTAAAAAATATTCCTGTTTTCCTTCCCAGATATGTTCCACTGCATATCGTGCCATTTTGCTCACCGTCCTTTCCTCTAACGCTATACACATTATACCCACTTCATGTTCAAATAGCTATTCATCAATACCAACAATCCCTCCAAAACCGCTCCAAAAACTGTACTAAATTTTTCCCTTAAAAGCGCCTGGAAAATAAGCACAAGCAACAAGGCTGGAAAGCAGATTTTTCCTATTATAAATAATACTCTACACCTTTCCGGCTGCGGATGAAATCCTGTACCTCTTTCAACTCTTCTGCTATCCGGCAGGGTGGAAGCGCACACATCACATCTTCGTGATACTTGCCGCCTTTTACCGCCCGTATATCTAAAATAGACACCACACAAGTATCAGTTTCTGTCCGGATGGCTCTCCCAAATCCTTGTC
>ERZ832522.4303-NODE-4303-length-14255-cov-14.322887_pt1 | contig 14255 bp, 8 predicted proteins | sample MGYA00519951_ERZ832522 | MGnify/ENA primary metagenome ERZ832522 (study PRJEB31850, sample SAMEA3708728) | human gut metagenome | biome: human gut; feature: human-associated habitat; material: faeces | place: China | collected 2014 ... | reverse complement strand
GTCGGCGAAGCGCTGGACGCGTCCACCGGTGTCGACGAACTTCTGCTGGCCGGTGTAGAACGGGTGGCACTCGTTGCAGAGCTCGACCTGGATCTCGGACTTGGTGGAATGGGTCTTGAAGGTGTTGCCGCAGCTGCAGCGCACCGTGCACTCCACATACTCGGGATGGATGCCAGACTTCATGGCAGGGCTCCTCTTCTGGTCGCGTCCTGGTTACCGACCAGGACAAAGGGGTGACTTGGTTTCCGACCAAGTCAAAATAGCTCGTCAATGCTACCACACCGACAAGGAAAGGGGACGGGTGCACAAAAGCACCACGTCCCCTTGACCGCTTGACTCGAACTGGTTTCTGCTCGATCGTCAGCCTTTAACGGCGGCGGCGCTTGGCGCCAGCGGCCACGAGCCCCATGCCGCCAACGAGTGCCGTACCGACCACGGCCATCGAGACATCGCCAGTTGCGACCAGTTTGTCGTCCGATTGACCAGAGGGCTTGGGGCTCGGCTTGTCAACCGGCTTGTCTCCGGGCCTATCGCCAGGCTGCTGCTCGGGATCCGGCTGCGGCGCGGGCTCAGGCTCGGGATCCGGCTGCGGCGCGGGCTCAGGCTCAGGCTCGGGCGGGACGATCGGATCCCCGCCGATGCGCTTGTAGCGGGCCTCGAGGGCCACGTTGTGATCGGCCGCGACCTTGCAGGAAGCGTCGGTGGAAACCGGCTCCTTGGAGCACGGGGCGAACCAGCCGACGAACTCCAGGCCATCGACCTGCTTGGCGGTCAGGGTGACGGTGGTGCCGCCCTTGACCTCAGCGCGGTACACGGGCTTGGACGCATCGAGGTCCTCAGCGCTACCGGCGATCTGGCCGGCGGCCTTGCCGGTCGCGAGGTCGAGCGCGCCATCGGTGCCAGCCGCATAGCTCTTGCCGTGGGCGTAGACGGTGTTGGTGCGGGCCGGGGTGTTGGCGATGTCGAACTCGGAGACGGCGACGTACTTATGCCCACCGTGCTCATTGGCATCGGTGATCTCCAGGCGGATACCGTAAACCGTCTGCTCGTCGAAGATGAACGTCTTCTTCTTGGAGTCGGCACGGAAGACCTGATCGGTCGCGACGGTCTTGTACTCACCGTTCGCGGTGTTCTTGACCTTCAGGGTCGCCTTGGTGATGAAGCCGCTGCCCACATCGCCGCGAGGCGTGAAGGAGAACTGCGTGATGTCATAGCCCTTATCGAAGTCGAACTCGGCATAGATCATCTTGGAGACCTTGAGGTCGCCGTTGGCGTTCTCGGCGGTAACGGACTGCCAGTTGGAGTGCCAGATGGTGGCCGGGTTGCCGTCGAGCGCATGGCTCAGGCGGCCACCGGCCGGCTCGCCCGTCTGGGTCCAGGAGTTGGTGCGGGCCTGCCACTTCGCCTTGTTGTGCTGATCGACGGGTTTGTCCGTCGAGGCGGGCGCGACCTTGATGCTGTCGATCTCGGCGGCGATACCGCGAGTCTTGGAGCCGATACGCTGCAGCGGCAGGGTGAACGTGGAGTTGCCGATGCCGTCCTTGGTGACGCGCTTGGCGAACTCGTTGTAGAAGCTGCCGGAAGCCTCGCCGATGGTCTCGCCGTCGACCCTGAGGGTCGTCTTTTGCGTGGCGGTCACGATCTCGACGTGGACCTTCTTGCCCACCGGGAGTTTGTAGTCGAAGTAGTAGTTGTACAGCTCGCGGGTGAAGCCGAGCTTGCCGTTGTCCATCACGCGGATATCGAGCGTACCGTAGGGGGCGTCGGCCTCGAAGAGGATGTCGCCGGGGCAGGCCGGGCGCGTCAGCTCGATGTCGAAGGACAGGCTGGTGCCGGTTCCGATCTTGTCGAGCGGGCTCTCCACGTAGGAGGCGCCGCCGGCGAGGTTGAGCTTGCCGTTCTCGACCGTGGCGTTTTTGCCTGCCTTGAGGTCGCGACCGTTCTTGCTCGCGTCGGCAAGGCCGTTGTCGAAGCCGTACTCGGCGTAGGAATCACCGGTCTTGGAAGCCTTGGAATGCGGGTTCACGCGCGGGGCGTCGCCGGTCTTCTTGACGATGTTGTACAGGTTCTCATGACCCGCATTGCCCTGGCCCTTTTCCTGGCCGGTGGGCGCCCAGTTGTTCTCGGCGTAGACGGGCAGCGCGTCGAAGAAGCGCGCGTACTCGTCAGCCTCGGACAAGCCGCAGGCATTCGTGTCGATGTTGTCGTTCCAGATAGCAAAGCCGGCGCCCAGGATCCTTGAATCGCTGGAAGGCAGCACGGTGTTGCCGAACTTGTTGGGATCAAGCGAGTTGTAAATGCCCTTCGTGTCCAGGTAGTCGCCGTACGCGCCACGGTTGCCGCCGCCGTTGGGCACCATGTAGTTGGGGTTGTCCAGGATGTTGATGAGCGAGAAGCCCTTGTCGAACATGCGCTTGGGGTTGGCCCAACCAAGGGACCAGATATCCATCTGGACGCCCTCGCCGCTCTGGGGCTCGGTACCGCCGCCGGCAAGCCAGCTACTATCGAAGCTGCCCCAAATACGCGGCGTGCGACCGCTGTCAAGCAAGTGCGGCACGAGGTCGTTGTAGAACTCGCAGTAGGACGGACGGCCGTTGGGGATGATGAACTCATCGGCGCCCACATGCACGACGGTGTCCTTGTCGAACACGGGGTTCGCGCCCGTGGTGTAGTCGTCGAAGATGTCGCGGATGAGCTTGCGAGCCTCGGGCTTGCGGACATCGAGGTGATCGATGGCCGAGCGGTTCTTACCAGCGGGCGACGTCGTCACCTTGGTGTTCTTGACGGCGAGCTCGGGCCACACGCGCGTGAAGGCCACGGCGTGGGCCGGCATGTCGATCTCGGGCACGACGTTCATTCCCAAATCGCGTTGGGTCTTGATGAAGTCGCGCAGGGCGGCCTTGGTGATGCTGTAGTCCTTCGCCGTGGGCGACACGCCGTTGTTGGACAGGCCGGACTCCAGGCGGAACGCGCTGTAGGCACCCCACTGGTCGGCCTCGTTGTTCCCGTAACTCTCCAGGAAGATCAGGTTATCCGAGAGGTGCAGCTGCAGGTCGTTCATCTTGTAATAGCGCATGGTGCGGGCGGCGTTGCCCACCATCTCCAGCGAGATGGGCTTGCGCGCGATGTCCCACATGAAGCCGCGAACCGGGAAGCGCGGGTAATCGCGCATCTCGCCTACGGGGAAACCGTCGGTCTCGGTCTTGGTCATCTGCAGGATGGTCTGCATGGCATACATGTTGCCGGTGATTGCGGGAGCGGTGATATCGATGCGGTCGGCTTGAATCTGCATGGCGTAGCCCTCTTCACCGAGGAGCTTGTCGCCAGCGGGGTCGCCGAGCGTGAAGTTGAAGGCACCGGCCCTGGCGGCACCCTGGGAGGCCGCAAGCGTCTTGCCCGTGAAGTCCTTGTAGTCCGCGACGAATTCGTCGACGACGGACTTGAGGCTGGCATCGCCGTAGGTCACGGCGGTCAAGGCGTCCAAGTCGAGCTTGCCAGTGGAGTTGGAGAACCACTCCTGGATCTCGGGCACGACGGTGGGCTTGGCGTTGCCCTGGGCGGGGGCAGTGGTTCCCTTCACCTCATAGGCGATGTCGTTGGTGATGGCCTGCCCGCGGGTCCCCTCCTTGGAGACCTTCCAGGAAACCTGCACGATCTTGTCGGTCAGCGGGTGATGGACGGTGCCTCCCTTACCGATGACCTGCTCGAAGTCGGCACCGTTGAACTCAATGGCAAAGCCAGTGGGAACCTCGGGCGCCTCGATCTGGGTGACGTCGGCGGCAACGGTCTGATCGCCCATACGATTGAGCTTGCTGACGACGCTCTCGAGCGTCTCGTTCACGGTCTGCACGTTGGTATAGGCCTCGAGCTCGACAACGGACACGCCGTTCCACTGGCTTTGTGAAGGCACCGTGGCGATGTCGAAGTTGGTGAGACGGATCTTCTTGGCGACGATGGGGGCCTCAAGCGTCACACGAACACGGGGCTCGTAACCAGAACCACTCTGGACGTTCGAAACCGTCCTGGCAGGGACCCAATTAGAGGAACCGGGAGCCTGGTACTGGATGTCGAACGCCTTGACGTTACTCGGCTTGACATCGACCGTGCGCTCCTCGAACTCGATGTCGAGGAAGCCGATCTTGGAGGTCGCCTTGAGGTCGACCTCAAGGTAGGTGCTCGTGTTCTTTTCGGGCTTGGCGGTGCCGCTCGACCAGCGAGTGCCGCGCTTACCGTCGATCGCCTTGTCAGCGCCGAGATTGTCAGCCTCAAACGCGTTCGCCTTCGCGGTCGCGCCCTGGACATGGTTGACGTTCTCGGTGTCCACGGCGTCAGCCTGCTCGTTGGTATAGGCCTCAAACTCGGCGACGGACACGCCGTTCCAAGCGGTGGAGCCGTTGAGGACATCAAAGTTGGTCAGGCGCACGGCCTTGGCCTCAATCGGGGCATCGAGCTTGACCTTAACGACGGCGTCATAGCCGCCAGTCGCCAGCGGATCGCCGGCGCGGGTGTAGGTCGTGGCAAGCTTCCAATCGCCATTCTCGGTCTTGTACTCGATGTCAAAGGCCTTCACGTTGCTCGGCGTCGGCGGGGCGCCGGCGTCGCGCGTCTCGAAGACGATCTTGAAATAGGACAGGCTCGTTGGCTTGGCGAAGGTCGCTTGCAGCCAGGTGTTCTTGTCCTTGGCAGGGTAATCGTCGCCAGACGACCAACGGCTGTCGTGGTCGGACGAGTCGTCCTTGCCATCGGCCGCCTTGTCGGCGGAGAACTTACCGCCGGCAGGCTGGGCCGTCATCTGGGTGCCCGCCGCGCGGACGTGGTTCACGTTCGGCGTCGAGACAACCTCGCCCGTCGCAAACGCACTAAGCGGCAACCATGCCGAGCACAGCAGCGCAACGGCAAATGCAAAAGGCACCCACCTCCTTTGCGTGGATGCCTTGATTACCTTCTTCATAGCTCGCGTCTCCTTTCCCCTCGGGGAGCTCGATCGACAGAATCTGTCGGATTATCGAGCACCCGTTGCAAGGGAAGGTCCCTGAGCCTTGCATTTCCCACAAACGTAGTTAGATTATCGGTAAGTGGGCAGACGACGCGCCCTACCCCGCAATGCAGCCGCGGTACTTGGCGCGCTTGCCCAGCGGAATGTACTCACCGGACTCGAGCACCGAGCGATATGCCGGACGGATGATGCGGTGGGCGCAAATGAGCTCCTCCATGCGGTGGGCGGCCCAACCCGCGGTACGGGCGACGGCGAACAGCGGCGTGAACATGGCCTCGGGAATTCCAAGCATCTTGTAGATGAAACCGGTGTACAAGTCGATGTTCGCGCAGATGGGCTTGGTGGTGCCGCGGACATCGACCATCACCTGCGGCGCGAGCTTCTCGATGCGCTCAATGAGCTCGAACTCCGCCCCCATGCCCTTGGCGTTCGCGAGGCCGCGGGCATAGCGCTTGCACAGCACCGCACGCGGGTCGGAAAGCGTGTAGACCGCGTGTCCCATGCCGTAGATGAGGCCGCTGCCGTCGAACGCCTGGCGGCGCAGGATCTTTTCGAGATAGGCGGCCAGCTCGTCTTCGTTCTCCCAGTCACCAACGTTGGCGCGGATGTCCTCGTGCATCGCCATGACCTTGGCGTTGGCGCCGCCATGGCGCGGGCCCTTGAGCGAGCCGATCGCCGCGGCATAAGCGGAATACGCATCCGTGCCGGAACTCGAAAGCACGCGGCAGGCGAAGGTGGAGTTGTTGCCACCGCCATGCTCCGCGTGAAGCATGAGCATGACGTCGAGAAGCATGGCCTCTTCACGCGTGTAACCGTCCTCGCCGCGCAGGATCTGCAAGATCGCCTCGGCGGTCGAAAAACCCGCCTCGGGAATGGGGACAGACGCGCGCTTGCCGCTCACCTGGGCGCTATGGAAGGTCTGCGCGAACGCAGCCAGACGCGGCAAACGGGACAGCAGCGAGATTGCGACGTCGACCTCGTGCTCGGGCGTGATGTTGTCGGGGTCTGCATCAAACGCGTACAGCAACAGAACGGCGCGCTGAAGCGCATTCATGATCGAGGGGCTCACCGTGGTGATGGGGAACTGACGAACGAATTCGCTCGACAGGTGACGATAGGCACCGAGGCGGCCGTTGAAATCATCGAGTTCCTCGGCAGTCGGAAGCTCGCCGGTGATGAGTAGGTAGGCGACCTCCTCGTAGCCAAAGCGGCCCTCGGCCTGCGCATTGGTGATGAGATCCTCGATGTCGTAGCCGCGCAGGATCAGATGACCCTCATCGGGCACGACTTTCCCATCGACGCGCTTGTAGCCATGGACATCGGAGATGCGCGTGAGACCGGCAACGACGCCGGACCCGTCGACATTTCGCAGGCCGCGCTTGACGTCGTAGGCGTGGAAGAGGTCCTCACCGTATTCCTCCGAGGGAATGTCGTGATACAGGCGCTCGGACGCCCCGTCCACGCGACGGCTCGCCTCGTAGTCGAGGACAAGGCGGCTCAAGTGATCGTCGAAGCGATAGTAGATGTTATGCGCGTCGTAGGACATGGGGCTCCTTCTTTGACGAGCGCCCCGGCACGCGGCCGGGGCGGGCTGAACGAGTCTGGCGCAGCGAGCCGACGGATGGCGCAATGCCCATCCCGCGGCACATGCCGCTACAGGCGGTACATGAACTGGAAGACGTCCTCGCGCTGCATCTCGACCGTCACGCCGAGTGTCTCACCGGCGGAAACAAGCTCCTCCTGGAGCTGCGTGAAATCGAGCGTCGCGCTGGAAACGTCCGCGAGAAGCGTCATGGTGAAGATATCCTCGATGATGCTCTGGGTGATATCGCGAATATCCACGTTCGCCTCGGAGAGGATGCTCGTCACACCGGCAACGATCCCGGGGCGGTTCTTGCCAAGGACGGTGATGACCACGCGGCTGGAAGGTGTCTCTGTCATGAGAGGGTCCTTTCGAACGATGTGAGGCGGCGCAATCGACCTTGTGGTGAAGCGCACTCCATTGCGATGCAGTGCTCTTAGTCTATCCGATTTCGCCTCCGACCACGTACAATCCACGGTCGAGGGGGCGAAGGATCTCGCCCGTTACAGAGATTCGAGAACACGTCGCATCTCGGACTGCACCGCATGCTCGACGTTGCTGCCGATCACGCGATCTGCCACGGCGCGTAAGGCGGGTCTTCCGTTCGCCATCGCACAGCCCGTCCCCACAAAGCGGATGATCTCATAGTCGTTCATCGCGTCGCCGAACGCCATGACCTCGGACGCGTCGATGCCGTGATACTCCATGACCTGGGCGATGCCCGATGCCTTCGATATGCCTGGCTGCATGGCGTCGATGTAGGAACTACCCGAGGGGGCGAACGTGAAAAGGCCGCCGAGCTCGCGCTGGAGCACGTAGGCGTTGTCCATCACGTTGCCGTCATCGCAGAAGATGCTCGCTTTGATGATGCTCACCTGCGGCGAGGGCAGCTCGTAGATACGCTCGACATTGGGCAGGTCCTTATCGACTTCGCGCACGAACTTGTCCTCATCGTCGAGAAGATAGGACTTGGTCCGGTCGAACAGCGCCAGGTGCATGTTGGGGAACATGGCGACCGTCTTGGCGAGCCGACGAATCGCAAGGTGCGAATAGACCTCGCGATCGATCTGTACGCCATCGGCAAAGACCTGGGCACCGTTGGACGCGACAAAATCCATACGGTCCTTCACCGGGGAGAAAAAATCGCAGAGGCGATCGTACCGGCGCCCGGAGCTCGCGACGAAACGCACGCCGCGCTCCCTCAGGGCGAGGATGAGGTCGAACGTCTCCGGCGGCACTTGGCCGTTTTCGTCGAGGAGCGTGCCATCCATATCGGAGGCGATGAGTTTTACAGCCATGATGCGCAGGTCCTTAGCTCTCGAGCGCCGTGATTCGACGCATATAGATGAGGATACCCACGCCGCGCCCTTTCATGCGACATATCGGAAGCGATGCGAAACTCTTACGATGGGTGCGCACGTGATGGGGAAATGGGCGTCAAACGGACTCAAAGCGGCATGCCACAATGCGGCTGGAGGTATCGATCAGACCCGGACCGAGGTCCTCCAGGACTTCCACCTCGACCCCGCGACCCGTCTGGCCCTCAAGATATGCTCGGATGACATCGACCTTACCGTCGGCCACTACCGTCACAACATCGTCGCGATCTGCCAGATCGGCGAAGGTGCTCCCCAGCGACAAATCATGACGCTCGAGAAAATCGCGCCACGGCGCGGTATGGCTCATCCATCCGCCTACCTGCAACACGTTCTCGGGATAGGACCAACGCTCGAATGAAAAGGCATCGTACGAAGGGTACAGCAGTGTCTGAGTCCGGGCAAAGACCACGAGCTGGTCGGGGTTCTCCTCCACGTAGTCTGCGACCGCGGCGACCGTTGGGGCAGCCGCCTGCGCCCTCAGAGGACGCACCACGACGGCCCAAAACCCGCCGCACGCAACGACGGAAAAGAGGAGCGCCGCGATGGGCAGGGCCATCCCGCGGCTCCCGCGAGACCCGCCCCTCTCGGAAACCCTGGCATGCACACCGATCGACGAGGCGACGGGCGCGTGCGCGCACATCACCAGAGACATCATCGCACAGAACGCCAAGGGCATGACGACGTGTACGCGAACACGAGCGCGCAGGATGAGTAGGACACAGGAGACGAGCAGCATGAGCACGACCCCGAAAGCGAGAAGGCAGACCCCGTCTCGGCGGCCAATATCCCCCGTCAAGGCCCAGGCGCACGCCGCCATGGCCGCAGTCAGGCCGATCAGGGCGTACGTCGTCTTCGCACCGAGCGCGTCCCGGGCATTGTCGAGGCTGATGCGCTCGCGAGCCTCGCCGTAGCGGGAGAAGAAATCGATGCCGAAGACGTCCTCATCGATGAACATCCACTCATGGAGCAGCGCGACGTCCTCCTCGGACAGCTCGGGCGCTATGGCTCGGACCTCCTCGACCGGCAGATCGGGATAATCGAGGGATCGACGACCGGCGGCAAGGTAATCTGGATACGTTTCCCAGCCCGGAGTCGACCTATACGCCGCTTGACCGACGCCCACGCACAAGGCGACGCCCAACACCGCGGCAAGCATGCGCGAGATCGAAGCGACGTTCCTGTTGGCAGCAAGGACCCACAATGCGAACGGGGAGAACAGGACGAAGGCGACTTGGCCGGATTCGGGACGCAACGCATAGCCCAGCACGATGAGGACGAGGCCGACGACGTCGGAAGCGTGCACGCGGGGATCGCGGGCGAACGCGGACCTTCCCACCAGCAGCATCAGCCCCGCGGAAACGGTTAGAAACGAAACGATGGTGAATGTGAGGTACATGGTCGAGATGACGTCGCAGGCGAGAAAGATGGTGACCAGGGATAGGCACAGGGGGTCGTTCATCCTCGAGCGCATGACCTGGATGAGGGATATCGACCAAGATGCACCGATGAGGATGAGCAGCATCAACGGATACCAGGGGAGCTGCGGAAGCAGGCGGTACAACAGGGAAAGCGGGACGCTGATCGGGGCGAGGGAATACGGCATCAACCAATTCGGGCCCGACGCCAGATAGCGGCCGCTCGCATACAGCGCCTGCATCTGCTCATCGGGACTCATGGGGTACATCGGAGCCTGCAGGGCGCAGACAAGCACGATAGGCGCGAACGCAATGAGCGCCCCGCAGGGAACGACCCATCGAGAGGTCCTGAACTCAGCCAGCGCACCGACTCGTCCTCGAACGGAGACCCCATCCCTCATGACATTTACCCCTTGCCGTTCTCATAGCTCTCGGTCGACTCAGCGACGATGTAGCGCGGACGTCCCTTGCTCTCGAGGTAGATCCGCCCAACGTACTCGCCGACCACGCCGAGCGAGAGCATGACGAGGCCGCCCACGAGCCAAATAGATATCATGAGGCTCGACCAGCCCGCAACCACACGACCCGCGAGCGCCTGGACCAAGGTGTAGACCATCATAACCAGGCTCACGACGAGTGAGACGAGGCCGAGCATCGTGACCCAGCGGATCGGCTTGACGGAAAACGAGGTGATTCCCTCGAGTGCGAACGAGACCATCTTCTTGAGCGGGTACTTGGATTCCCCGGCGAAGCGCTCCGCGCGCACGTAGTACACGACATCGGTGGTGAACCCGAGGGCCGGGACGATGCCACGCAGAAACAGGTTAACCTCGGTGTACTGCGACAGCGCGCGCAAAGAGCGACGCCCCATGAGACGGTAATCGGCGCAGTTCGAGACCATCTCGACGCCGAGCCACGCCATCAGGTCGTAAAACATCCCCGCGGTGCCGCGTTTGAACGCGGTGTCCGTGTCACGATTCGAGCGCACGCCGTACACGATCTCCGCGCCGGCGGCGTGTTTTGCGAGCATCTCGTCGATGGCATCGACGTCGTCTTGCAGGTCGGCATCGAGAGATATGGCGCAATCGCACCCACGATCGAGCGCCGCCATGAGACCGGCGTAGAGAGCGTTCTGATGCCCCTCGTTATGGGCGAAGCAAATTCCGGAGAACCACGGGCACGAGGGAGACACCCCCATCGAGGACGGATCGTCATGCAGGGCGCGAATCATCTGCCACGTACGATCGCCGCTACCGTCGTTCACGAACAGGATGCGACTTTCCCCCGAGATTGACGCGCGCTCCAATAGAGAATCGAGCTTGTCGGAAAGGCGGCGGCTCGTCTCGGGAAGAACCTCTTCCTCGTTATAGCACGGCACGACGACGTACAAACACGGGGCGGCGGGGGCTTCGGAGGCAGGGGCCTGGCAATCGCAGGTCACGTCACGCACCTCACTTCCCATTCGATGTTGCCAAAACAGTCGCAGTATACCACCGCCCCCCATCGACGGGCGGCTACTCGGCGTAAGTGAACGTCGTGACGTCGAACATGCCCTCGGGCCTGATGCGCAGGGTGGGAATGACGGGCAGCGGCAGGAAGATCATGCCCATGATCGGGTCGAGTGGAGGCTCTATGCCCATCGCGCGGGCAGCCCCCATGAAGGAGTCGTGCTCGCGGGCGACTTCTTCCGCCGTCTTATCGCTCATGAGGCCGCCGAGCGGCAGGTCGATCTTGGCGACGACCTCGCCGTCCCGCACGAGAACGAAGCCGCCTTGCCCCACGGCCTCGACAGCCGCGAGCATGTCCGCCGGGTTGTCTCCCACCACGCAGACATTATGCGAATCGTGTCCGATGGTGCTCGCGATGGCCCCGCCCGTGATGGTAAAACCGCGCACCCAACCTTGGCCGATGTGCTTTCCCGCCAGCCCCGCGCCCGCAGGCCCGCCGCCGTCCACGCCGGCCCCTTGTGCCGCGACGCCGCGGCCATGACGCTCAATGAGCATGATGCGGCGCAGGCCCTCATCCGTTTCCGGATGCGCCGTGCCGGTGACGGCGTTGCCGGGAAGCACGTCGATGACGGCCTCGCCGGGGCGGAATTCATAGGAAAAGACATCGAGCGAGAGCTTGGGTAGATGGACGGTATCGCGCAGGCGGCCCCCCAGCTCAAGCAGGCCGCAGCGCGAGGCAACCGGGGCGACGCGCCCCACAAAGGCGCCGTCCTCGGCGACGAGCTCGCCCGCACTGTACACGTGATGCGGTGGCGCGGTGAACGCGAGGTCGTCGAGCAGCAAGATGTCGGCGCGCTTGCCCGGAGCGATCGCGCCACGGCGGACCTGCGCGCACAGCGTGCCGTGGTCGAAGCCGAAGACGTCCGCCGTGGAGAGCGTCGCCATGGAGATGGCGAGCACCGGGTCGATCCCCTCCTCGACCGCCACGCGGCAAGCGTTATCGATCATGCCGATATTGAGTGCGTCCGAGGGGGCGCGGTCGTCCGTCGCAAAACAGCAGCGACGCGCGAGCGCGGGATTCTCGAGGATGATCGGGGCAAGGCTGGCGAGGTCGTGACTGCAGGTGCCCTCGCGAAGCATCACGTACATGCCGCGGGAGAGCTCGTCGAGTGCCTCCTCCACCCCCGTGTTCTCGTGGTCGGCGATGACACCGGCCGCGACGTAGGCGTTGAGGTCGTTGCCCGCTGTCATGGGCGCGTGACCATCCACCTGGCCGGAAACGGTCTGCGCGCCGGCCGCGATGCGGCGGCATGTCTCCTCGTCGGCGCCAAAGACCCCGGGGAGGTTCATCATCTCGCCCAGGCCGAAGATCGCACCGCGATGTTCGTCCATGAAGGCCCGCATATCCGCCGCAGTGATGACCGCACCCGCCTGCTCGTCGGGAAGGGCGGGGACACAGGAGGGCATCATGAACTTGATGTCGAGCGGCGCGCGCGAGGCGTCCTCAATCATGAACGCAAGGCCGTCGAGGCCGCACACGTTGGCGATCTCGTGGCTGTCGGCGATGGCGGTGGTGGTGCCGCGGGAGAGGGCCATGCGGGCATACTCGGCCGGGCGGATATTCGAGCTCTCGATATGCAGGTGGCCATCGATGAAGCCAGGGGCGAGGTAACGGCCCTGGCAGTCGACGACGCGCATCGCCTCCCATGCGGGAACGGAGGCGTCCTCGCAATCGCGACCCTCGAACAGCACGCCCGCGATGCAACCGAACTTCACCGCAACCTGTCCGCGCGCCACGCGCAAGCGATACACATCGACGATGCTCGCATTCACGAACACGAGGTCCGCCGGCGCACGGCCCTCAGCCACATCGATCAAAGCCTGCATGAGTTTGACCAGATCGGTTTCCATATCCACGGCACCTGCCCTTCGCGCGCGTTCACATTTCACCCATGGTACCCACGCGTGCCCAATCGAAACGCACAAGAGGACCCGGCCAGCCGATTACCGGCCAGGCCCCGTCATCGGCTCCCCGCCCGCGACCGGCTCCCGCCCGTCATCGGAACCGAAGACGAATGGTCGCATTTCACAGAAAAAGGCCGACCGGGAAAACCGATCGGCCTTTTGAATGTGCAATTTGCACCCGTCCCCTTTTACACAGGGCGGAGCTTAGGCCAGGCGGGCGAACTTGCGCTTGCCGACCTGCAGGACCGTGCCGGGTTTGAGGGCCGCGGGGTCCACGTTGTAGGTCTTGGGTGCGATGGCCTCGCCGTCGAGCTTGACGCCGCCGCCGTCGATGTCGCGACGAGCCTGACCGGCGCTCGGGACCAGACCGGCGGCCTGCAGCACGGCGGGCAGGTACACGAGACCCTCGTCATTGACGGAGATCTCGACGGAAACCTCGGCGATGTCGGTGGGCAGGTCGTGATTCTTGTGAACGCGGTCGAACTCGGCCTCGGCCGCCACGGCGTCCTCGGCGGAGTGATAGGTGGTCACCAAATCTCGGCCAAGAGCGCGCTTGAGCTCGTAGGGGTTGGCGGAGCCGTCGGCCAGCGCGGCATCGATGGCGTCGACCTCGGCAGGCGCGAGCGAACTTGCCAGGCGATAGTACTTGCCGATCATCTCGTCCGGAATCGACATGGTCTTGCCGAACATATCGGCCGGCGCATCGGTGAGGCCGATGTAGTTGCCGTAGGACTTGGACATCTTGCGGGTGCCATCGGTGCCCTCGAGCAGCGGCATGGTGAGCGCGATCTGCGGCTCCATGCCCATCTTCTCCATGAGCTCGCGGCCGGCGAGGAGGTTGAAGAGCTGGTCGCTGCCGCCCATCTCAACGTCGGCCTCGATCTTGACCGAGTCGTACGCCTGCATGATGGGGTACAGGAACTCGTGCAGCGCGATGGGCGTCTGGGACTGATAGCGCTTGGTAAAGTCATCGCGCTCGAGAATACGGGCGACGGTGAACTTGGAGGCGATGGAGAGGAGCTCCTTGAGGTCCATGGGGAACATCCAGTCGCCGTTATGGACGATGGTCGTCTTCTCGGGGTCGAGGATCTTCATGGCCTGGGAGACGTAAGTCGCGGCGTTGGCCTCGACCTCCTCCTGGGTGAGCTGCGGGCGCGTGGAGTTCTTGCCGGACGGGTCGCCGATGGTGGCGGTGCCGTTGCCGATGATGAGGGTCACGCGGTGGCCGAGGTCCTGGAACTGGCGCATCTTGCGCAGCGGGACGGCATGGCCGAGGTGAAGGTCCGGGCTCGTGGGGTCCACGCCCAGCTTGATGTTGAGCGGCACGCCGCGCTCGAGCTTCTTCTTGAGGTCGGCCTCGGGCACGATCTTGGAAGCGCCGGAGGTGATGATGCGCATTTGCTCGTCTACGGGCAACATGAGATGCACCTTTCCTGGAGGGTCATAGCACCCTCGCCGCGACCGCGCCCG
>ERZ832522.4285-NODE-4285-length-14319-cov-18.918606_pt1 | contig 14319 bp, 11 predicted proteins | sample MGYA00519951_ERZ832522 | MGnify/ENA primary metagenome ERZ832522 (study PRJEB31850, sample SAMEA3708728) | human gut metagenome | biome: human gut; feature: human-associated habitat; material: faeces | place: China | collected 2014 ... | reverse complement strand
TGTTCATTGCGATAAATTCGACGCCCTGCAGGCCGTCGCTGACCATGCGGTTGACAGCGTTGCCGCCGCCGCCGCCCACGCCGATCACCTTGATCGTCGTAACGTTTTCGTCCATTTCTTCATCGAGCATGAGTGCCATAACTTTGTCCTCCATCGGATTTTATCGTAAAACTGCGCATAGCGCACAGAAATTATCTGCTTACACTTATATAACTGTATCGTATCATCTTTCTGCCCTGAATGCAAGTCAATTTTGCTTTTTTGAAGGTGTTTTTTTCTCGCTGGCGCTTTCCCGCGGCATTTCCCGCTCAATTTGGGCACCAAGTTCCGCCAGCATCTGTGCAAAACCGGCATATCCGCGGTCGATGTAACCGGTGTCGGTAATGCGGCTCCGTCCCCTTGCCGCCAGCGCGGCCACCACCAGTGCCGCGCCTCCGCGCAGGTCCGCAGCCCGTGCACACGCGCCCTGCAGCTGCCGCACCGGCCGGATGTCCAGTGTGCGTCCCTGCACCTGCACAGCGGCTCCAAAAGCCGCAAAACCCTCTGCACAGCCGAATCTCCGCTCAAACACCACATCCTCGATGCTGCTGGCGCTGTCGGCGGCAAGCATGGCAGCAGCAAGCAGCGGCGCTGCGTCTGTTGCCAGTGCCGGGTATACCCCGGTAAACACTCTGCCCGCGCCGTGCAGCGCGCCCAGCCGGGTAATGACCGCACTTTCCGGCCCTGTTTCTATCCTGCAGCCCATTTGTGCCAGAATTTCCAGCAGCGGTGCATAGGTCTCCGGCCTGCAGCCGGTCAGTTCCACCCGACCTCCTGCCGCCGCGCAGGCACAGGCAAGGGTGGATGCCACGATGCGGTCGGCCATGGGCGCAAAGCTGCAGCTATACAGCATTCGTCTGCCCTGCACCCGGATGGTGCTGGTGCCCGCGCCCTGTACACAGCCGCCGCAGCGGTTCAGGAATGCTGCCAGATCGCTGATCTCCGGTTCTCGTGCGGCCCCGCGCAGGACCGTCTCGCCCTGCGCCGCAGCTGCTGCCAGAAGCAGGGTCTCGGTAGCACCCACGCTGGGGAACCCAAGTGTGATGTCCGCACCGTGCAGTCCGGCAGGCGCTGTCAGGATCAGCCTTGCCCCCTCCTCCCGGCAGTGCACGCCCATCTGCGCAAGGCCGGAAAGGTGCAGGTCCACCGGCCTTGCACCAATGCGGCACCCGCCGGGCAGCACCGTTTCCACCCGGCCAAGCCGCGCCAGAAGCGGTGCGCAGAACAAAATGGATGCCCGCATCCGCGCGGCGGCTTCCGGCGCAAGGCGGCAGGTGGAAGGCACGCCCTGCACCGTGATGTCGCTGCCCTGCCAGCGGGCCGTGCAGCCCGCACCCTGCAAAAGCTCCACGCTGGTGTCCACATCCGCAAGATGCGGCACCTGCAGAAAACGCACCGTGCCATTGCACAAAAGGGCCGCTGCCAGCAGCGGCAGCACGCTGTTTTTGGCTGCCGGGATGTGTACTGTGCCGTTCAGCGGCATGCCGCCTGTGATGATAAGATCTCCGCCCATGCAAAAAGCCCCCGTTCCGCAAAAGATACCTCATGCTATGCGGCGCGAAGGCTTTTTGTTTATTTTGTCTGCAGTTGTGTCATTTGTTTGTCCGGTTATTTGTAGCTGAACCGGCAGAGGATGCTGTCGTTTTATGGCAGGGAACGCCCGGTTTTATGTCTCCCCGCGGGACACCGACAGCACGATGCCCATTTCGCCCAGCAGCATCATCAGACTGGTGCCGCCGGAGGAAAAAAACGGCAGGCTGATGCCGGTATTGGGGATGGTGTTGGTGACTACCGCCATATTCAGCACTGCCTGCAGGGCCACCTGCACCACAAAGCCCACTACCAGCAGCGCACCGAACCGATCCGGTGCATGCGCCGCCAGCGTGATGCCCCGCCACAGCAGCAGCGCAAACAGCAGGATCACCGCACAGGCTCCCACAAAGCCAAGCTCCTCGCACAGGATGGAAAAGATGAAGTCGTTCTGCGGTTCGGGCACGAACAGGTGCTTCTGGCGGCTGCTGCCAAGGCCAAGGCCCGCCGCGCCCCCGGAGCCGATGGCATACAGGCTCTGGATGGTCTGGTGGCCGTCGCCCAGCGGGTCGGCAAAGGGGTCCAGCCAGGAGCTCAGGCGGCTGGCCGCATAAGGCACCAGATCCGGCATGATGACGATGGCCGCCCCGATGGCACCCGCTCCGCCCACACCGGCCAGCACGAACCACCGCAGCCCGGTGCCGCCCACGAACATGAGCACTGCCCCGATGCCCAGGATCAGCACCGTGCCGGACAGGTGCGGCTCCAGCAGCATGAGCACCGCCACCGCGCCCAGTACCAGCGCAAAGGGCACCACCCCCACCGCAAAGCTCTCCATCCGGCTGTGGTTGAGGGAGATGATGTGGGCAAACACCAGCACCACCGCAAATTTGGCGATCTCGCTGGGCTGCAGAGTGCCCAGCCCCGGCAGCACCAGCCAGCGCTTGCAGCCGTTGTATTCCGGCATGAACAGCACCACGACCAGCAGCACCAGCGAGAGGGCCAGCAGCGGCCAGGCCAGTTTGTGATAGATGTGGTAATCCACCCGGCTGGCCGCCCACATGGCCCCGATGCCCATGGCCGCATACAGCAGCTGCGGCCGCACATAGGCCCAGGCATCGCCCCGCCGGTACAGCGCCACCGCGCTGCTGGCACTGTACAGCATTACCAGCCCAAAGCCCACCAGCGTGAGCACCAGGATCAGAAACGGCAGGTCCATGGCGGGCAGCGGACGCAGCAGTCCGCGCCGGGCCCGGGCAGGCACAGCGGCCCTGTGCATCCTCATCACCTCCGGCAGTCCTTTTGGTCTATTGTACGCAGGCCGCCGGGCTGTTAGTCATAGCCGCAGGCCCTGCCCGCATAAACTGAGCCGGAAAAGGAGGTGCTGCCATGTCCCGGCCCGAACCCCTGCGCACCCTGCCGGAGCAGGCGTTCCGCGCCCGTGCCCGGCTGGTGGCGCTGCTTTTGTGCGGCATCTGCTTTGCAGGGCTTATTGCCCGGCTCTACTGGCTGCAGCTGGCCGCCGGGGACTGGTACACCCGGCGGGCACTGGGGCAGCAGCTGCGGGACACCGTGGTGCCCGCCGACCGGGGCCGCATCTACAGTGCCGACGGCGTGTTGCTGGCGGCCAACAGCAGCTGCTGGACCCTGCGGGCCAGCCCGCGGGAGATGCCTGCCGACAAACTGGAGCTGGCCGCCCACGGTCTTGCGCAGATTTTGGAGCTGGACGAAGCCGCCCTGCTGGAAAAGTTCCGGGACCGCGCCTCCAACGACTGTCTGCTGCGCTACCGGGTGGAGCGTTCCATGGCGGATGCCGTGCGGGATTTCTGCGAGGAAAACGGCATCACCGGCATCCGTATCAATCAGGACAGCAAGCGCTGGTACCCGCAGGGGGAGTTTCTGGCGTCGGTGCTGGGCTTTACCAATGTGGACAACGCCGGAGTGAGCGGGCTGGAGCTGGAATACAACGAGCAGCTCACCGGGCAGAACGGCGTGGTGCTCACCGCCGTGAACGCCTGGGGCTACACGCTGGAGCAGAGCTACGAGACCGAGCAGTTCCCGGTGGAGGGCAGCAGCCTGTGGCTGACCATCGACGCCAACATTCAACATTATCTCGAAAATGCGTTGAATTACGCCGTACAGGAGCACCATGTGGCCGCCCGTGCCGTGGGCATCGTGCTGGACGTGAACACCGGGGCCGTGCTGGCCATGTCCACCACCCCGGCCTACGACCCCAACCAGCCGCGCATCCTCTACGACGAAGCCGCCCGCGCCGCCGTAGATGCCCTCTCTGGGGAGCAGCGGGCGGCCGCCCTGCAGCTGGCCCAGCAGACCCAGTGGCGCAACAAGGCCGTGAGCGACCTGTACGAACCGGGCAGCGTGTTCAAGCTCATCACCTGCGCGGCCGCGCTGGACGCCGGAGCCATCACCCGGAACTCCAGTTTTTATTGCGGGGAGTCCATCTCGGTGGCGGGCACCCGGTTCCACTGCGCCAACCACAAGCGCCATGGGACCCAGACCGTGACGCAGGCGCTGGAAAATTCCTGCAACCAGAGCTTTATCCAGATCGGAGCGCGGCTTGGCAAGGAGGCCTTCTGCGATTACTTTGCCGCCTTCGGCCTGCGGGAGCCCACCGGCATCGACCTGCCCGCCGAGCCGAAAAAGAGCCTGTACTACACCGCCAACCGTATGGGGCCGGTGGAACTGGCCTCCTGCGCCTTCGGGCAAAGCAGCAAGATCTCCTATCTGGAAATGGCCGCCGCCGTGTGCGCAGTGGTCAACGGCGGAAAGCTGATGCAGCCCTACCTCGTATCGGACATTCTGGCCCCGGACGGCACGGTGCTGGAACACCGGGACCCCGTGTGCAAACGGCAGGTGATCCAGCCGGAGACTTCCGCCGTCATGCGGGAGATGATGGAAGCCGTTGTTCTGTACGGCGGCGGACGCAACGCGCAGATCTCCGGCTACCGGGTGGGCGGCAAGAGCGGCACCAGCCAGAAGCTGGACAGCGCCGACGAAAAAGCCCGCATTGCCAGCTTTGTGGCCGTGGCGCCCATCGACGACCCGCAGTTTCTGTGTCTGGTCTGCCTAGATGAGCCCCACAGCTGGACCACCGCCGGCGGCAGCCTTTCGGCCCCGGTGTGTGCCGAGGTGTTGGAACAGACGCTGGTGTACAAAGGCGTGCCCCGCGCCGCCGCAGACGTCCCCGCCGAGCAGACCGCTGCCCTGCCGGCAGACGGGGACAGTACGGATGGGACGTAAACCCTCTCCGTCATCGCCTGCGGCGATGCCAGCTCCCCCAAGGGGGGAGCTTTTGACGAAACGGGAAACTTTTCCGTATAAACAAAAAGCTCCCCCTTTCGGGGGAGCTGGCAGCCCGGAGGGCTGACTGAGAGGGTTCTGATCAGTTCTGATGCGGCTGCTCGCGGAACACGATCTCGCCGGTCTCGCTGTTCATGGATTCCACGATGGCAAGGCTCTCCAGCTGGATGCCCTTGCTGCGGATGAGCTCACCGCCCTGCTGGAAGCCCTTTTCCACGGCGATGCCGATGCCTTCCACGGTGGCACCGGCCTCCTGTGCCAGCTCCAGCAGGCCCATCAGGGCGCAGCCGTTGGCCAGGAAATCGTCGATGATCAGCACATGATCCTCTGCGGTGAGGAACTTTTTGGACACGATGACGTTGTAGATCTTTTTGTGGGTGAAGGACTGGATCTTGGTCTCGTAGTTGTTGTAGTCCAGATTGATGCTCATAGACTTTTTGGCAAACACCACCGGCACGTTGAACTCACTGGCCACAATGGCGGCAATGCCGATGCCGCTGGCCTCGATGGTGAGCACCTTGTTGATGGACTTGCCCGCAAACAGGCGCTTCCACTCCCGGGCCATCTCGCGGAACAGCGGGATATCCATCTGGTGGTTGATGAAGCTGTCCACCTTGAGCACATTTCCTTCGCGCACAATGCCGTCTGCGCGGATACGATCTTCCAGCATCTTCATAAGCAGTCTTTGTCCTCCAGCCTTTTTCCATTCCGGGGCACAAAGCTGTGCCCGCAACCTGTATGTATTTTACCTAGTATAACGGAAGTGCCTGCCTTTGGCAAGTGGCTTTGTGCCCAAATTTGAAAAAATCCGGGCTGCATCTGCGTGGGCTTTTTCCAAAAGCATGCCTATGGCAAAAAGCACCGAAACTCCGCAAAACTGTCCTGTAATTTTTGGCTTTTGACGCTCTTGTGCTTTGCTGATTTTTGAGTATACTTGGAAGAAAGACCGGTGCCTGTACGCCGATCGGAGGAGAGGGAGAACGGTTATGAAAACGGGACTTGTACTGGAAGGCGGGGCTATGCGCGGCATGTTCACCGCCGGTGTTCTGGATGTGCTGATGGAGCACGGCATCACGGTGGACGGTGCCATCGGTGTTTCGGCGGGGGCCGTGTTCGGCTGCAACTATAAGTCGCACCAGATCGGGCGCACCATCCGCTACAGCACCGAATACTGCAAAGATAAGCGCTACGCCAGCTTTGGCAACCTGCTGCGCACCGGCAACCTGTACAGCGAGCAGTTCTGCTACCACACCGTGCCGGAAAAGCTGGATCCGTTCGACGCCAAAACCTTTCGGGAAGATCCCATGGACTTTTTTTTGGTGTGCACCGATGTGCGCACCGGCGACCCCATCTACCACAAGTGCCGCACCGGCGACGCCGAGGACATCCAGTGGATGCAGGCGTCGTCCTCCATGCCGCTGGCCGCAAAGATCGTGAAGATCGGCCACTACCAGCTGCTGGACGGCGGCGTTGCAGATTCCATCCCGGTGCGCTTCTTTGAGTCCATCGGCTACAAGCGCAACCTCATCGTGCTGACCCAGCCCAAGGACTTTGTGAAAAAGAAAAACAAGATGCTGCCCGCCATCCGGGCGCGCTACCTGCGCTACCCCGCCTTTGTGGAGGCTGTGGCCGACCGCCACGAGCGCTACAACGAGACACTGGAACATGTGGCCATGCTGGAGCAGACCGGCCAGGCCTTTGTCATCCGGCCGCCGATCCCGCTGGAGATCGGCTCCATGGAGCGTGACCCCGCCCAGCTGCGCCGCGTGTACGACACCGGCCGTGCCGTGGCCGAGATCCAGGTGGACAAGATCGCCGCTTTTGTGGAGCAGTCCCGCGCAGCCGAATAAGTTTTGCGGCAGTGCATCATCCAAAAGGCCCCGCACCGGTTCCGAACGGAACGGTGCGGGGCCTTTGGTTTACGCGGGTGGTTCAGGCTGTAGGGTTACAGCTGGCTCTTGTACAGCTCCACGATCTCTTCCACGCTGGTGTCACGCGGGTTGCCAGGGCAGCAGGCGTCGGCATAAGCGGACTCGGCCAGGAACTGGATGTCCTCTTCCTTCAGGATGCCGTGCAGGTTTGTGGGGATGCCCACATCGGCGCTCAGCTGCTTGACAGCGGCGATGGTGGCATCGGCTGCCTCGGCGTCGTTCATCTCGTCGATGCCCTTCACGCCCATGGCCTTGCCGACGGCACGGTAGCGCTCACCGGCGACGGTCTTGTTGTATTCCAGGCCCACCGGCAGCAGGATGGCGCAGGCCACGCCGTGAGGGGTATCATACAGGGCGGACAGGCCGTGTGCCATGGAGTGCACGATGCCCAGGCCCACGTTGGAGAAGCCCATACCGGCGATGTACTGGCCCAGAGCCATGCCCTCACGGCCTTCCGGGGTGTTCTGCACGGCACCGCGCAGGTTCTCGCTGATGAGCTTGATGGCTTCCAGATGGAACATGTCGGAGATCGTGCAGTGGCCCTTGGTGATATAACCCTCGATGGCATGGGTCAGTGCGTCCATACCGGTGGCAGCGGTCAGGCCCTTTGGCATGGAGGACATCATATCGGGGTCCACCACGGCGATCTCCGGGATATCGTTGGTGTCCACGCAGACGAACTTGCGCTTCTTCTCCACATCGGTGATGACGTAGTTGATGGTGACCTCAGCAGCCGTACCGGCAGTGGTGGGCACCGCGATGGTGAACACGGCGTGCTTCTTGGTGGGAGCCACACCCTCCAGAGAGCGGACGTCCGCAAACTCCGGGTTGTTGATGATGATGCCGATGGCCTTGGCCGTGTCCATGGAGGAACCGCCGCCGATGGTCACGATGCAGTCTGCTTCGGCAGCCTTGAAAGCGGCCACACCATCCTGCACATTGGCAATGGTGGGGTTGGGCTTGATCTCACTGTACACGCTGTAGGCAAAGTTTGCGGCGTCCAGCAGGTCGGTGACCTTCTTGGTGACGCCGAACTTGATCAGGTCGGGGTCCGAGCAGACGAAGGCCTTTTTGTAGCCGCGGGCGGTGAGTTCCGGCACAATGTTCTCGATGGCACCATGGCCATGGTAGGAAATGGTATTCAGAACGATGCGATCAGCCATAAGTCAAATCCTCCAAACTCATTTGCGCCGCCGGTTCCGGCGGCGGTTCTCTGCTTTTCAGCATAGCACATCGTCAAAAAATTTGCAATGCAGAATTGTATGAAATCTCTGTAAATTTTGATATTATCCTCATTTTTTCTGGACAGATTGCATCGTTTTGAAGGAATCGTGTTATTTTTCATATTCCGTGGTTATAACCACGGATTTCACCCTACAAAAGGGGTATACTATAAAAAATAAGCCGTCCACCCCGCTGCCGCAGCGGAATTGGCGGCTCCACTTCCCACACAAGGAGTCCGTTTTATGTTCAACCAGCCCTTCACCCCCTCGCAGGTGCGGCCCATCCGCCCGGCCATGACCGTTTCCCGCCCGGCACAGCTCGGGCAGGAGGTGCCCGTCACCTGGTTTTCGCTGGGCGCAGGCACCTCCATCACCCCGGAGTTCTACGACTGCACCACCCTGTATCTGGGCGGTGAGGGCAGCGGTACCTTTGTTCTGGGCAGCGACGCCCACGACGTCCCCATGCACCCCGGCCAGCTGCTCTGGGTGCCGCCCGGAACGCTGTGCGGCACCTGCACCGACAACGGCCTTATCTATACCGAAATCATCATCAAAAAGGAGAACCTTACTATGAACAGCATCCTCAAATCAGGCGCAGCCACCGAACTGAAGGACCTGATCTCTTACGAAGAGGGCAGCATCGCCAACCTGGACCTGGCCCACACCGACACCATGAAATTCGTGCTGATGGCCTTTGACGAGGGTACCGGCCTGACCCCGCACCGTGCTCCCGGCAACGCCATCCTGACCGCACTGGAGGGCAAGGCCATCATCGGCTACGAGGGCCAGGACTACGAGCTGACCGCAGGCCAGAGCTTCCGTTTTGACAAGAACGGCCTGCACAGTGTGACCGCACAGGGCAGGTTCAAGATGAGCCTGCTGCTGGTGCTGGAGTAAATTTGTTCTGATTTTCAGAGCTGCTGCGTATTTTTTTCGCAGCAGCTCTTCTTTTTTTGCCAAAAGGGCTTGACAAGCGGGGCAGATCGTGTATTATTGTATCAAGCGCTTAATACAGCAACACAAGGAGACAACAGTATGTCGGAACAGTTTGATTCCAGCCGCCCGATCTATGCACAGCTGGTGGAACGGCTCAAGGCCCGCATCCTGGCAGGCACCTACCCGCCCGGCGGGCACCTGGACTCGGTGCGGGACCTTGCCGCAGCCGCCGGGGTCAATCCCAACACCATGCAGCGGGCTCTGGCCCAGCTGGAAACCGAAGGTCTGGTGCGCACCGAACGCACCTCAGGCCGCTATGTTACGGAGGACACCGAATTGATCGAACAGCTTCGGACCGAAGCCGCCCGGAAACTGGCGGAAGAATTTCTGGTCAAGATGCGCGGCATCGGCTACAGCCCTGCACGCGCGGCTGCTCTGCTGGAGCAGCTGGACACCACCAAGGAGGATGCACAATGAGTGAGATTCTGACCTGTGAAGCACTGACCAAGTGCTACGACAAAGACAAGACCGCGCTGGACGGCGTGGATCTGCATGTGAATTTTGGCCGCATCGTGGGCCTGCTGGGCCCCAACGGCAGCGGCAAGACCACCCTCATCAAGCTGGCCAACGGCCTGCTGCAGCCCACGTCCGGCAGCATCAAGGTAGCCGGCATGGCCCCCGGCCCGGACACCAAGGCCCTTGTTTCCTACCTGCCGGACGCCGACTGGCTGCCCGACTGGATGCAGGTAGAGCAGCTGGTGGGCATGTTCACGGATTTTTACGCCGACTTTGACCCCGCCAAGGCCTTTGAGATGCTGGACACCCTGCACATTGCCCGCACCGCAAAGCTCAGGACCCTCTCCAAGGGCAACAAGGAAAAAGTGCAGCTCATCCTGGCCATGAGCCGCGCGGCCCGGCTTTACCTGCTGGATGAGCCCATCGGCGGCGTGGAGGAGCTCCGCGAGACTGAGGGCATGAGCGTGGATGCATATTTCCGGGAGGTATTCAAATGCTGAGCAAACTTTTAAAGTATGAGTTCAAGGCCACCTGCCGCATTTACGGCGGACTGTATCTGGCCATTCTGGCTGCTGCTGCACTGCTGGGGGCGTTCTTCCGCTTTCCGGCACTGATTTCTGATTTTCCCTTCGCCGTCGTCACGATCGTTTACCTGATGCTGTGTGTCGCCATTGCAGTCATCACCGCGCTCACCATCATCCAGCGGTTCACCCGCAACCTGCTGGGGCGCGAGGGTTATCTGATGCACACCCTGCCGGTCACCCCGGCGCAGCTCATCCTGTCCAAGCTCATCTCCAGCATGGTGTGGCTGCTGTGTAGCATCCTGGTCATCGCGCTTTCCCTCGGTGTATTCTTCCTGTGCGGGATGCTGAACGTCAACGGCATCTTCTCGGACTGGGCCGGTGCCGTGCGCGACTTCCGGCAGCTGGCAGATATTCTGCAGCGCGTTCTGAATGTCAGCGGATTCATGCTGCTGCTCACGGCCATCGAGTGGCTGGCCACGCTGGTCTGCTCCATCCTGTGCCTGTACACCGCCTGCATGATCGGGCATCAGTTCAAGCAGCATTTTGCGCTGGTGGGCATCGCGGCCTTTGTGGGTCTGAACGTTGTGCAGAACCGCCTTATGGCCCTGCTGCCCTACGCCAGCGATAACGTTGACCTGGGCACGGTGGTGACTTCCACGGCCATCGGCGACGTCACCTGGCAGGTGGCAGTGAACCAGACCTATCTCCAGACCTATCTCCGATCCCTGCTGGTTTCCCTGCTGGCCGATGCGGTGCTGTGCGGTATCTACTTTGCCGCCACCAACTGGCTGATGAAGAACAAACTGGATCTGGATTGATTTCTCTATCACAAAAGATCACAAAAGGGTCTGCTGCCATTTCCGGCAGCAGACCCTTTTGTGATTGGGGCAGATTCAGCACGCGTCGTACTGCTTTTGCAGGTATTGCAGGCACTGGACCGAATTCTCCGGCGTGGTGTTTTCCAGTGTGGCGAACACCCAGGGCTTTTCCTGCTTGGCAAAGCGCAGGATGGTGCGGTAATCGCCCATGCCGCCCTGCCCGGCACCGGTGGCGGCCAGCTGCCCGCCGGCGTCCTTGCGCAGGAAGTCCTTGAAGTGGATCATGGCCACATCCTTGCCCAGCAGCTCAATGGCCTCGGCGAACACGTCCTCGCGGGCGTCCACGTTTTCCATATTCAGCAGGTTCACCGGGTCCAGCAGGATCTGCAGGTTGGGGCTGCCGATCTCGTCCAGCACGGTGCGGGCACGTTTGGCATCGTACACGATGTGCTTGACCACCGGCTCGATGGCAATGGTCACACCATACTGCTCAGCGCAGCGCACCACCGGCTTGAAGTTCCTGATAAAGGTGGCAAGGGCCGCGTCGCTGCGGCACTCCGGGCAGAACTTGTACTCCGCGTTGGGCGCGCCCGTCTCGGTGCCCACCATGCCGCAGCCCAGCAGGCTGGCAAAGCGGATGTGGGCGTAATATTTTTCCTGGATGGCGTGCAGAGCGTCCTCGTCCGGGTGGGCCAGGTTGAGGTAGTTGCCCAGCACGGCAATGTCAATGCCGTTCTGGGCAAACAGGCGGCGCAGATAGGCAGCGTAACCGGGAGTGAGGGCGCTCGGCGTGTTGGGAACCTCCTTGAGGGATTTGCTCAGGGCCAGGTGAGCGCAGGTAAAACCCCGCTGGCGTACCAGCGGGAGCACCTGCTCCAGGGGCAGCTTTTCGGCGTCGTGCAGACGCAGGCCAAATTGGATCATAGAAAACTCCTCCTCGCATTGCTTCTGGCCCGATGATAGCATATCCGGGCGCAAAACACAACAGCAAACTGCAGCCGTCAGCGGCGCAGATACCGCCCGGTGATGCTGGCCGGGTCGTTACAGATCTGCTCCGGGGTGCCGAAGGCCACGATCCGCCCGCCGGCATCTCCGCCGCCGGGGCCCATGTCGATGATGTAGTCCGCATTGCGGATGACGTTCAGATCATGCTCGATGACCACTACAGTCGCACCATTGTCCAGCAGGGCCTGGAACACTCCCAGCAGCACCTGCACATCCAGCGGGTGCAGGCCAATGGACGGCTCGTCGAACACGAACACGGAATCGGTCTGGGTCCGGCCGATCTCGCTGGCCAGCTTCAGACGCTGGGCTTCGCCGCCGGAAAGGCTGGGCGTTTCCTCGCCCAGAGTCAGGTAGCCAAGGCCCAGCTGCTGCAGGACCTTCAGCTTCTGGCAGACCGTTTTCATATTCCGGCAAAAATCAATGGCCGTGTTCACGTCCATGTCCATCAGCTCCGGCAGCGAGGCCGTCTGCCCCGCCGGGCCGGTCAGTTTTACCAGTCCGGCCGCCCGGGCATAGCGGGAACCACGGCAGTCCGGGCAGGGGATGTTCACATCCGGCAGGAACTGCACGTCCAGGCTCACCTCGCCGGTGCCGTCGCAGCCGGGACAGCGCAGGGACCCGGTGTTGTAGGAAAAATCTCCAGCTTTGTAGCCGTGTGCCTTTGCGTCCGGCGACCGCGCAAAGAGCCTGCGCAGGTCATCGTGGACGCCTGCGTAGGTGGCAACGGTGGAGCGGACGTTGATTCCGATGGGGGTCGCATCAATGAGCTTGACGTGGGCGATGCCCTCCGCGTCAAGGGCGCGGACATGCGGCGGCAGTGTCTTGCCGTCGATGCGGGCTTCCAGTGCCGGAACAAGGCTCTCCAGCACCAACGTGGTCTTGCCGGAGCCGGACACGCCGGTCACGACGGTCAGCCGCCCCTTGGGCAGGTCTACTTCCAGCGGCTTCACCGTGTGGAGCTGCGCGGTGGAAAGATGGAGTGTTCCCTGTGCAAACAGGGCGTCCGCCAATGCGCGCTTTCGCCGCAGGGTGTCCGCCTTTCCGGAGAGGAAGGGCCCGATCTGGGACGCCGGGTCCGCCTCGATGGCCGGGATGGTGCCCTGTGCGATCACATGGCCGCCCTTTGCCCCGGCTTCCGGCCCCATTTCCACGATCCAGTCTGCTTCCTTTAAAATCTGCGTGTCGTGATCCACCAGGATCACCGAATTGCCGTCCGCGATCAGGTCGTGCATCACGCCGGTCAGGCCCACGATGTTGGAGGGATGCAGGCCGATGCTGGGTTCGTCCAGCACATAGAGCACCCCGGTGGTGCGGTTGCGCACGGCGCGGGCCAGCTGCATGCGCTGGCGCTCTCCGGTGGAAAGGGTCGAGGCCGCACGGTCCAGCGTGAGGTAGCCCAGCCCCAGGTCCATCAGTCGTTTTGCCGGGCCGGTGAATGATTCCACAATGTTTTCCGCCATCGGGCGCATCTCTGCGGGCAGGCTGTCCGGCACGCCCTGCACCCAGCCGACCAGCTCCGAAAGGGGCATCCGGCAGGCCTCATCCAACGAGAGGCCCCGCAGCTTGGGGGCGCGGGCCGCTGCCGAAAGGCGGGTGCCATGGCACGCAGGGCAAATGTCCTCTTTCAGGAACTTTTCCACCCGCTTCATGCCTTTTTCGTCCTTGACCTTGGCCAGCGCGTTTTCCACAGTGTAGGTCGCATTGAAATAGGTAAAGTCCAGCTCCCCTGCCTGATTGGAATTCTTGTTGTGATAGAAAATGTGCTTTTTCTCCGCCGGACCGTGGAACACGATCTCCTTTTCCTGCGCGGTCAGGTCCCGGAAGGGCACATCGGTGCGCACGCCCATCTCCCGGCAGATGTCGGTCATCAGCGACCACATCAGGCTGTTCCACGGGGCCACGGCACCCTCGTCGATGGTCAGGGAATCATCCGGCACCAGCGTAGCGGGGTCCACCGTGCGCACCGTGCCGATGCCGCCGCACTGCGGGCAGGCCCCCTGCGAGTTGAAGGCCAGCTCTTCGGCCGACGGGGCCAGAAACTGCGCCCCGCATTCCGGGCAGAGCAGCTCTTTCCCGGCCGCCACCCGCAGCGACGGGGCCAGATAATGCCCATTGGGGCAGCGGTGGCTGGCCAGACGGGAGTACATGAGCCGCAGGCTGTTGAGCAGCTCGGTCCCGGTGCCAAAGGTGCTGCGGATGCCCGGGACGCCGGGCCGCTGGTGCAGGGCCAGCGCAGCCGGAACATACAGCACCTCGTCCACGCCCGCCCGGGCGGCTTGAGTCATCCGGCGGCGGGTGTAGGTGGACAGGGCATCCAGGTAGCGCCGGGAGCCCTCCGCATACAGCACGCCCAGTGCCAGCGAGGATTTGCCGGAGCCGGACACGCCCGCAATGCCCACGATCTGGTGCAGTGGGATGTCCACATCAATGTTCTTGAGGTTGTGGACATGGGCATTGCGGATCTGCACCGCCTGCG
>ERZ832522.4277-NODE-4277-length-14337-cov-3.248074_pt1 | contig 14337 bp, 10 predicted proteins | sample MGYA00519951_ERZ832522 | MGnify/ENA primary metagenome ERZ832522 (study PRJEB31850, sample SAMEA3708728) | human gut metagenome | biome: human gut; feature: human-associated habitat; material: faeces | place: China | collected 2014 ... | reverse complement strand
TGAACGGTTTTTATTCGTCCGGTGATACACTGCTGGTACTGGATTCCCACCAGAAGCCCCTCTACTGTTCCAGGCCGGAATACGGGGAACGTGAAATCAGTGATATAATCGGGCATACCATATCGGGCCAGGGCGGGACGGAAAAAGAGGGGGTATATACCAGATATCTGTGGACCAGGGAACCTTCCCAGGGCTTTTACATCCTGCTGCGCTGCTCCGCTCCCATCAGCGCCCCGGCCGTGCGCACCATGGGTACGGTGAGCCTTGCGCTGTCCGGCCTGGGACTGGTGCTCTGTCTTTTCATATCAGGCGCGTTGTCCCGGAGCATCGGCCAGCCGGTGAGCTTGTTGGACAAGGCCATGGCAAAGGTCAAAAAAGGGGATTTGTCCATCCGCATCCGCACCAACCGGCAGGATGAACTGGGCAGGCTGACAGAGAGTTTTAACCAGATGACCGGGGACCTGCAGAAGTACCTGGATGATACGGTGCAGAAGCAGAAGGATTTAAATAAGACCACGCTTAAGCTGTACCAGACCCAGCTGAACCCTCATTTTCTCTATAATACCCTGGATTCCATCCGCTGGATGGCAGTCATCCAGAAGAGTAAAAATATCGAGCTTACCACCAGGGCCCTGGAAAACCTCCTGCGCAACGTGGCCAAAGGCGTCGGGGATAAAATAACGCTTCAGGAGGAGCTTTCCCTGGTACAGGACTATGTCCATATCCAGAAGGTGCGGTACGTGGAGGTATTTGACATTCATTATGATATACCGGAGGAATTTCTTTCCTGCAAAATCATCAAATTCACTCTGCAGCCGATTGTGGAAAATGCGGTAATTCACGGGCTTTCCAAAAAGGAACAGGGTGGACGGCTGTATCTTCGAATCTGGCAGAAGGAAAACTGTGTGATAATATCGGTAGCAGATACAGGAGTCGGTATGACTCAGGAACAGCTGGAATCTCTGAAGGAAGGGCTGAAGGAGAGACGCTCTGCCAAAGTAGGAATCGGGCTGGGAAATATTTATAAGCGGATCCACATTTTATACGAAAAGGGTGAAATGAACATCTGGAGCAGACGTGGCTGCGGAACAGTTGTACAGATGGTCATTCCTCTTGAGCGGGTGGATGAGACGGAAACGGTAACAAAAAAAGCAGACGAAGAAAAAACAGGAAGAAAAGAAATCAGAAAAAAAGAACCAGACAGCGAGAATACAGACACAGGGGAAGCGGACGAAAAGACTGCCGGACAAATTGGCAGGAAAACGGAAGCTGAGAGCAGAAAGGAAACGTCATGAATCAGAACAAGATTTACAGACTGCTGATTGCAGATGATGAGATGATAGAAAGAGCGGTTCTGTACAAAACATTAAAATCGCGTTTTGGAGAGAATTGTGAGATCTATCAGGCAGAAAACGGGCGGGAGGCAGTCCGTATCCATGAAGAGCATCAAATTCAGATAGCCATTCTTGATATTGAAATGCCTGGAATTAACGGAATTCGTGCGGCAGAGAAAATCCGGGAAACAGACAGAGACTGCTGTATTGTTTTTCTGACGGCTTTTGATGAGTTTTCCTATGCCAAAAAAGCGATAACAGTTCGTGCGCTGGATTATCTTTTGAAGCCTTATGAGGAAAGTGAGCTCCTTCTGGTGGTAGAGGAGGCGATGCGGATTGTCTGTGAGCGGGAAGCAGCCGCAGAATCCAAAACAGCAGTTCAAAACGGAGAAGGGGAGCTTTTGGAAAATCTGGAGGAAGGAATTGGAGAATCCGAATATGAAAAAATTTCGGAAACTGCAGGAGGGCAGGACAATGAGGCGGAAGGGGTGAGGCTTTCTGCGGTGATGGATATGATAACAGATTATATACAGGCTCATTATATGGAAGATCTGTCCATGCAGGAGCTGGCCCGCCAGATGAATTATTCGGAGGCATATTTCTGCAAGCTGTTTAAACAGTGTTTTGGGCAGAATTTTACTTCTTATCTGACAGAATACCGGGTGGAGACGGCAAAGAAAATGCTGGGGCAGCCAACGGTGAATGTAAAGGAGATCGGAAAGGCGGTAGGATATTGTGATGCTAATTATTTTGCCAAGGTGTTTAAGCGGATTACCGGGCAGAGTCCTACAGATTATCGGACAGAGCTGCTTTTGAAAAAAACAGGTCCTTGATAGTTTTGTGTGACATGCATAAATAAAAAAAGCATAAGGGGTAAAATTATACTATGATTCACAAAAAATTACCCTTTCTATTTCTGGGATATTAATTTATTATAAAGATAACGTGTTTGAACGTTAAAAACATCAAGAGGAGGAAACAAAAATGAAAAAAAGAATTGTAAGCGCAGTACTTTGCACAGCAATGGTAGCAGGTTCTCTGGCTGGTTGCGGTTCTAAGAAGGCTGAGGAGACCACAGCAGCAGCAACCGAGGCAGCGACTGAGGCAACCGAAGCAGCAGAGGAAAAGACTGAGGCAGCTGAGGGCGAGACCAAAGCAGCTGAGGCTGGTGCATACGACACTGCCAATATGCCGGAAGTAACTCTGGTATATGCAGAGGTTAACCCGCTTGATACCATCGTTGGCCAGATGGCTACTGATTTCAAGACTAAAGTAGAAGAGCTGTCTGACGGCAAGATCACCATCGACGTTCAGGCCAGCGGTGTTCTTGGCTCTGAGAACGACGTTCTGGATACTATGCTGGGCGGCGGCGGCACCATCGATATGTCCCGTATCTCTGCTTTCGCACTGAACAGCTACGGCGCTAAGAAGTCCATGCTTCTGTCCATTCCGTATACCTTCCAGGATCGTGCTCATTTCTGGAACTTTGCAACCAGCGATCTGGCACAGGAATTCCTGACCGAGCCGGTTGATCTGGGCCTGGGTGTAAGAGGTCTGTACTACGGTGAAGAAGGCTTCCGTCATTTCTTCTTTGTAAATCCGGCAACCAAGCTGGAGGATTTAAGCGGCTTAAAGATCCGTGTATCCAATGACCCGGTTATGACCGGTATGGTTTCCGGACTGGGCGCTAACGCAACTGTTGTTTCTATGAACGAGCTGTATTCTGCACTGCAGACCGGCGTAGTAGATGCTGCTGAGCAGCCGATCGCAAACTACTACTCCAACGCTTTCCCGGAGGTAGCTCCGCACCTGTTACTGGATGGTCATACTCTGGGCGCTGTTCAGGTTATCATTACCGACGAGGCATGGGACAAGCTGACCGAGGATCAGCAGGCTATCCTGATGGAGGCTGGAAAATATGCTTCTGAGAACAACCGTGCAAATTCCGAGAACAAAGAGAACGAAGTTCTGGAACAGCTGAAGGCTGATGGCGTAACTGTTACTGAAGTAGAGGATAAGGCTCCGTGGAAAGAGGCTTGTAAGGCAGTTATCGATGAGAATACTGCAGATCAGGCAGAACTGTATCAGCAGATTCTGGATATGGCAGACTAATTCCAGCCAGTATTACGCAGTATCAGGAATAATTAGACATTAAATTGAAGCGTATGTGTTAGGGAATGAAGCTGACGGGCACAGAGCGGTTTAGGTACTGTCTCTGTGCCCTGAGTTTTGAAAGGGGACAAAAATTATGCCAGCAATTTTTGAAAAGATCGATAAGATCAAACCGGCCTATGACATTACTTACAAGTTTATCCCGGATCCGGCATGGAGTGAAGAAGTGGTTCTGACCTGCATGTCCTATATGGCAGTGCTTTCAGCAGCACTTGCAATCCGTAGAGGCGCTCATATCCGTATGACTGCTCTGGATCCGTATTTACCGAAAACTCTTGTGAAAATTCTGGACATCATTGCCGATCTGGCAGTGCTGATCCTGGCTGTTATTATGATTACCGTAGGCTGGAAATATGCGTCCGGCATCGGTTCAAAAGGTACCTATGTAAGTATGCCGAAGGTATCCAGATTCTGGATGTACTTCCCGGTTCCGCTGGCAGGCGTTGCTATGCTGATTTTTGAACTGGAGGCTCTTTACAATCACATTAAAGGTTTCTTTGTAAAGGAGGAGGCATAAACTATGAGTACTGAAACGATGGCAATTGTTATTTTGCTTGCAAGCTTCTTTATTATGGTCATGCTGCGGTTTCCCATTGCTTATGCAGTTGCACTTTCTTCTGTTTTGTGCCTGTTAAGCCAGGGACTGCCTCTGACAACCATCTGTCAGCAGATGGTAAAAGGTATCAGTTCCTTCAGCCTGATGGCAGTACCGTTCTTCATTACCATGGGCTGTCTGATGGGTTCTGGTGGTATTTCCGAAAAACTGATCGCTCTGGCAAATGCCTGTGTAGGCTGGATGCGGGGCGGTATGGCTATGGTTAATATCGTAGCTTCTTATTTCTTCGGCGGTATTTCTGGTTCTGCATCTGCAGATACAGCTTCTCTTGGCTCTATCCTGATTCCTATGATGGTTGACCAGGGATATGACGCTGATTTCTCAACGGCTGTTACCATTACCTCCTCCTGTGAGGGACTTCTGGTTCCGCCGAGCCATAACATGGTTATTTATGCAACTACTGCAGGCGGTATTTCTGTAGGAAGCCTTTTCCTGGCCGGATATTTGCCTGGCGCACTGCTGGCTGCTTCCCTGATGATTGGTTCTTATATTATTTCTGTAAAGAGAAACTATCCGAAGGGTGAAAAATTCAGCATTTCTAACCTTCTGAAGCAGTTAAGCGTATCCTTCTGGGCTCTGGCAGCAGTTCTGATTGTAGTATTCGGTGTAGTAGGCGGTGTGTTTACAGCAACCGAGTCTGCGGCAGTTGCAGTTGTTTACAGCCTGCTTGTCAGTGTATTTATTTACAAGGGACTTGACTGGAAGGGCGTATGGAGAGTTTTAGGGGATTGTGTAGACACCCTGTCTATCGTATTGATCCTGATTGCAACCTCCAGTATCTTTGGATACTGCCTGACAAGACTTCATGTACCGGATCTTGCTGCAAATGCCATTACCGGACTGACCAGCAATCCAATTATTCTGGCTCTGCTGCTGAACCTGATTCTTCTGGTTTTGGGATGTATCATGGATATGGCTCCGATTATCCTGATTGCAACTCCGATCCTGCTTCCGATTGCAACCTCAATCGGCATCGATCCGGTTCAGTTTGGTATCATGGTTGTATTAAACTGTGGTATTGGTCTTCTGACTCCGCCGGTAGGTGCAGTTTTGTTCATTGGTTCTGCAGTTGCAAAGGTACCTATGGAGAAAGTAGTAAAGGCAACTCTGCCATTCTATCTGTGCATGATTATTACTCTGCTGCTGATTACCTTTATTCCGGCTATCAGCCTTGGACTGCCGGCTCTGCTCAGCTAAGTAAGGCATAAAATCTGCATATAAAAGAATACAATCAGGCATTAACGAAAGAGTTAATGCCTGTTTTGTCATTCTGTCAGACAGCCAAATCAAAGGTGTTTGACTGCCTGACAGAGCGACAAAGGAAGCTTGGGAAAGGAGAATTTCAGTGAAAAAAACAATTGCACTGCTGACAGCAGGAGCAGCATGCCTGCTGTTTGCCTGCGGAGGGAAACAGAAGCGGGCGGAGAGTGAAAGAATTCCGGAATATGTGCTGACTTATGCAGAAAATCAGCCAGAGGATTATCCTACAACTCAGGGGGCTTTTTACTTTGCAAGACTGGTGGAGGATCGTTCCGATGGACGTATCCGGATTCAGGTAAAAGCCGAAGGAGAGATGGGAGCGGAACGGAATGTGGTAGAGCAGCTGCAGTTTGGAGGTCTTGATTTTGCAAGAGTTTCCCTTTCCTCCCTGGGAGATCGGATCCCTAAGCTGAATGTGCTTCAGATGCCGTATCTGTATACCAGCTCCGAGCACATGTGGAGAGTTCTGGAGGGGGAAATAGGGGCTGATTTTCTGGATTCCTTTCAGGATTTTAATCTGGTAGCTCTGTCCTGGTATGATGCAGGTGCCAGAAACTTTTACAGCTCCAGACAGCCCATTGAAAAGGTGGAGGATATGAAGGGGATGAAGGTTCGTGTTCAGGATTCTGCTTTAATGGAACGAATGATACAGCTTCTGGGTGCGATTCCAGTTCCCTTGGATTATGATCAGGTGTATTCTGCTTTTCAAACGGATGAAATTGATGCAGCGGAGAATAACTGGCCTTCTTATGAGTCGATGAATCATGAGGAGGTAGCAGGATATTATACCAAGGATGAGCATTCCCGGGTTCCGGAGGTTCAGCTTGCATCCCGTGTGACCTGGGAGCGTCTGACCAAAGAGGATCAGGAGATGATTCGCCAGTGTGCAGAGGAATCTGCCCGGTATGAACGGACCTTATGGGAGGATCGCTCCCGCAATTCCGAAGAGATTGTCCGCAGGAACGGCTGTGTGGTCATTGAACTGAGTCCAGCGGAAAAAGCGCGGTTCCAGGCGGCGGTCACCCCGATTTATCATGAATTCTGCAAAAATTATATGGATATCATTGAACGGATTAAGAAAGAAGGACGGCTGTTGGAGCAGGAAGAAGCAGAACCATAAGAAAAGGGCTTGACTTTTTGGGGTTTGATAGCTAAAATATTACATAGATTTTCCAAGAGAAATGACAAAGGCAATGAATGTGTTAAGTAGGGTACTGTTTCCTGCCAGAGAGAAGAGGTCACCGGCTGAAAGCCTCTTTCCGTTCAGACAGAACCACGAAATTCCCACAGGAGCTGCACAGCTGAATTCCGGATGTCTGCCCATTTTGGGGAGAAGCGTATCAGGAGAGTAAGCTGTGACGGAGAGTGCACGTTACGCACAATAGAGAGTCTGCTGCAGGGCCGTGTAGGGTTAATGCGGCAGGAAGATGGGTGGTACCGCGGTTAAAAGAATCGTCCCTTTGCAATGTCGCCATTGCAGAGGGATTTTTTATGTCCTATGACATAAAACGCTCCGCGGGGATTGCCATGCGGTGGCCGGCATTGCATTTAGTATAACAGAAAGGAAGGAAACCATGAAAGAGCAGTTAGAGAAAATCAAATCGGAGGCTTTGGCTAGGATTGAGGCTTCTGATGCGCTGGAAACCTTAAATGACATTCGGGTAGCATATCTGGGAAAAAAGGGTGAGCTGACCAGCGTTTTGAAGAGCATGAAAAATGTAGCGCCGGAGGAGCGTCCCAAGGTAGGACAGATGGTTAACGAGGTTCGCGCACTTCTGGAAGAGAAATTAGAAGAAACCCGTCTGGCCCTTGCGGCAAAAGCTCGTGAGGAGCAGCTGAAGAAAGAGGTTATTGACGTTACGCTTCCTGCAAAGAAGGCGAATATCGGTCACAGCCATCCTAACATGGTGGCACTGAAAGAGGTAGAACGTATTTTTATTGGTATGGGCTATGAGGTTGTGGAAGGACCAGAGATTGAGTATGATGAGTACAATTTCACCAAACTGAATATTCCTGCCAACCATCCGGCTAAGGATGAGCAGGATACCTTCTATATTAACAAGGACATTGTGCTGCGTACTCAGACCTCTCCGGTACAGGCTCGTGTTATGGAAAAGGGCAAGCTGCCTATCCGCATGATTGCTCCTGGCCGTGTATTCCGTTCTGATGAGGTAGATGCAACTCATTCTCCTTCCTTCCATCAGGTAGAGGGACTGGTTATTGACAAGCACATTACCTTTGCAGATTTAAAGGGAACCCTGGCTGAATTTGCAAAAGAAATGTTTGGTGAGGAGACAAAGGTAAAATTCCGCCCCCATCATTTCCCGTTTACTGAGCCCAGTGCAGAGATGGACGTCAGCTGCTTTAAGTGCGGCGGCAAGGGCTGCCGGTTCTGTAAGGGTTCCGGCTGGATTGAGATTCTGGGCTGCGGAATGGTTCATCCCCATGTGCTTGAAATGTGCGGCATTGATCCGGAAGAGTATGTAGGCTTTGCTTTTGGCGTAGGCCTGGAGAGAATTGCCCTCCTGAAATATGAGATTGACGATATGCGTCTCCTCTATGAAAACGATATTCGTTTCTTAAAGCAGTTTTAATGAGTGAGTCGGTGAAATAAGAGAGATAATCAAAAGGAGATAGAGACATGAACACAGCATTGTCATGGATAAAGGCATATGTTCCTGATTTGGATGTAACTCCCCAGGAGTATACAGATGCAATGACCCTGATCGGAACAAAGGTAGAAGGATATACCTGTCTTGATAAAAATCTGGAGAAGATTGTAGTAGGACAGATTCTGAAAATTGAAAGACATCCGGATGCAGATAAGCTGATTATCTGCCAGGTAGATGTGGGAAATGAAACCATACAGATCGTAACCGGCGCCCCAAATGTAAAGGAAGGGGATAAGGTTCCCGTTGTTCTGGATGGAGGCAAGGTGGCAGGCGGTCATGACGGCAGCCCGCTTCCTGAGGACGGTATTAAAATCAAAAAGGGAAAACTCAGAGGAATCGATTCCTATGGAATGATGTGTTCGATTGAGGAGTTAGGATCCTCACGGGATATGTATCCTCTGGCTCCGGAAAGCGGAATTTATATTCTTCCGGAGGATGCTCCAGTGGGTGCAGATGCCATTGAGATTCTGGGACTTCATGATACGGTATTTGAGTATGAGATTACCTCCAACCGTGTAGACTGCTACGGTGTAATCGGAATTGCAAGAGAGGCAGCAGCAGCCTTCCGCAAGGAATTTCATCCTCCGGTAGTGAAAGAAACAGGAAACAGCGAGGATATTCATGATTACCTTCAGGTAGAGGTGAAAAATCCGGAGCTGTGCAGCCGTTACTGCGCAAGAATGGTAAAAAATATTAAGCTGGCTCCGTCACCAGAATGGATGCAGAGAAGACTGGCTGCAAGCGGAATCCGCCCCATCAACAATATTGTAGATATTACCAACTACATTATGGAAGAGTACGGACAGCCCATGCATGCCTTTGATTATGATCAGCTTGCAGGACATAAAATTGTGGTGAAATGCGCTCAGGATGGGGAGACCTTCCAGACCCTGGACGGACAGGAGAGAAACCTGGACAGCAATATTTTAATGATTAATGACGGCGAAAAAGAAGTGGGCATTGCAGGTATTATGGGTGGTGAAAACTCCAAAATTACAGACAATGTACAGACCATGGTATTTGAGTGCGCCTGCTTTGACGGAACGAATATCCGTCTGTCTGCAAAGCGTCTGGGACTGCGAACCGATGCTTCTGGAAAATACGAAAAAGGGCTGGATCCCAATACTGCCTATGAGGCAGTAAACCGTGCATGTCAGCTGGTAGAGGAGCTGGGCGCCGGTGAGGTAGTAGGAGGCCTGATTGATGTTTATTCTGAGAAGCGGGAGGAATCCAGAGTGGCTTTCAGCCCGGAGAAAATCAACAATCTGCTGGGTACGGAGATTGCGCCGGAGACAATGAAGGACTATTTCCGGATGCTGGGGCTTGGATTTGATGAGGAGACTCAGGAGGTCGTTGCTCCTACTTTCCGTCAGGATATTCACTGCATGGCAGATCTGGCAGAGGAAGTAGCCAGAATGTACGGCTATGATAAGATTCCGACAACACTTCCCTCCGGTGAGTCCACAACAGGACGGATTTCCTTTGAGGGTCGGATTGAAGACATTGCAGAAGAGGTTGCCATGTTCTCCGGCTTCAGCGAGAGCATGACCTACTCTTTTGAGAGTCCCAAGGTTTTTGACAAGCTTCTGATTCCTGCAGACTCCAGCCTGCGCAGCACAATTGAGATTTCCAATCCTCTGGGAGAGGATTTCAGTGTGATGCGAACTCTGCCCTTAAATGGTATGCTGACTTCTCTGTCCACGAACTATAATCGCCGAAACAAAGATGTGAAGCTGTTCGAGATGGCCAAGGTATATCTGCCTAAGTCTCTTCCTCTAACAGAGCTGCCGGACGAGCGGGTTCAGTTTACCTTGGGTATGTACGGTGAGGGAGATTTCTTTACTATGAAAGGTGTGGTAGAGGAGCTGTTTGACAAGCTGGGCATGACAAAGAAGGTACACTATGATCCTTCTTGCGAACGCCCCTATCTGCATCCCGGACGGAAGGCGGATATTGTTTATGAGGGTGTAAAACTGGGCTATCTTGGCGAGGTTCATCCGGAGGTGGCTGACAATTACAAGATTGGCGAGCGTGTTTATGTGGCTGTTCTGGATATGCCGACTGTTGTTCCTTTCGTAAGCTTTGACTGGAAATATGAGGGACTGGCAAAATATCCGGCAACCACCCGTGATATCAGCATGGTAGTTCCCAAGGAAATTCTGGTGGGACAGATTGAAGATATTATTGCGCAGCGGGGCGGAAAGATTCTGGAAAGCTACAAGCTGTTTGATATTTATGAGGGAGCTCAGATTCTGGCCGGACATAAATCCGTTGCATACTCCATTACCTTCCGGGCAAAGGATCATACCCTGACCGATGATGAGGTAAATGCAGTAATGAAAAAGATTTTAAATGGCTTAGAAGGCATGGGAATCCAGCTGAGAGCATAATTGCAGCATAAAATGGCTATCCTTACGTTAGAAGTGATTCTAAGGTAAGGAGGCCATTTTTTATGAGGCATGATTTTGAAATAGCAGGTGTGTACGGCCGGGAGATTCTGGATTCCAGAGGGAATCCTACGCTGGAGGCAGAGGTGTATTTAAAGGGAGGAGCTGTGGGACGGGCATCGGTTCCTTCTGGAGCCTCTACGGGTAAGTTTGAAGCAGCAGAGCTGCGGGACGGGGGTCCTCGTTATCATGGAAAAGGAGTAAAAAAAGCAGCAGCATATGTCAATTCGGTTCTGGCAGATACAGTCTGTGGTCAGGATGTCTTTTATCAGTGGGAGATTGACCGGCGTCTGAGGGAGGCTGACGGAACTGCAAATAAAGAAAGACTGGGAGCTAACGCTGTTTTGAGCGTATCGCTGGCAGCAGCCAGGGCCTGTGCGGCACAGCAGAGAATTCCTCTTTACCGTTATCTGGGGGGATTAAATGGAAGAAAAATGCCGGTCCCAATGATGAATGTGCTGAATGGGGGCGCTCATGCAGACAATACGGTGGATCTTCAGGAATTTATGATTATGCCAGTGGGAATGGAAAGCTTTGCAGAAGGACTGCGGATGTGCTCGGAGGTGTATCATACCCTGAAAACACTTCTGAAAACAAGAGGATACAGTACAGCTGTGGGTGATGAGGGTGGCTTTGCTCCGGATTTTAAGAACGCAGAAGAGGCTTTGACCTGTCTGATGGATGCAGTTTCTGCAAGTGGGTATGAACCAGGAAAGGACTTCTGTTTTGCCATAGACGCAGCGGCAAGTGAGCTGTACGACAGCAGAACCGGCAGATATGTTTTCCCGGGAGAGAGCCGGATGAGCCAGAGAAGCGTAAGCCGCTCATCAGAAGAAATGGTAGAGTACTTGCGAAGACTGACAGAGGCCTTTCCCATATGTTCCATTGAGGACGGCCTTGGAGAGGAGGACTGGGAAGGGTGGAAGCTGTTAACCGGGGTTCTGGGAAAACAGATTCAGCTGGTAGGAGACGACCTTTTTGTTACAAATACAGCTCGCCTGGAAAAAGGAATCCGGGAAGGGGCGGCCAATGCCATTCTGATCAAAATGAACCAGATAGGAACCCTGACGGAAACACTGGAGTCCATGGAAATGGCAAGGCTTGCCGGATACCGGACGATTGTTTCTCATCGTTCCGGGGAGACAGAGGATACGTTTTTAGCAGATCTGGCAGTGGCAGCAGGAAGCGGTCAGATCAAAACAGGAGCTCCCTGCCGGTCAGAACGAGTTGCAAAATATAACAGGCTGCTCAGGATTGAGGAGGAAGCGAAAGGAAAAAGGCTTGTTTTTTCAAAAGAAGTATGCTAAACTAATGGTGTTTGACTATTAGGAGGTATCGTTCTTATGTTAAAGATTATCTTATCCGTGATTTTTATTCTGATATGTGTGGCTTTGACCGTGGTTGTATTACTTCAGGAAGGAAAATCAGCAGGCCTTGGCGCAATCAGCGGAATGGCTGATACTTACTGGGGAAAAAACAAGGGACGTTCCATGGAAGGCAATCTGCAGAAGTTTACTACCTTTGCAGCAGTTGCATTTATGGTACTGGCAATTGTTTTGAATTTACTGTAAGAATGGAAGAAGCACTCTTGGATACAGCAAGGGTGCTTTTATCTTTTTATAGAAAAGTCCACCCTGAGCAGTAATATTTTATGCATCAAAGAGATCGTGACAAAAGGAGATTTTATGACAGAAGAAGCGTTAAAAGAAAGGAAAGAGGGCCTGTTGGCGCTGATGGAAGATCCTTCCTATGTGCCTATGAAGCTGAAGGAGCTTTCCATGCTGCTGAACGTGCCGAGAGAGCGGCGTGAGGAGCTCAAAGAGGTTTTGGATGCTCTGATTGCAGATGGAAAGATTGTTCTTTCTAAACGGGGTAAATATGGCCGTCCAGAAAAGAAGATTCTTACTGGAACCTTTTCCGGCAGTTCCAGAGGCTTTGGCTTTGTTGTTCTGGAGGGCGGCCAGCAGGATATTTATATTCCGGCGGATCAGACGGGGGATGCCATGCACGGTGACAAGGTGCAGATTACGGCAGAACCGGCCAGAGCCGGACGCAGACCGGAGGGAACGGTGATTCGGGTTCTGGAGAGGGCTAATGAAACTCTGGTGGGATATTACCAGAAAAACAGGCATTTCGGGTTTGTGATCCCGGATAACCAGAAAATTGCTACGGATATCTTTATACCGGAAGGAGAAGATATGGGAGCCGTTACAGGCCATAAGGTAGTGGTAAGGCTGACCAGCTTTGGCGGAACCCGGAAAAAGCCGGAGGGAAGGGTGACGGAAATTATTGGTCACGTCAACGATCCGGGAACAGATATCCTTTCGATTGTAAAGGCTTATGGGCTTCCGGAAGAATATCCGCCGGAGGTGATGGAGCAGGTAAGCCGGATTCCGGATGAGGTGACGGCAGAAGAAATGCAGGGAAGAAAGGATATCCGCAGCTGGCAGACAGTAACCATAGACGGTGAGGATGCAAAGGATCTGGATGATGCCATTACCATCAGCCGGGAAGCCTACGGCTATCGGCTGGGTGTCCACATTGCGGATGTGAGTCATTATGTGACAGAGAACAGTCCCTTGGATCAGGAGGCGCTTCGCCGTGGAACCAGTGTTTATCTGGTGGATCGAGTGATTCCCATGCTGCCCCATAAGCTGTCGAATGGGATCTGCTCTCTGAATGAGGGAACGGATCGTCTGGCTTTAAGCTGCATTATGGATCTGGATTTCCAGGGCCGGGTTCTGGGACATGAGGTGGCAGAAACTGTAATTCAGGTCGATCGCCGTATGACCTATACAGCAGTCAACGCCATTGTTACAGATCAGGATCCAAATACAATGGAAGAGTACCGGGACTTTACAGAGATGTTTGCTCTGATGAAGGAGCTGGCAGATATTCTCCGGGAGCGGCGGTATCAGCGAGGATCCATTGATTTTGATTTTCCGGAGACAAAAATGATTCTGGATGAAAAAGGCCGGCCAGTGGAGATTCGTCCTTATGAACGCAATGCGGCCACGCGGATTATTGAGGATTTCATGCTGATGGCCAATGAGACCATTGCAGAGGACTATTTCTGGCAGGAGGTTCCGTTTTTATACCGAACCCATGACACTCCGGATCCGGAAAAGATGAAACGTCTGGGATTATTTATTAATAACTTTGGTTATACCATCCGTACCCAGCAGGGGGAGGTTCATCCCAAGGAGATTCAGAAGCTTCTGAAAAAAATAGAAGGAAGCGAAGAGGAGGCGCTGATTAGCCGTCTGGCAACTTGCGAATACATTACAGAATACAGGAACATCTTCATTACAGGTGCCACCGGAAGTGGTAAAACTTATATGGCCTGTGCTTTTGGCATGGAGGCCTGCAAACACTACTACACAGTACGGTATGTGCGGCTTCCTGATTTATTACTGGACTTACAGGCTGCCAGAGACAGCGGAACTTTTTCAACTGTCCTGAAGAAGTACACCAAGCCAGTAGTACTGATCATTGACGAGTGGCTTCTCCTCAAACTGACGGAAGCTGAAGCCAGAAACCTTTTTGAACTGATACACAAAAGACGCAAGAAATCATCCACGATCTTTTGCTCGCAGTTCCGCGAAAGTGAATGGTACCAACAAATCTGTGGCGGTGAAAGTACCCTGGCAGATGCCATTATGGATCGTATAACGTATGACTCATATAAAATCGATATTGAAAGCATTGATCCATCCAAAGATCTCTCTATGCGAGAGGTATATGGATTAGATCCTGCAATGGCAAAGTAACTTATCACTACAGAGAACGGAGTGGCTCCGTTAGTCCGGACAGGTGGCTCTCGCCACACCGGACTG
>ERZ832522.4272-NODE-4272-length-14354-cov-8.971047_pt1 | contig 14354 bp, 10 predicted proteins | sample MGYA00519951_ERZ832522 | MGnify/ENA primary metagenome ERZ832522 (study PRJEB31850, sample SAMEA3708728) | human gut metagenome | biome: human gut; feature: human-associated habitat; material: faeces | place: China | collected 2014 ... | reverse complement strand
GCTTTTAGGCGCTGATGGGCTAAAAAAATAAACCAAAAAACGAAAAAACGCACGCTTTTTTCAGCGTGCGTTTTTGTGCGCAAGTTGTTGGTTCTATCGATCCCACTTGTCGATGAGCGCTTTGATTTGGTCGGCAAATTTGCCCAGGTCCTTGTTGGCCCCTCCCCGATTGCGCCGGATAACTTCCAAAAGCTGCTGGCCCATAGCCCATAGCCTCTGATAGGCCGGGGAATCCTTTCCGGCAGCTTTTTTCTTCTCTTCTGCTATTCTGAAAAGAGTCAAATCCATGAAAATATGGAATGGGTCAATATCCCCCTACAGGGCTTATATTGCCGGTTGGTTTCATACGAAAGCGGAGATTATACGAGAATCAATCCGGTGATGGATGAGCACGGAGAGATCAATATCCTGATTTTCAATGGATTGACTGCGCATGACGGAGAGAATCAGGTGGTTCCGGCCCTGGCAAAGGACTGGACCTTTGATGAAGCTTCCTGCACTTATACGTTCCATCTGCAGCAGGGCGTAAAGTGGCATGACGGCGAGGAATTTACCGCAGATGATGTAAAGTTTACGATCGAAGCGATCATGGATCCGGAAAACGGTTCTGAGAATGCACCCAACTACGAGGACGTAGAGGAAATCAATGTGATTGATGATCATACGGTTGCGTTCAAGCTTGAGGACAAAAACGTTGCATTCCTTGACTATATGACAATGGCAGTTCTTCCTAAGCATTTGCTTGAGGGAGAAGATATGCAGACCTCTGATTTCTTCCGTAATCCGGTAGGAACAGGTCCATACAAGATCGAATCCTGGGATGAGGGACAGGCGATCACACTGGTTAAGAACGAAGACTATTTTAAGGGTGAGCCTTCCATTGATAAAGTTGTATTCAAGATCGTACCGGATGACAATGCGAAAGCACTTCAGTTAAAATCCGGAGAACTTGATCTGGCGTTATTAACACCAAAGGATGCAGCTGCTTTTGCAGATGATGAGGCATATACATGCTACGATATGAAGACTTCTGACTATCGTGGAATCATGTTTAACTTTGGAAATGAATACTGGCAGAAAAACCGTGATCTGATCCCGGCAGTATGCTATGGACTTGACCGTCAGGCGATCATCGACGCAGTTCTCCTTGGACAGGGAATGCCGGCTTATGGACCTCTTCAGAGAAATATCTACAATTATGAAGATGTAGAGCATTATGATTACAATCCTGAAAAAGCAAAAGAAATTCTGGAAGCTGCAGGATGCGAGATGGGTGATGACGGATTCTATTATCGTGACGGCGAAAAAGTGGGATTTGTAATCAGCGTAAGTGCAGGAGATCAGGTACGTATTGATATGGCTCAGATCGCAGCACAGGAACTGAAAGAGATCGGCATGGATGTATCAGTAGAGATCCCTGCACAGACAGACTGGGCAGGACAGATGGCATTCCTGATCGGATGGGGAAGCCCATTTGACGCTGACGACCATACATACAAAGTATTCGGAACAGATAAGGGAGCAAACTACTCCGGCTATTCTAATGCAGACGTTGACAAGTATCTGACAGAAGCAAGACAGTCAGCTGATCCGGAAGTTCGTGCAGAAGCCTATGCTAATTTCCAGAAAGCTCTGGCAGAGGATCCGGCTTATGCAATGATCTGCTATATTGATGCCAACTATGTTGCTGACAGCAATATTAAAGGAATCGATCCTGATACAATTATGGGACATCATGGAGTTGGAATCTTCTGGAATGTAGCAGACTGGACTATTGAATAATAAAATGATATCAGGGTCAAAAGGTCAAAAAGCCATTCATGCTTGCACCATAAGACCTTTGACTCTAACATCATAAAAAAGATAAAGGTTGTGACGGGGGCACTAAAGGTGCCCCCCTTTTTACACGAGCGGAAAAAGGATTAAAAATGGAACATTTATTAGAGGTTAAAAATCTTTCAGTCAGCATTGACGGTCCTGCCGGAGAAGTCCAGGCAGTAAGAGATGTGTCTTTTTCATTAAAAAGGGGAGAGGTGCTGGCTATAGTTGGAGAATCCGGATGCGGGAAGAGTGTGCTTTGCAAAAGTATCATGAAGCTTTTGCCGCCAAGTGCAAAGATTAAAGAGGGCAGCATCTGTGTGAACGGACAGGATATCACCTGTTACAGGGAAAGGGAGATGCAGAAACTGCGTGGAAGAGTTTTTGCTATGATCTTTCAGGATCCTATGACATCCCTGAATCCAACTATTAAAATTGGAAAACAGATTGGGGAAGCAGTGGTGATCCACAATAAGAATTACACGAAGGAACAGGTAAATAAGAAGGTTCTGGAGCTTATGGAACTGGTAGGTATCTCCCATCCAAAGGAACGATATCATCAGTATCCCTGGCAGTTCTCCGGAGGAATGCGTCAGAGATGTGTTATGGCCATTGCTCTGGCAGCAGATCCGGATATTTTATTTGCAGATGAACCAACTACTGCATTGGATGTGACCATACAGGCACAGATCCTGGATCTTCTGCGGGAAATACAGATGAAGCTTGGAACAGCTACCATACTGGTATCCCATGATCTGGGAGTGGTTGCACGTGTGGCAGACAGAGTAGCAGTCATGTATGCAGGCAAGATCGTAGAGATCGGTACAGTAGAGGAAGTGTATTATGATCCCAGACATCCATATACATGGGGGCTGATGAGATCACTGCCTGCATTTGCAAATGGAAAAGAAAGCCTGTACACTATCCCCGGCATGCCTCCTGCTTTGATAGATCCGCCGAAAGGTGATGCTTTTGCATGTAGAAACGAATATGCCCTGAATATTGATTATGAAGAAATGCCGCCTATGTTTAAGATAACAGATACTCATTATGCGGCAACCTGGCTGCTGGATCCAAGAGCACCGCAGATCAAATCACCTGTGGGAGGAATCGTCCATGAGTAAAGAAATTTTATTGGATGTCAGGCATCTGACTCAGCAGTTTCATCTGACAAAAAAGATCAAGGTAAAGGCTGTAGATGATGTCTCATTTCAGATCCATAAAGGTGAGATCTTTGGTCTGGTAGGGGAATCTGGTTCAGGAAAGTCCACAGTTGCCAGATGTCTGATGAATATATATCAGCCGGCTCAGGGAGAAATCTGGTATAAAGATGTAAATATCTGCGGCAAAAAGGAATTCAAAAAGCATAAAAAAATGCTGCAGACCCGCCGCCAGATGATATTTCAGGATTCCGCATCCAGTCTGAACCAGAAAATGAAGGTGTCAGATATTATTACGGAACCAATGAGAATCCAGCATATCACACCTCCGAGAGGAAGCTTTGTGAAGGAAGCTGCTTTTCAGATGGAATATGTAGGACTTGAGAACAGTTTCCTGGACCGTTATCCATCTGAATTATCAGGGGGACAGAGACAGCGAGTGGCCATAGCCAGATCTCTGTGTATGGAACCGGAATTTCTGGTGGCTGATGAACCGATAGCTTCCCTGGATGTGTCCATACAGGCACAGATCGTCAATCTGTTCCGTCATCTGCAGGAGGAGCATGGATTTACATTTCTGTTTATAGCTCATGACCTGGCTATGGTTGAGTATCTCTGTGACCGTGTGGGAGTTATGTATCATGGAAAACTGGTAGAACTGGCGCCATCAGAAGAATTGTATTCCAATCCGGTGCATCCTTATACAAAAACATTGCTGTCTGCAATTCCTGTTCCTGACCCGATCAGGGAGAGAAAAAGAGTTCTGCAGTACTATGATGGCGAAGGAATGGAAAACAGCGTGTGGACAGAAGTGTCACCCGGACATTTTGCAATGCTTCCGGCTGAAGGAAAGGGGTGCAGTATATAATGAGACAAAAAAAGTTAGTCTACTATGGTAAAAAATGCCTGATATTCCTGATCTCAGTATTTATATTGTCTGTAGCTGTATTTTATGTAGCCCGTCTTGCACCGGGAGATCCGCTGATCTCCTATTATGGTGACCGTACAGAGAAGATGAGTCCGGAAGAACGTGAATGGGCTATGGGAAAACTGGGATTGAACGAACCGATTTCTGTGCAGTATGTGAAGTGGGTAAAAAATGCCTTTCATGGAGAATTTGGAATTTCATTTAAATATAAACAGGATGTGGTAGAAGTGATCGGCGGCCGTATTGGCAATACACTTGTACTTGGAGGAATCGGATTTATCATTATGTTTGCCGGAGCCTTGCTCCTGGGAATCCTGTGTGCCTGGTACGAAAACCGGCTGGCAGACCGGATCCTGTGTAAGCTGGGAACCATATCCAGTTGTATTCCTGAGTTTTGGATGGCTCTGGTCCTGATCCTTGTTTTTTCCGTAAATCTTAAGATCCTGCCAAGCAGTGGAGCTTACAGTACAGGAAATGCAGGAGATATCGGTGACAGAGTGCTGCATCTGATCATGCCTCTGACCATCGTGGTCATGGAGCATTTATGGTATTATGCTTACATGATCCGAAATAAGATCCTTGAAGAGGTTCGCGCAGATTATGTACTTTTGGCAAAGGCAAAAGGCCTGGATAAGAAAAAGCTTATGTTCAGACATTGTGTCCGAAATGTAATGCCTGCTTATCTGAGTATTATGGCCATTGCAGTCCCCCATGTACTTGGAGGAACCTATGTGGTAGAAAGTGTATTCTCTTATCCCGGAATCGGAGCTCTGTCCTATGAGAGTGCCAGATATCATGATTACAATCTGCTGATGCTGCTTTGTATGATGTCAGGAATCCTGGTTATTTTCTGTAATATCGTCAGTCAGACTATTAATGAACAGATAGATCCCCGTATGAAGGATGAAGTAATAACCGAGAAATCGGAGGTAGTAGAAGGATGACCAATCATTTATTTGAACTGGCAGGAAACAGAAAGACAGAAACCGTAATTCCCAAATCAAAGAAAAAGTGGTATCAGGGAAAACCCGTTGTTTCAGCAGCAATCCTGATTCTTATCGTACTGGGCTGCCTGTGTGCGGAACTGATCATGACAAAGGATCCTGCTTATATGGATCTGTTAAACTATAATAAAGCTCCTGACAGGGAGTTCCTTTTTGGAACAGATACTATGGGAAGGGATATTTTTTCCATGATTTGGTATGGAGGAAGAATCTCGATCTTGATCGGTGGATTAGCCACAGTTATTTCTACTTTTATTGCAGTGGTAGTCGGTGCCTTCAGTGGAGTGGCACCTGCCTGGCTTGATGAACTGATCATGAGATTTACAGAAATATTCTTAAGTATACCAACTCTGCTCCTGATCATTTTGCTGCAGGCTATTATGGGAGATGCAAATATCCTGAGTCTGTCCTTTGTGATCGGTGTGACCAGCTGGACCAGTATTGCGAAAGTAGTACGCACAGAGGTACGGCAGATACGAAACAGTGAGTATATCATCGCTGCAAGATGTATGGGAGCGGGATTCTTCCGTATTTTGTGGAAGCATCTGGTGCCGAACTTTTTCTCATCCATTATGTTTATGGTAGTCATGAATGTAAGAACTGCAATGATCTCTGAAGCTACTTTAAGCTTTATGGGCATTGGACTTCCCATAGAGGTTATCACATGGGGAAGTATGCTGTCTCTGTCAGATAAGGCATTAATGACAGGTTCCTGGTGGATCATTCTGATCCCCGGACTTTTCCTGATCACCACAGTGCTCTGCCTGACCAATATAGGAAACGCCTGCAGAGAGCGGACAAACAGAAAAGAAAGTAATTTTTAAAATTTGATTGAAATCTCGCTGTCTTGTTGCTGATTTGTCTGATTTATGATATTATGGAAATATCTTAAAAAATCTAAAAAATAAGGCAGGAGTGGTCAAAATGTATCAGGAAGAATACAAACGTTGGTTGGCAGCAGATCTGCAGGATGCGGATCTTAATCCGGAATTATCCAAAATCGAAGGAAATGACGAAGAGATCAAAGATCGTTTCGCAGTAGCGCTGAAATTCGGAACTGCCGGACTTCGCGGAGTACTTGGAGCCGGAACCAACCGTATGAATATTTATGTAGTTCGCCAGGCAACACAGGGACTTGCGAACTGGGTAAAAACACAGGGCGGTAATCAGACAGTAGCCATCAGCTATGACAGCCGTCTTAAGAGTGATGTATTTGCAAAAACAGCAGCAGGCGTACTGGCGGCAAATGATATCAATGTCAGAATTTATGACGCACTGATGCCTGTACCTGCACTTTCCTTTGCAACACGTTACTATGAATGCAATGCAGGTATTATGGTAACAGCATCCCACAACCCGGCTAAGTACAACGGATACAAAGCATACGGTCCTGACGGATGCCAGATGACAGACGATGCAGCTGCCATTGTATATGAAGAGATCCAGAAAACAGACGTACTTACAGGTGCGAAATATATGTCCTTCGCAGAAGGTGTAGAACAGGGAAAGATCCGTTTTGTAGGAGATGACTGCAAGCAGGCTCTCTATGAAGCTATCGAATCCCGTCAGGTTCGTCCGGGTCTCTGCAAGACAGCAGGACTGAAACTGGTTTACAGCCCGTTAAACGGATCAGGACTTGTACCTGTAACTCAGGTATTAAAAGATATCGGAATCACAGATATCACAATCGTTCCGGAACAGGAATATCCGAACGGATACTTCACAACCTGCAGCTATCCGAACCCGGAAATCTTTGCAGCTCTGGAGCTTGGATTAAACCTCGCAAAAGAAACAGGTGCAGACTTAATGCTTGCAACTGACCCGGATGCAGACCGTGTTGGTATTGCAATGAAATGCCCGGATGGTTCCTATGAACTGGTAACAGGTAACGAGGTAGGTGTACTCCTTCTTGACTATATCTGTGCAGGCCGTATCGAAAAAGGTACAATGCCAAAGAACCCGGTAGCAGTGAAATCCATTGTTTCCACACCACTTGCAGATGCAGTGGCAGAGCACTATGGAGTAGAACTCAGAAGCGTACTTACAGGATTCAAGTGGATCGGCGATCAGATCGCACAGCTTGAAGCAGCAGATGAAGTAGACAGATTTATCTTCGGATTTGAAGAGAGCTACGGATACCTTGCAGGACCATATGTACGTGACAAGGATGCTGTTATCGGATCTATGCTGATCTGTGAAATGGCTGCATATTACAGAAGCATCGGAAGTTCCCTGAAACAGAGAATGGAAGAGATTTATGCACAGTACGGACGTTACCTGAATAAAGTAGACAGCTTTGAATTCCCGGGATTAAGCGGAATGGATAAGATGTCAGCTCTGATGCAGGGACTTCGTGACAAACCTCTCACAGAGATTGCAGGTCATACTATCGTAAAAGTAACAGATTACCAGAAACCGGAAGAAACAGGACTTCCTGCAGCAAACGTACTGATCTACAAGCTGGATAACGGCGAGACAGTAGTTGTCCGCCCATCCGGAACAGAACCAAAGATCAAGATTTATTACACAACTCTCGGAAAGAACCTGGAAGAGGCAGAAGCTGAGAAAGAGAAGCTTGCAGAAGCATTAAAACCGATTATGGCATAAGCAATTGTAAGCAGAACTGAATAAAATATACCAAACCGGAAAGGCTGTGCTCATTGGAGGTGCAGTCTTTCTTTTTGTAACCCGCAGGGGCCTTACTGTTACTGTGAACGGAGTGAACAGTAACGACTTACTTGATTCGGTTAAATAGGATTGATATAATTAACACTCTTTGCTACAATAAAAAACAGCGAAAATAAGAATAAGACTGCTTATGAATGAGAGGAAAACATACTATGGAAGAATATGAAGTAATCAGCATCCCGGTATCTGACGGAACAGAACGGGATTTTGCAATCATGGATACCTTTGAATTTGAAGGACAGGGATATCTGGCAGTTTCTCTGATCGAAGGAGATGAGATCCAGGAGGGCGTTTACATTTACCGTTACCACAATGCAGAAGATGGAGATGTTGTGGTAGAGCAGATCACTTTGCCTGCAGAATACAAAAAGGTGACAAAATTTTACGAACAGATGTAAGCAAAAAAATATCTCGAAAAGAACCTGCATCTTGTGATAAAATAAAAAAGAAAATCAAATTTTGATCAATAAAAACAGGAGGAAAAACGATGGAAAAATCAACCGTTTATTTTACTGATTTCAGATGTCCGGTTGGCACCAGCCAGCTTGATAAACTGAAGAAACTCTGCGTTACAGCCGGAATCAAAGACATTGATATGGATGGAAAATTCGTGGCTATTAAAATGCATTTCGGAGAACTTGGCAATCTGGCTTTCCTGCGCCCAAATTACGCAAAAGCAGTAGCTGATCTCTGTAAAGAGCAGGGAGGACTTCCGTTCCTCACAGACTGCAACACTCTTTATCCGGGAAGCCGCAAGAATGCACTGGAGCATCTGGAGTGCGCAAATCTCAACGGATTTAACAGCATTTCAACAGGATGCCAGATCATCATCGGTGATGGCTTACGCGGTACAGACGAAGTAGAAGTACCGGTAGTTAACGGTGAATATTGTCAGACTGCACTGATCGGACATGCGATCATGGATGCAGATATTTTTATCAGCTTAAGCCACTTCAAAGGACATGAAGCAACCGGCTTCGGCGGTGCACTGAAGAATATCGGAATGGGATGCGGAAGCCGCGCAGGTAAGATGAAACAGCATGCCAGCGGAAAACCTGCAGTAAATGAAGAACTCTGTCGCGGATGCCGTCGCTGCGCGAAAGAGTGCGGAAGTGATGCGATTACATATCCGAATAAAAAAGCAGTCATTGATTATGATAAATGTAAAGGCTGCGGCCGTTGTATCGGAGCCTGCGGTTTTGATGCAGTATACAATCCAAACAGCAGTGCGAATGAACTTCTTGACCGTAAGATGGCAGAATATGCACAGGCAGTCTGTCATGGCCGTCCGCATTTCCATGTAGCGCTTGTTCAGGATATCAGCCCGAACTGTGACTGCCATGGCGAAAATGATGCACCAATTCTTCCTGATATCGGAATGTTTGCAAGCTTTGACCCGGTTGCTCTGGACCAGGCCTGCGCAGATGCCTGTCTGAAAGCAACTCCGATCGAGAACAGCCAGCTTGGAGAACACCTGGCAAAACCTGACTGGCATTGCCACCACGACCATTTCAAAGATTCCAACCCGAACATTGAATGGCAGGCAACACTGGATCAGGCAGAGAAGATTGGTCTGGGAACCAGACAGTATGAACTGAAGATTGTGAAATAATATGTCTATCAGCAGTGGAAAATAAATGCGAAAAAGTAATAAACAAAAAGGACCGGATGAATGAACTATATTGTCTTTGACCTGGAATGGAATCAGAATCCTTCGGGAAAGAAAACACGTAACGACAGGCTTCCATTTGAGATTATCGAGATTGGGGCTGTAAAAGTAAACAGCAAAAAAGAAATAACGGATCATTTTCACCGACTGATCAAACCACAGGTCTATAAATGGATTCATGACAGCATCCATGAGGTAATTCATGTAGATTATAAAGATCTTATGAAAGGAGTGCCCTTTGAGCAGGCAGTCAGGGAATTTATTGACTGGTGCGGAGAAGACTGGTACTTTTTTACCTGGGGAAATCAGGACGTGATGGAACTTCAGAGAAATATGAAGTTCTATGGCCTGCTGGATCTGCTTCCCGGACCTGTGACCTATTATGATGTGCAGAAACTATACAGTATCAGTTATGATGACGGTACACACAGGTGTGCATTGGAGCATGCGATCGATGAGCTGAAAATAGAGAAATCCAGGGGATTTCACCGGGCGCTTGCAGATGCCTGGTATACAGCGAAAGTCCTGGAGAAAATAAATAACATAATCATCATCAATCATCCGTCACTGGATGTTTACCAGAATCCAAAGAAGAAAAAAGACGAGATACATATTTCCTATCCGGATCATGACAAATATGTATCCAGAGAATTTGCCACAAGAGAGCGAATCATGAAAGACCGCGAGGTGACCAGCACCAGATGTCCGGTCTGTCATCTGCCTGCAAAGCGCAAACTCCGATGGTTTATGAATAATCCAAAGGTTTATTACAGCATATCCAATTGTGAAGAACATGGGCTGATAAGAGGCAAGATCCGCATCCGAAAAACAGAAGATGAGAAATATTTCGCTGTGAAGACATTGCGTTTCACAGATACAGAAGAAGCAGAGGAACTTCGTGAAAGAAAAGAAGTCCTCCGCCTCAGGCGAAAACTAAAAAGAAGCGTTGAGAAGGAAATCTGAAAGGATTTCCTTTTCATATTGCATTCCATATCCGACCATATGGCCGTCTAAATAATATTTACTTTTAATTCGCTTTGGACCGACAGAATTGTTCAGAAGTTTCTGCTTCTTTACAAGCTGGCTCACATCGGTTCCTGTGGGGACAGTTACGTACACATGCCTCATATAATAGAAGGAACACAGATTATTCCAGTCCTTTAACAGGTGCTTTTCGCATGGGAGAAATACTGCCGGTACCGGATCGGTATCTATATTCAAGTCTACTTTTTCAAAATTGTCGAAGCCGTAATCCAGCAGAGAAGTTGTGTCAGGAAAAGCACCGTTTGTAGAATTCAGCACAACTGCAATGAGAATGGAATTTCCTCTCTTGGCATAGGTGACAAGCGTACTTCCCGCTGCATCGGTGTATCCGGTCTTTCCTCCCAGAACCCCATCGTATGCATAAGACTGTCCGGGCATCATCTTATGGTGATTGAGAAGATAACGGGTTTCAGACTGCTTATTAGTCGGAGGAATCTCATAAACCTGTGTGGTCACAAATTTACGGAATCTGGGATTATACCAGGCTGCCTTTGCAATCTTCATCATATCACCTGCGGTGGTATAATGCGTCTCATCCGGAAGACCATTTGGATTATTAAAATGGGTGTTCTTACAGCCAAGCTGAGCTGCCCTCTGGTTCATCAGTTCAACAAACTTCTTTACAGAACCGCTTGTTTTTTCTGCCAGAGCAAGAGCCATCTCATTGGCGGATTCCAGCATCAGAGCCATCAGGGCCTGCTCTACTGTGAAAACCTCTCCTGTTTCTGCGTAAATGCTGGAGCTTCCGGCCTCAATCCCATAAGCCGCTTCCTGCGACATGGTGATCGTATCGTCCATATTCAGATATTCACAGGCCAGAAGAGCGGTCATGATCTTAGTGATACTGGCGGGATATAGCTTATCTTTGGCATTCTTGGAATAAAGAATAGTATCAGTGACTGCATCCATCAGCACTGCGGACTGTCCCTCGATATTAGGACCGGTGGGCCATCCTTTGACAGAATCGATATCTGAGGCCTGTGAATAGGTTTCTGAATGACCGGCTTCAGGAGTGGCAGAGGTCTCGGCAGCGTAAGTGACTGCAGGCTGGGAGGTCAGAATCCCTGCACAAAGCATTCCGGTGAGGAAACGTTTCATTAATTTATGAAATTTTGTTTTAAACATTTGAAATTACCCTTCATTAAATATACATAGTAGTTGCTTTCCATATCCTAGTACATCGTTTTAAATGACGTTCGGACAAAATATTCTACCTTATTATATCATTAATTACAATGCCTGTGTAAAATTTATATGATAGTATGTTAACAGTGTGTTACTGTTCGGGAGTTTGACAGTAACCAGTGTTATTAAACAGTAACAGGATTACCCTAATATTCAAAAAAATACTTGACACAGTGAATTTTGTGACCTTATAATGAATCCGCATAGTTAAATAAATGATATGTCCACAAAAACGTTGATGGAGAGAGTAACTGCAGGGGAAAGCAGACAGCGAACCGGGGAGGGTGTGAGCCCGGTGGTGAGTAAATGCAGTGAAGATCACTCCGGAGTTGCAGCTCTGAAGGGTGTACAGACAGGTAAGAGCTGACGGAAATCCCCGTTAAAAGATTCATGTATCGGCAGAGGATGCCCGTACAATGTAACAGGTGGTATAGCGAACGTCAATAAACCTTCGTCCTTTTACAAAAGGGCGATTTTTTTATGGGCTTATTTTCGTTCTTAAAGGACACCGGAAATATTTTTCAGCGTATATAAACGTCCTGCATATTTTCAGGTGTCTGATACAAATAATTTAAACAGGAGGTAAATTACTGTGTACCAGAAAGTTGATACGAACTTAAACTTTGTAGACCGTGAGAAAAAAGTAGAAGAATTCTGGAAAGAAAACCATATCTTTGAGAAAAGTATGGAGAACAGAAAAGAGGGAGAAACCTATACATTCTACGACGGACCGCCTACTGCAAACGGTAAACCGCACATCGGCCATGTACTTACCCGCGTTATCAAGGATATGATCCCGAGATACCGTACAATGAAGGGCTACATGGTTCCGCGTAAAGCAGGATGGGATACTCACGGACTTCCGGTAGAGCTGGAAGTAGAGAAGAAACTTGGTCTGGATGGCAAAGAGCAGATCGAAGAATACGGTATGGAGCCATTCATCAAACAGTGTAAGGAAAGCGTCTGGAAATATAAAGGAATGTGGGAGGATTTCTCCTCTACTGTTGGTTTCTGGGCTGATATGGAACATCCATACGTAACTTACTATGATGATTATATTGAATCCGAATGGTGGGCATTAAAAGAAATCTGGAACAAGAAGCTTCTGTATAAAGGCTTCAAGATCGTTCCTTACTGTCCAAGATGCGGTACCCCTCTTTCCGCACAGGAAGTATCCCAGGGATACAAAACTGTAAAAGAGCGCTCCGCAGTTGTAAGATTCAAGGTTGTTGGTGAAGATGCATACTTCCTTGCATGGACAACAACACCATGGACACTTCCGTCCAACGTTGCACTCTGCGTAAACCCGGATGAGACTTACTGCAAAGTAAAGGCAGCAGACGGATATACCTATTATATGGCAGAAGCACTCCTTGACAAAGTCCTTGGCAAACTTGCAAAAGAAGAAGGCGAGAAAGCATATGAAGTTCTGGAAACCTACAAAGGAACAGACCTGGAATACAAAGCATACGAGCCGCTTTTCGCATGTGCAGGAGAGGCAGCAGCAAAGCAGAAAAAGAAAGCTCATTTCGTGACCTGTGATAACTACGTTACAATGAGTGATGGTACAGGTATCGTTCATATCGCACCTGCATTCGGTGAAGACGACAGCAGAATCGGACGTAACTATGAACTGCCATTCGTACAGTTCGTAGACGGACAGGGTAACCTGACAAAAGAGACACCATACGCAGGCGTTTTCGTAAAGAAAGCAGATCCTATGGTCCTCACAGATCTGGACAAAGAAGGCAAGCTCTTCGATGCTCCGAAATTCGAGCATGATTATCCACACTGCTGGAGATGTGACACACCACTGATCTACTATGCAAGAGAATCCTGGTTCATCAAGATGACAGCAGTTAAGGATGACCTGATCAGAAATAACAATACAATCAACTGGATCCCTGAGAGCATCGGTAAAGGACGTTTCGGCGACTGGCTTGAGAACGTTCAGGACTGGGGTATCAGCCGTAACCGTTACTGGGGAACTCCACTGAACATCTGGCAGTGTGAATGCGGACATATGCATTCCATCGGAAGCCGTCAGGAGTTATTCGAGATGAGCGGTGATGAGAGAGCCAAGACAGTAGAGCTTCACCGCCCATACATTGATGAGATTACACTGAAGTGTCCGGAGTGCGGTGGAGAAATGCATCGTGTACCGGAGGTTATTGACTGCTGGTTCGACTCAGGAGCAATGCCTTTCGCACAGCATCATTATCCATTTGAAAACAAAGAATTATTTGAGCAGCAGTTCCCTGCAAACTTTATCTCCGAGGCAGTAGACCAGACCCGTGGATGGTTCTACTCACTCCTTGCAGAATCCACACTGCTCTTCAACAAAGCACCATACAAGAACGTAATCGTTCTGGGACATGTCCAGGATGAGAACGGACAGAAGATGAGTAAGTCCAAAGGAAATGCAGTTGATCCATTCGATGCACTGAACAAATACGGCGCAGATGCCATCAGATGGTACTTCTACATCAACAGTGCTCCATGGCTTCCGAACCGTTTCCATGGCAAGGCAGTTGTGGAAGGACAGCGTAAATTCATGAGTACACTGTGGAATACTTACGCATTCTTCGTATTATATGCAGACATCGACAACTTCGACCCGACCAAATATGAACTGAACTATGACCAGCTTCCTGTTATGGACAAATGGCTCCTCAGCAGATTAAACACAACTGTTCAGGCTGTAGACAATGATCTGGCTAACTACAAGATCCCGGAAGCAGCAAGAGCACTTCAGGAATTCGTAGATGAAATGAGTAACTGGTATGTAAGAAGAAGCCGCGAACGTTTCTGGGCAAAGGGAATGGAGCAGGATAAGATCAATGCTTACATGACTCTGT
>ERZ832522.4249-NODE-4249-length-14437-cov-6.096162_pt1 | contig 14437 bp, 9 predicted proteins | sample MGYA00519951_ERZ832522 | MGnify/ENA primary metagenome ERZ832522 (study PRJEB31850, sample SAMEA3708728) | human gut metagenome | biome: human gut; feature: human-associated habitat; material: faeces | place: China | collected 2014 ... | reverse complement strand
GCAAAAATATAAGAATGAAAAAAGGGCGACAAGATAGAATCGCGGAGACGCTTACAAACGTGAAAGGATGGGTGAAGGGAACACCCTTCACCTATAAACTGCTTATAGATAGGATAATACAAGGAAAAGTGAAGGGTGAAGAGATTGTTCATTATAACTCTTCGCATACCCGCATTTCCATACCTTTATATACCACTACAATTTTGTGTAGTTGCGTGGAGCCAATAGCTTGTTTCACCGTGTCCGTGTCGGCATAGCGGTTGGCCTGGGCGATGGCTTCCTGACGCAATTCCTCCACACGGTTTTCAGAATCGCGATATTTGGCGTACTTCAACTCAACGATGTAGCTGTGCTTCATGTCAGAATATATGTCCAACATGGGACAGAGGAAAATATCGACGTAACCCGCTTGTGTATCTTGCTCGGAGATAGGACGGTAGAAGCGGTTTTGCGCAGTCATGGCCAAGGTGAAGCCGTGAACGAAGAATTCGCCCTTTTGCTTGTCACGCTGGGATGCATAACGTTTCAGGCAGTCGGCAATGTAACCGAAATAGGCTTGCCAATTGCCATCATAGGCGAGTTGACTTGAAAGTTCGCTCTTTTCGTAGCTGCTGAAATTCAAGTCTGCGTCGTTATAGGTATTCAGCAAATAAGTGTAGAGCTGCTCTTGAACCACCAGGTTCGGAATGGTCAGTTTGGTCTTGCCTTTATCTATTCCGCTAATGGTTAACATTCCGAAATAGTAGAGCAGGCTTATAAAATTGTCCGGATTGGTGATGTTGACGGCAGGGAAACCTTTCTTCAGGTCACCAGTGATATAACCTTGACTCACTAAAGTTTGAATGACGGAAGCATCGTGTGCAAACTCTTTATCCTTTCGAATGAGCATACGCAGCTTTTCATAGTCGATACGTATATTATCTTCTATCATTTCTCGTGGTGCTTTGCCGTTATCTATGTAATTCTTCACGAAGTAGAGCACCATGTTGGAGTTGTACATGGTAGTTTCACCGTAACAATCCTGTGCGAAGCAATAATTGTCGTACCATGGTTTCATTATTTCTATCAGTTCGTCAACAGTATGGCGGAAAGGGCTGTTCGTTGAATAATAAGTCAGCATTTCGCGCACTTCTTCTTCGGTGAACCCCATCATTTGGTTAAATTGAGGGGTAAGTGAGTAGTTTGTGCCGATGTTGAAGCCACTCGTCAGGTCATCCATCGTTACGGGGCTTACGCCGGTGATGAAACAACGCTCTATGCTGGAATAAGTTCCTGCCTTCACCTTATTGAAGAAAGCACGCAGATAACCTTCGCCATGCGTTTCATCAGTGTAGCGGTGCAAACTTTCCGCATCGGAAAGGATGGCGTTGGTGAAGTGGTCGTATTCGTCGATGAAGAGATACATTTTCTGTCCGGCACGTTCGCACTCCGAAACCAAATAGTCCAGTTGGTTGACAGCCCCGTCCTTTTCGTCCAATCGTTCTCTGATACCTTGTGGCAGGAGGTCAGAATAGACTTCACAGAAGAAGTCGAAGCGGATTTGGCAATGTGCATCCAGTCCTTTTCGATAATCGTTCAGTTCGCCGGTGATACCTGAAAAGTTGAGGTAAAGCACCAGATAGCTGTTGCGGTTTGCTGTGGGATGCTTCCCAATGTAGAGGTCGCCGAATAAGTCGTTGAACTTATCGCGGGTACGCACATCGTAGTAGTGTTGCAGTACGTTCAGCGTGAGGCTTTTGCCGAAGCGGCGGGGACGGATGAAGAAAAAGAACCGGTCTGCCTGCTCTATCATAGGAATGAAGCGGGTTTTGTCTACATAATAATAGTCTTCGCGGCGGATGACTGCGAAGTTCATCATACCGTAAGGCAAACGCTTTCTGTTGGGTACTATATATTCCATTGGATCCATCTTCTGTCCTCCTGCTGATTTCTTATTTAACAACTTGCTTCTTTAGCGTTAACGACACAAAGATAGTAAAAGTTCTTGTTGGGTACGAGGCATCCTCAAAAAAGTATTGGAAAAACTCATTCACACAAAGAACTACAGCCCTGACAAAGCTATTCTGAAACAGCAGTGAAGTGGCGGAAATAATTCTCGAGGTTAGCTTGTATATATTGAAAGATACTGTATTTTTGTGCAGAACTAAAAAAAGAACAGACTATGTTGGACATTATTTTGATTGTAATTAGTGCCCTTTGTATGATAGCCGGGTTAGCAGGTTGTATTCTGCCGTTTCTTCCCGGTCCGCCTATTGCTTATGTGGGGTTGATCATTCTGCACTTCACGGATAAGGTACAATATTCTACGACACAATTAATCGTATGGTTATTGATTGTAGCTGTTTTGCAGGTATTGGATTATTTCACTCCGATGCTGGGAAGTAAATATAGTGGCGGTAGTAAATGGGGTAATTGGGGATGTATCATAGGAACTCTTGTCGGTCTTCTTTTCTTGCCTTGGGGGATTATTCTCGGTCCGTTTCTAGGAGCGGTGATTGGTGAACTATTAGGAAATAAAGAGTTCTCGCAGGCACTCAAATCAGGTGTGGGCTCTTTACTCGGATTTATATTCGGAACTTTACTGAAGTTCGTTGTCTGCGGTTATTTTTGCTATCAATTTATCATAGGTCTTATTCGGTAACCTATTTGATGTTGTAAAACATTCGTAAGAATAACCTATCTATTGCCTTTACATAGAGTACTAAATCGATGTGTGTTCGTCTTTATTGAAGTAGCACATTGAGGTAGTACCATGAAAAAGACTTTTACTTATCTTTCTTTTATCATTTTCTTGGGGTGGTTTCCCTTGCTTTTTGCGGGAGAAATTTATGTATCCCTGCAGGGGAATGATAAGAATTCCGGGACAAAGGAAGCCCCGTTTAATACATTAAACCGGGCAATCAAGCAGGCTCGTGAATGGCGTAGACTGAATCGGCCGGAAGTAGCCGGAGGAATTTATATTCGTTTGGAAGAGGGCGTTTATGCCCAGCGCAATTCTCTGTTTCTTCGTTCGGAAGATAGTGGGACACCCGATTCTCCAACAGTGATTTGTGCGGTAGATGGTGCTCACCCTGTGATTAGTGGTGGAGTTGCTGTTACAGGATGGAAGCGTGGATGCGATAATCCGGCAATTCCTGAAGAGTTGAGGCAGAAGATATGGTCGGCAGAGGTTCCCCTAATAGGAAATAGAAGAGTCGAAACCCGGCAAATGTGGGTGAATGGCAATAAAGTTCAAAGAGCTGCGCAATTTCCTGACGGAGGAATGGAACGAATGATTGACTTCAATCCGGAGGAACAAACGATAACGATCCCTGCCTCTTATGTGAACAGTTCCCGGGAATCACAGAGTATAACTGGACTACAAAATGCCAGTCAACTGGAAATGATTGTCCATCAACGCTGGGCGATTGCTATTTTGCGCGTGAAAAGTATAGACGTGAAAGACGGACAAGCTGTAGTTCGCTTCCATGAACCTGAAAGTCACCTGGAGTTTGCGCATCCCTGGCCGCAACCCGTCATCGGAGGAGAGAAAGGAAATTCTTCCTTTTGCCTGACCAATGCACTGGAATTGCTGGACCAACCCGGTGAATGGTTCCAGGAATATCCTTCCGGCACGATTTACTATTATCCGCAGGCGGGCGAAAATATGGAAACAGCTGAAGTGATTATCCCTGCCTTGGAAACTTTAGTGACCATAGACGGTACATTGTCTCGTCCGGTAAAACATATACAATTTAACGGAATTACTTTTGCGCATACCTCCTGGATGCGTCCTTCTTTTCAGGGGCACGTCACCTTGCAAGGGGGATTTCCTTTATTGGATGCCTATAAACTACAAGAACCGGGGCTTCCGGAAAAAGCAGAACTGGAAAATCAAGCCTGGATCACCCGTCCCGAAACGGCAATATGTGTAAGAGGTGCCGAGCATATTGATTTCAAGCATTGCACGTTCCGTCATTTATCGTCCACCGGACTGGATTATGAATGGGCCGTTACTGCATCGAGCGTCGAAGATTGTCAATTTACGGATATTGGAGGAACGGCTTTACTGGTCGGTGCATTTCCGGACGGAGGATTTGAGACGCACGTCCCTTTTATTCCTGCTGACGTACGGGAATTATGTTCCCATATTACTATCAGAAACAATTTCATCAGTAATGTGACTAATGAAGACTGGGGATGTGTAGGTATCGGCGCCGGATATGTCAGAAACATGGATATTTCTCATAATGAAGTCTGCCATCTGAACTATTCAGGGATTTGTGTAGGCTGGGGATGGACATCGCTGGAGAGCGGAATGTGCAACAACCGGATAGAAGCAAACTATGTACATCACTTTGCCCGTCGGCTATACGATGCAGGCGGTCTGTATACTCTTTCCAACCAGCCGGGTTCCGTCATGCGTAATAACCGGATCGAACATTTAATCGAGGCACCCTACGCTACGAATGACCGGGCTTTTTATATCTATCTGGATGAAGCTACGGACGGATATACAATGGAGAACAACTGGTGTCCTGCTGAACGTTTTGATTCGAACCGCCCCGGGAAAAAGAACGTGTGGAAGAATAACGGGCCTCAAGTGGCGGACAGTATTAAATACAAAGCCGGAAGAATAAAGCAAGATTGAAACAAATCAATGGATTAACATAGTCATCAATGTACTAGTATAGCAATCAATAAACTAGTGTAATAATCATTAGAACTAGACTAGTATGATAATTATTCCAACTAATATGATAATTATAGTAATCAATAAACGATATTTAATCAATAAAATAGATGAAACCAACGAACTACCATTTATTTGATTTCCTTGATTTCGATACCGAGTTATCAAGGAATGAGTCGCTTTGGAAAGCATACAAGCCAACGGCTGTTTATGAAAAGGAAGGAGATATTTACGTAACAGTTCCCTTTCAGAAGCAAAAGCTGGCTAACGATATGATGGCGGATACCGATGTTCCCCAGGAGGAATATACGTTAATCATCCGTCAGTATAACATCGGTATCACCCGCCTGTTTCTTGGCTTCGGTGATTATGTACTGACAGATGAGTCGGAAATGCTGCAATTCAGTGACCGGATTCAGAAAGTGCCCCTGTTTATAAAAGAACAAAAAGGAAAATGGATTCTTTCGACAGAAGACGGAACGAAGCGTGCCGTTATCAATGTGGAAGAGCCTCTATTAGACCGATGGAGCGAATTGCTTCCCGACCCTCAAGAAACGCTTGACATCACTTTATACCCTGACGGAAAGCGTGAAATCCGCTTGTCAGCCTACGACCATTTTTCGCCTCCCCGCTACGATGCGTTACCTGTTGCTTTTTGCAAACGCGACGGTCGGAAAGAACGTGCAACGCTTTCTTTTGAATGTAAGCCCGATGAATGTTTTGCCGGAACCGGAGAACGTTTCTTTAAAATGGACTTAAGCGGACAGACTTTCTTCCTGAAAAACCAGGATGGGCAAGGAGTCAATAACCGGCGTACTTATAAGAATATCCCCTTCTATCTATCCAGCCGCATGTATGGAACATTCTACCATACATGTGCTCATAGCAAGCTCTCGCTGGCCGGACATTCCACCCGTTCCGTACAGTTTCTAAGCGACCAGGCATTGCTGGATGTATTTGTAATAGGCGGTGATACGATGGAAGATATTCTTCGCGGTTATCGTGACCTGACCGGCTATCCGTCTATGCCTCCTCTTTGGAGTTTTGGCGTTTGGATGAGCCGTATGACTTATTTCAGTGCCGATGAAGTAGACGAAATATGCGACCGTATGCGTGCCGAACACTATCCCTGTGATGTAATTCATCTGGATACGGGCTGGTTCCGTACCGATTGGCTCTGCGAATGGAAATTCAATGAAGAACGGTTCCCCGATCCGAAAGGATTCATCGGGCGGTTGAAAAAGAACGGCTATCGTGTCTCTTTATGGCAACTTCCATACGTTGCGGAAAATGCAGAGCAGATTGATGAAGCCAGAGCCAATGATTATATAGCCCCATTGACCAAACAACAAGCGACCGATGGTTCCAACTTCTCCGCCCTGGATTATGCCGGAACAATCGACTTTACTTATCCGAAAGCAACCGAATGGTACAAAGGACTATTGAAACAACTCCTGAATATGGGAGTAACCTGTATCAAAACCGATTTCGGTGAAAACATTCACATGGACGCCCTCTATAAAGGTATGAAGCCGGAATTGTTGAACAACCTGTATGCCCTGCTTTATCAAAAGGCTGCTTACGAAATTACGAAAGAAGTGACAGGTGACGGCATTGTCTGGGCACGTTCCGCATGGGCGGGATGCCAGCGTTATCCTTTGCATTGGGGAGGCGATTCCTGTAGTTCTTGGGATGGAATGGCAGGTTCTCTGAAAGGTGGTCTGCATTTCGGTCTGTCGGGATTTGCTTTTTGGAGCCATGATGTTCCCGGCTTCCATACATTGCCCAATTTTATGAACTCGGTAGTAGCAGATGATGTGTACATGCGTTGGACTCAATTCGGCGTATTCACATCGCATATCCGTTATCACGGAACCAATAAGCGTGAACCCTGGCACTATCCGGCCATAGCTCCGTTGGTGAAAAAGTGGTGGAAATTGCGTTATTCGCTCATTCCATACATCGTAGAACAAAGTAAACTAGCCATAGAAAGCGGCTATCCGCTCTTGCAGGCACTCATTCTGCATCATCCGGAAGATAAACTTTGTTGGCATGTGGATGATGAATACTATTTCGGCAATGATTTCCTGGTAGCTCCGGTGATGAATAGCGAAAACCGTCGGGATATCTATCTTCCCGAAGGAAAATGGGTGAACTTCTTTACGGGAGAACGTTTGGAAGGAGCATGCTGGTTGAGAGACGTGTATGTTCCGTTGGAAGAAATGCCCGTATATGTGCGTGCAAATGCCGTGATACCCATCTATCCGGAAGACGTGGACTGTACGGATGAAATGGATTTAAGCAAGAGCATAGCTTTACGCATAGATAGTGATTATAAAGGATTTTGGAATAGTTCACCACAGATTACACAGATTGACACAGATGATAAGGGGAGATAAATCATATCTGTGTTAATCTGTGTAATCTGTGGTGGACTATGATAGATTGTGGTAGAAAATTAATTAATTTAGTATAGTATGAAAACATGGAAGAGTAATTTAGAAGAAACAAAACAACGTTATATAAATTGGTGGAACCATAAAGGAATCATTCTCAATATGTGGGAGCACTTCCAGGAAGGAGTGCAACCACATGCAGAGATAACACCTCCCGCACCGGCAAAAGATTTGTCGCAAAAGTGGTTCGACCCTCAATGGAGAGCTGAATATCTGGACTGGTACGTAGCGCACAGCAGTCTGAAAGCGGATATTCTTCCGGTTGCGAATACCCAACTGGGTCCCGGCTCACTGGTCGCCATCTTAGGCGGAGTGTTTGAAGGTGGGGAAGATACCATTTGGATTCATCCCAACCCGGATTTCACCGATGAAATAGTCTTTAACCCCGAACACCCGAACTGGATTCTTCATAAAGAACTCCTGAAAGCCTGTAAAGCGAAAGCCAACGGACACTACTTTGTCGGTATGCCCGACCTGATGGAAGGACTGGATGTCCTGGCCGCACTGAAAGGAACGGATAGGGTATTATTGGACACAGTGATGCAGCCCGAAATCTTGGAACAACAGATGCAGCAAATCAACGACATCTACTTCAAAGTATTTGATGAACTATACGACATCATCCGTGAAGGCGACGAGATGGCTTTCTGTTATTTCTCGTCCTGGGCTCCCGGAAAGATGAGTAAACTGCAAAGTGATATTTCGACCATGATTAGTCAGGATGATTATCGCCGGTTTGTGCAACCTTTTATTCGTGAACAATGTCAGAAGATTGATTATACCCTTTATCATCTGGATGGAGTGGGAGCCATGCATCACCTGCCTGCCTTGCTTGAAATTGAAGAATTGAATGCGATTCAATGGACTCCCGGAGTGGGCGAACCACAAGGAGGATCTCCCAAATGGTACGATTTGTATAAGAAGATTCTGGCAGGCGGAAAGAGCGTGATGGCTTGCTGGGTGACATTAGACGAACTAAAACCCCTATTGGATCATATCGGCGCGGACGGTGTACATTTGGAAATGGATTTCCATAACGAAAAGGAAGTGGAACAGGCTATGCGGATTGTTGAAGAATATACCGGTTCTTCTACCTCTGTAAATACCAATGAACATCAACAGGATGCCGACTTGGCAACTACCGGACAGGAACGTATTTGTATACGGGAAGAACAACACCAGCAAGAGGATAAACTGAAACCTCTGTATGAAGCCATTGTTGCCGGGAAACTGGAACCTGCGGTTGAAATCACCCGGCAAGCCATTGCGGAAGGAATAGCTCCCCAAATGATTATCAATAATTATATGATTAAAGCAATGGGCGAAGTGGGACAACGTTTCCAGGATGGAAAGGCTTTTGTTCCCCAACTGTTGATGGCAGGACGTGCCATGAAAGGGGCTTTGGAACTACTGAAACCTTTATTGGCAGGAAGTGCTTCCACTACAATCGGTAAGATTGTCATCGGTACAGTGAAAGGAGATCTCCATGATATTGGTAAAAACCTGGTGGCTTCCATGCTGGAGGGGTGCGGCTTTGAAGTCATAAATATTGGTATTGATGTGACTTGTGACAAGTTTGTGGAAGCTGTGAAGGAAAACCATGCTGACATCTTGTGCATGAGCGCATTGCTGACTACTACCATGACGTATATGAAAGAGGTTATTCAGGCATTGGAAGAGGCCGGTATTCGTAATCAGGTGAAAGTGATGATTGGCGGAGCACCCGTCAGTCAGGGGTTTGCTGACGAAATCGGTGCGGACGGATATAGTGATAATGCGAATACAGCCGTAGCAGTTGCCAAAGAACTGATTGGAAATAAAAAATAGAATAAAAAGGCACGGATTGCACGGATCAACACGGCTCTTAATTACATAGCCTATTAAAACCGTGAAATCCATGTAATCTTTGCCTAAAGAAAATTAGATTTAAACTTACGTTACTTATTTAATACTTGAATTATGCATGTGAAATTCTTAGAGACATTAGATTGGAGTATTCTGATTGCCTACTTCCTTATTTTGATAGCTATTGGTATATGGGCAAGTTCTAAACGAAAAAAAGGGAGTAGTCTTTTCCTTGCGGAGAATTCGTTGAGATGGTATCATATCGGCTTCTCCATGTGGGGGACAAATGTCGGACCTTCCATGTTGATAGCTTCCGCAAGTGCCGGATTTACTACTGGTATTGTTTCGGGGAATTATGCCTGGTATGCATTTGTCTTTATATGTCTGCTTGCTTTTGTCTTTGCTCCCCGATATTTGGGTAGTCGCATTACGACATTGCCCGAATTTATGGGAAAACGTTTCGGGCAATCTACTCGTAACATCCTTGCCTGGTATACCATTATTACCATTCTTATTTCATGGCTTGCATTGACTTTATTTGCCGGTGGAGTCCTGATCCGTCAGGTCTTCGATATTCCTATGTGGCAATCGGCATTGCTGTTACTTGTCACCTCCGCTTTCTTCACGATGCTCGGCGGACTGAAAGCTGTGGCCTACACGAATGTATATCAAATGATACTGTTGATTGTAGTATCAGCCACACTGGCCATCATGGGAATCTATAAAGTGGGTGGTGTAGGAGCACTGGTGGATGCCGTTCCGGCGGATTACTGGAATCTTTTCCATCCAAATGATGACCCGGCTTTTCCCTGGCTACCTATTATCCTGGGTTATCCTATTATGGGAGTTTGGTTTTGGTGTACGGATCAGTCGATGGTGCAACCGGTTCTTGCTGCCAAGAATCTCAAAGAAGGACAGATGGGAACCAACTTTACCGGATGGTTGAAAATATTAGATGTACCTCTTTACATTCTTCCCGGCATTATCTGCCTCGCTTTATTCCCACAATTGGAGAATCCCGATGAGGCTTATATGACAATGGTGACTCATTTGTTCCCGACAGGAATGGTCGGCTTGGTATTGGCTGTATTGACAGCAGCATTGGTAAGTACTGTCGGCTCTGCATTGAATGCATTAAGTACGGTATTCACGATGGATATCTATGTGAAGAAAATCCGACCGCAGGCCAAGCAGAAAGAGATTATCAGAGTGGGACAAGTGGTTACGGTAGTCGGTGCACTGATTTCTGTGATAATAACCATAGCGATCGACAGCATCAAGGGACTGAATCTATTTAATGTTTTCCAGTCTGTACTGGGATTTATAGCTCCTCCGATGGCAGCTGTATTTCTCTTTGGCGTGTTCTGGAAACGCACCACTACTCTGGCAGCTAATATGGCTCTGACATTGGGAACTGTGTTCAGTATCGGAGTGGGAATTTTGTATTTATGGGTATTTCCGGCCGAACAATATAATGCGTGGCCTCATTTTATGCTGCTTTCTTTCTATTTATTCGTTATCATCGGAATAAGCATGGTAGTAGTCAGCCTGTGGGATAAGTCTCCGCAACTGGGAACCTTGAATATGGAAAAGATAGAGGACAAACCTGCACGAATTGTTCTTATCCTATGGGGACTGCTTATTGTAAGCATGATTGGACTTTACATCTTCTTCAATGGTCACTAGTTTTTATTCACCACAGAGGGCACAGGGGCTTTTATTATTAGATAATAATCTCTGTGCCCTCTGCGTCCTCTGTGGTGAAACTATTTTCTACGGAAACAATTTTCGAATGTACACAGTCCGCAAGTATATTCCAGCTTACGGACATGAGAACCCACTCCAATAATACCACTTACAGATTTGATGGGAATCATCAGACTGGAATCAGTCAACTGAATACCACAAGGCGAAGCAACCGGAAATAAGGAGAATAGTTTTTGTTGTTCCGATACGTGCCATCCGCAATAACCGGGGCTGTACCTATTAGTGTGTTTCCAACCTCTTTTTTCGATAAATACAGCCAACTCCTCTTCCATGCAATCAGCAGCCTTTTCTGCAATGATGCTCCCCAATGAATCTGCTATATATATTTTCACCATGTCATCCTCTTGCTGGAGGAGATGTTGGAACTCCTCAAATTCAACTCCGGCAGTTGCGGTAAAAAAGGCAAAAGCTTCCGAACCCCGTAATTGGCGGGTAATGGTTTTACCGATTGAGAGAACCGTATCTTTTACTGTCAATGTTGCTTTTTCGGTGTCGAGCAGTCCATCGGCGATGAAAAAGAAAAAACGGGGACGAAGAAGGGGAGTGGTACGGTCCAGTAAAGTATTTATTTCCTCTATAACCATTCCATCCGGCATAGAATCTTTATATCCCATCGCCTCGTAAATTTCGAGTGATGGGATCTGTAGTTTCTGATAAGTGAGTTCCTGTTCAAACATTATTGAATTCTTCCAATGCGGCATAAAATGCGTCTATATTTGCTGAAGGTGTGAGGGGTGGAATATCACAACCACTTGACAATACGAAGTTGGGATATGCACGAGTAGCTTCTAATAGTTGCAAAGTCGCTTCTTTCATAGTTTCCGGGCCTGCCATCTTGAAAAGACTCACCGGGTCCAGATTTCCCATTGCCAGTGCATCGGTCGGAACCTCTTTCAACGCTTCCTCCATCTTAATTTTATTCCCGAAGTGGTAAGCGGCTGCACCGGTATAAACCATCGCTTGCGTGCAATTCCCTGTGTTTCCGCAATTATGAAGTACTACGGCAAAGTGATCATCCTGTACCTTCTCTACTATTTCTTTCACAAATAAAGAAGAATATTGCAGGCAATCTTCGTTGGATAACAATCCCGCAGCAGGTTCAGCCATGATTACACCGTTCACACCGGTTGCTTTCAATGCCATACAATAGCGGGTGATGAAATCACTGCATTTTCTTAACAACGTATTGGCTGCATCGGGATTAATATAAATCAGCATCATGATTTCCGACATATCATACAAACGTCCGGCCAGCGAATAAGGACCGATGCAACCGGCAAAAACCGGGCGGTCTGTAATATTTCTGGCTGTCAGCATATTTGCTTTAAGATATTCCGGGATTCTTCCTTTATTCAACGCCGGAACTTCCAGCTTTTCAATAGCAGCTTCATCCGCCAGTAAACGGCCGGACACACTGGGCACCTCATTTTTCGGAAAGATAATCTCTGCCCCGAAAGCTTCCGCTTCTACCGTCAGATCCATGATAACGGTTGCTGCCGCAGCCGGATACTTGTCACAAAGAGCTTTGATAGCCTCATAATGAACCTGTCCGTTTGTTACCGCATCATGCACCGTTTTCCCGATAAATTCGATACCCGGATGTGTCATGATCGGAATTGCAATCGTTTCCTTACGTTGGATCGTTTGGCAGATCCATTCTTTCATATTCAGTTTACCCATAATTTCAGTTTTTAATATCGTCTTGTAATAAAGACGAAGTTGCTCTTCTTTTGTAATCTCGTATATGATAAAATCTTATACCGGTATAAAAATAAAGCTGTCCTTCAAAAAGAAGAACAGCTTTACACCTATTTGATTTATCTTCGAGCTTTATTTTACTGGAATCTTATCAATACGGTTCTGATGGCGTCCGCCGTCAAATTTGGTAGAGAAGAACTCTGTCAAAATCATGTCCGCTTCTTCAGTGCTGATGAAGCGTCCCGGCATAACCAGTACATTAGCGTCATTGTGCTGACGAGCCAGGTGTGCGATTTCTGCATTCCAGCAGAGAGCGGCACGAACCCCTTGGTGCTTGTTCAGTGTCATATTGATTCCGTTTCCACTGCCGCAGATAGCGATACCGGGATAACATTCTCCCGATTCCACTGCAAGAGCCAGCGGATGAGCATAATCCGGATAGTCTACGCTTGCGGTAGAGTTAGTTCCGAAATCCTTGTAAGCCCAGCCTTTTGCTTCCAGCCAGCCGCGAACATATTCTTTCAGTTCAAAACCGGCGTGGTCGCATGCTAATCCGATTGTTTTCATTAGAGCATTGCTTTTACTTGGTTATATACGTTCTCGGCAGTAAATCCAAGTTTCTCATCCAACACTGTGTAAGGAGCAGAGAAACCGAAAGATTCCAATCCCCAAACTTTACCGTGGCAACCTACCAGACCTTGAAGAGTGACAGGCAGACCGGCAGTCATACCGAAAATCTTCGCATCTGCCGGAAGGATAGCTTCCTGATATTCTTTCGGTTGGTTGCGGAACAGACCTTCAGACGGAGCAGATACAATGCGTACCTTCACGCCATCTTTGCGAAGCAACTCTGTGCCGGCTACCAATGTAGACACTTCAGAACCTGAAGCTACCAGGATAACATCCGGATTTTCGTCGGAACCTGCTACGATATAAGCACCCTTGGCTGCTTGTTCGTAATCTGTTCCTGTCGGTAAATTGGCAATATTCTGGCGAGAGAAGATCAATCCTGTAGGAGTAGACATGTTTTCCATAGCAAGTTTCCAAGCAATGGTTGTCTCTTCTGCATCAGCCGGACGAAGTACCAACATAGAGTTGTGTCCCTTATGGTTTTTCAGTTTTTCCATCAGGCGGATTTGGGCTTCCTGTTCTACCGGTTCGTGAGTAGGACCGTCTTCACCTACGCGGAATGCGTCGTGTGTCCAGATGAATTTCACTGGTTGTTCCATCAAAGCAGCCATACGTACGGCAGGTTTCATGTAATCGGAGAATACGAAGAATGTACCGCAAGCTGCGATTACACCACCGTGAAGCGACATACCGATACAGATACAAGCCATTGACAGTTCAGATACACCTGCCTGGAAGAATGCTCCGCTGAAATCACCTTTCTTGAAAGAATGAGTCTTTTTCAGGAAACCGTCAGTCTTGTCAGAGTTAGAAAGGTCGGCCGAAGCAACGATCATATTTTCTACCTGCATTGCAAGAGCACCCAGAACAGTTGCAGAAGCGGCACGAGTGGCAGTACCTGCTTTTTGTTCGATGGCAGCCCAGTCTACTTTAGGAGCTTTGCCGGAGAAGAATGCTTCCAGTTTAGCTGCCAGTTCCGGATTGGCTTTGGTCCATTTGGCCTTCTTTGCATATCTTTCAGCTACGATTTTCTTTAATTCTGCTGCTCTCTTTGCATACAGTTCGGCTACTTCCGGGAAAATCACGAACGGATTGACAGGATCGCCACCCAAATTCTTGATTGTATTTACATAGGCGTCGCCACCGAGTGGAGCGCCGTGTGTAGCACAGTTGGCTTCGTAGCTGCTACCGTCTGCTTTGCGTGCGCCTTTACCCATAACGGTTTTACCGATAATCAGAGTCGGGCGCTCTTTTTCTGTCTGAGCTTCTTTGATAGCTGCACGGATTTCGTCAGGATCATTACCATTGATGCTGAGTACGTTCCATCCCCATGCTTCATATTTCATGGCAGTGTCTTCAACGGTTACGT
>ERZ832522.4248-NODE-4248-length-14442-cov-6.020435_pt1 | contig 14442 bp, 8 predicted proteins | sample MGYA00519951_ERZ832522 | MGnify/ENA primary metagenome ERZ832522 (study PRJEB31850, sample SAMEA3708728) | human gut metagenome | biome: human gut; feature: human-associated habitat; material: faeces | place: China | collected 2014 ... | reverse complement strand
CACTTCTTTTCTCTTTACACCCCAAAGGATACGCTCATGCGCGCCAGGCGTCGTACAAGGCCTGTACCTGCGCAGCCATGCGCTTGAGTTCCTTGTTGGGTCTTCCTCCCGCCCCCTGGGCCAATGCGGAAAGCTGCTTGACGGCCCGCTGCAGCTCACTGAAGGCCGCCATTGCGCGCGGGTCGCGCGCGGCCTCCTCCGGCTTTTTGCGCAGCACTCCGGCGGGCTGGGCCAGAAACGCCCCGGCGGCCAGATCATAACACGTTCCGCTGTACGGGGCCATCGCATTGTAACCGTATTCTTCTCTCAGGCACTGGGTAAAATCCGTACATGCTTCATCGTCGCCATGATTGACGAATATCTGCGCCGGCTTCGGTGAAACACCCTGGAGCCAGCGGATGAGCCCGTTTTTATCCGCGTGCCCGCTCACGCCCGCCAGCACGCGGATTTCTGCGTTGACTGCGATCGCTTCGTCGAATATTTTTACCGATGGCGCGCCGTCCACCAGCGCGCGCCCCAGCGTGCCCTCTGCCTGATAACCAACAAACAGCACCGTATTTTCGCTGTGCCACAGATTATGCTTTAAATGATGCCGGATACGCCCCGCATCGCACATTCCGCTGGCAGAAAGGATGACCTTCGGCACGGCATTCGCATTGATGGCTTGGGAATCCTCCTTCGTCACGCTGGTCCTAAGCCCTTCAAACCAGAGCGGATTTACCCCGCTCCGCACCAGTTCCCGCGCCTCAGGGTCCAGATTTTCCGTGGGGCATTGCAGGAAAATGCTCGTTGCCTCATTGGCCAGCGGACTGTCCACATAAACAGGGAATCCGTCGTGCCCGTGCACCCGGCCCTGCTCCTTGATCTCCCGGATAAAATACAGCATTTCCTGCGTGCGGCCCACAGCAAAGGAGGGAATGACCACCGTGCCGCCCCGGTCAAAGGTCTGCTGCAGGATCTCCGTCAACGCGCCCACATAATCCGGGCGCTCACCGTGCAGCCGGTTGCCGTAGGTGGATTCCAGCACCAGATAATCTGCCTGCTCCACCCGCTGCGGGTCGTTGAGGATGGGCTGATGCGTATTCCCCACGTCACCGCTGAACACCATCTTTTTGGTAACGCCGCCCTCGCTCATCCATATCTCAATGGCGGCGGAGCCAAGCAGATGCCCGATATCCGTAAAGCGCACCGCAACGCCTTCGCCAACGGCCGTCAGCTTGTTGTACGGGCACGGACGGAAGCGGGATAAAACGCCCTCTGCGTCCGCCATCGTGTACAGCGCCTCCGCCTCCGGGCGTCCGGCCCTGCGCGCCTTTCGGTTTTTCCACTCCGCCTCGCTCTCCTGAATATGCGCGCTGTCGCGCAGCATGATCTGGCACAGGCTGGCAGTGGATTCCGTAGCATACACGGTGCCCCGAAAGCCGTTTTTGTACAGCAGGGGCAGATATCCAGAATGGTCGATATGGGCGTGCGTCAGCAGCACGCAGCTCAGTTCTGCCGGGTTCACAGGCAGCGGGATATTCTCGAACCGGTTTTCCCCCTGCTCCATCCCGCAGTCCACCAGGAAAGCGCTGTTCCCCACCTCCAGCAGGGAGCAGCTCCCCGTAACCTCATGCGTGGCGCCGATAAACGTTACCTTCATGGCTTTTGCATCTCCCTTTTCCGCGGCCCTTCCCGCCGCTTTCGCCTCCGTCCGTATGCGGACGAAGGACGTGTTTTTTTCATTGTATCACAGCCTCTGCCGCCGCGTCCCGTATTTTCCGCAAAATTTACAGGATGTACAAAAAGCCCCCGAAGGGATTATCCTTCGGGGGCTTTCGTTATGGATTTGCCTGAGGTTCGCGTTCCGTGCTTACGCCTGAGCCGGGGTCTGCGCGTTGTCATCGGGCTCTTCTTTTTCCTTGCGGGCAAAGATGCACACAATGACCTGCACCAGAGCGATGAGCACCATGAGCCATGTCCAGCGGTCCACGAACACCATCGGATTGCGCATATTCTCCGTGAGGAGGAAGGCGATGATGGAGCCAATGGCCGGGATGAGGCTCAGCACACGAGTCACGCCTTTGCGCTTCACCGTGTACTCCACGTTCTCGTTCTCATCCTCTTTCTTCTTTTTGCCCAGGAAGCCGATGAGCAGCAGGATGCTGACAAGGGCCGTGCAGAGCATCAGGATGAGGTTGAGCAGCGCCCATGCGGCGCCGGAAGCGAGCGGCGTATCGGCTTCCTCGATCTCCTCTTCGGCGGGCTCTTCCGCGGGTGCTTCGGGTTCAGCCGGAGCAAGCGGGGTTTCAGGCTCGTCGATGGTTTCCTCCGGGCCTTCTTCCGGCGCCGTCGGACCTACCGGGGTCACCGGAGGCACCGGGGGTTCTTCCGGAATGACGCCTTCCGCATTGAAGTCCGCCACAAAGGTGATGTCGCCTGTGATGGCGTAAGAGGTCGTCGGAGTCGCCGGGCCCCAGAACAGCGTGTTGGCGATGTATCCCAGATTCGCCAGCGCTGTCGGGATCTGTGCTTCAGTCAGATAACCGGTACCGTTCTCAGCGGGTTCGCCGTTCTCGTTCAGCAGTGTCACGACCGTGGTCATCTGCTTCGTATTCTGAGCGTCCGTGCCGCCCTTGGGCTGGAGTACGCCGTTGATCGCTTCAAACGTGACAGTTGCCTGATACTTATCCGGGATGTTGTCACCCGGGACCTCCGGGTCGGGGTCTTTGGTCGGGTCGGACTTCTCATCCTTTGTGAAGTTGACGTTCACGATATTCGCAGCCGCATCCTTCGAGATGAGCTTGCCCGCGCCGTCCACATTCTCCAGCACGTAGTTCGCGCCGTCAAAAGTGGTCTTGCCGGTGTCGTAGGGAATCGCGTCGCCGATCTTGCCGGTGGCATTCACAGCAGAAGCGGTATCCTCAACGCCGTCGTAGTAGTAGTGTACCTGGTAACCGGAGATCGCCAGCTCCCACGTCACTGTAAAGACAGCGCCGTCAGCCGTGATCTCAGCCCCTTCGGCCGGTACGGCCGGTGTCCAGCGTTCGGTGGCCGGGTCGTAATCCGCGGCTGCGGCTGCAGTCGGGACCTGAGCCTCAGCCAGCTTGCCTGTGCCGTTCTCGGCCCACTTGCCGTCCGCGTCGAACAGAGTCACATAGGTGACCAGCTCAGTGCCCGTGCTGCCGCCCAGCGTAACTGCGCCATTGACAGCCTGATAGGTCACTTTCGCCTGATACTTGTCGGGCACATTGTCCGGCTTATCCGGGTTTTCGGGGTCAGTGCCCTTTGTATCAACGTCGAAATATGCGGTGAATTCTGCATTGTCCGTGTATACCTCGCTCTTCAGCGTCTCCATACCGGAGGTCACATCGCGCTTGGTTCCATCGGTCCAGTAATCGAATGCATAGCCCTCACGTCCCGCCGCATTTGCACCGGCCGGGCTGGCTTTCTTCTCTTCGAGCAGTTCGCCGTTCAGCCGTTCAAAGGTGTGGATTTCCACACTCTTATCAACCGTGCCTTTCCGAACGTCCGCACTCTGATAGGTAAATACGATCTGCGCATAATCGGGGATGTCGTCCGGGCCGCCCTCTTCATCCTTTGCGTAGTACACCCTGACCACGTTGTCGGCTTCAATGTCGCTCACCGTCAGGCCGTTGTTTTCGACCCAGTCCAGCGTATAGTGTACGCCGTTCCGGTCCGTTTCTGCGGCCGCCGCAGTCGTGAATGTCTCACCGTAAGTGACAGACTGCACCCGGGTCATATCCGTATCCTGAATCTTGTCGAAGTAATATTCGACCGTGACATTGTACGGGTTGGCCGTAAAGGAGCCTGTGATCTCCACATCCTGTGCAGGCATCGTGAAGTCGCCGGTGCTCCAGCCGCTGAAGGTATGGCCCTTTGCGGTCGCGGCCTCCGCCACTGTTACAGAGGCGCCGTATTTCACAGCCGCCTTTTCCGGCAGTGCACTTGCGTCCGCAGGCACTGTGCCCGTGTAGGCATAGGTCACATCGTAGCTGTTGCGCGTGTAGTACAGCTTCAGCACCAGGCTGCCGTCGCCCGCGATATTGCCGCTGGCAACTGTGCCCTCCGCTGTTCCGTCGAATGCAAAGCCTGTATAGGTTTTCGGGTTTGCCGTAGCAGTGGTATCGGTCTCACCCGTCAGGTTTTCGGTCTCCGCAAGGGTATAGCCGTCATCCTCAAGGTTCTGCTGATAGTGCTCCACCTTATAAGGAGTTTCGCCGTTGGCCGTGAAGGAACCGGTAATGGTCACGTTTTCGGCCGGCATCGTGAAGCCGTCTTCCCGGCTCCAGCCGCTGAACGTGTAGCCCGGGGCCGTGGCGTCCGCTGCCACTGTAACAGCAGCGCCGTATTTCTCGGTCGTCTCCGCAGGCAGCTCGCTCGCGCCCGTGGGCACCTTGCCCGTGTACTGGTAGGTGACCTTATAGCTGTCGCGCGTGTAGTACAGCTTCAGCACCAGGCTGCCGTCGCCCGCAACATTGCCTTCGGTGACAGTTCCGTCCACCGTGCCGTCGTAGGTAAAGCCCGTGTAGTCCTTCGGCGTTGCCGACACATGCGTATCCGTAGTGGCGTTCTGTTCTTCCGTCTCAAACAGGACGAAAGCGTCTCCCGCCAGATTCTGCTGGTAGTGCTCCACCTTGTAGCCGGTGTCCGTATTGGCTGTAAAGCGTCCCGTGAGCTGTACGGCGCCGGCAGGCATCGTAAAGCTCGTGACCTCGGCATTGTCTTTCTTCCAGCCGTCGAAAGTATAACCCGGGGCTGTGGCCTTATCCGCCACCCGGACCTCGGCGCCGTACTTGTAGGAAACAGTTCCCGGCAGCTGGCTTGCGCCCGTGGGGGCAGCGCCGTAATCATAGCTTACTTCATAGCTGTTGCGCGCGTAGTAAACTTTCAGAACCAGCTTTCCGTCGCCTGTGATCACGCCTGTGAGAACGTTGTTTTCATTGTCCTCGTCGAACCGGAAGCCCTCATAGCTCTTTGCCTCCGCCGTCGCCGTTGTATCCGTGACGCCGGTCAGGTTCGCTTCTGTTTCACGCAGAGTATAGCCCTCGCCGTCCAGATCCTCCGTCCAGTGCTCCACCGTGTACCTGGTATCGGTATTCGCGGTAAAGGAACCCGTGAGCTGCACCGGGCCGGCGGGCATTTTGAAGCTTGCCGTTACCTTGCCGTCCTCGAGCCAGCCGTTAAACGTGTAGCCCGGGGCCGTGGCCTGCGGAGCCACCGTTACATCCGCACCATATTTGTAGGACGCGGCGGCCGGAAGCGCACTTGCGCCTGCGGGCACTGTGCCCGTGTAAGCATAGCTCACTTCATAGCTGTTGCGCGTGTAGTACAGCTTCAGCACCAGGCTTCCGTCGCCCGCGATATTGCCGCTGGCAACCGTGCCCTCCACGGTCCCGTCAAATGTAAAGCCTGTATAGGCTTTCGGGTTTGCCGTCGCAGTGGTATCGGTCTCGCCTGTCAGGTGTTCGGTATCCGCCTCCACAAGGTCGTAACCGTCGCCCGCCAGATTCTGCTGATAATGCTCCACTGTATAAGCGGTATCGCCGTTGGCCGTGAAGGAGCCTGTGATCTCCACATCCTGTGCGGGCATCGTGAAATCGCCGGTGCTCCAGCCGCTGAACGTGTAGCCCGGGGCCGTGGCGGCCGCCGCCACCGCCACAGGCGCACCGTATTTCACAGTCGCCTTTTCCGGCAGCGCGCTCGCGCCTGCGGGCGCCGTGCCCACATAAGCATAGGTCACTTCATAGCTGTTGCGGTCGTATTTGATCTCAACCACCGTGCTGCCGTCCGCGGCGATGGCCTGCTGAACGACCGCCTGCGCCGTAAAGCCTTCATAGCTCTTCGCCGCAGCGTTCGTGTCCGCCCCGGTCGTGCCGTGCAGGGTCTGCCGGGCCGCCGCATCTTCAGTATAACCGTCACCTGTCACATCCTGCAGCATGTGCTTGACGGTATACGCCGTGTCCGTAGCGGCGCGGTAAACGACCTCCACGGTCACACCGTTCTCCGCCATTGTGCCTGCTACCGCTGCAACGCTGGCCGTATAACCCGGAATCAACGGGCTGGCAACGCTGTAAGGCGCACCGAACGCGATATCCCTGGATACAGGCTCCGCCGCCTTCTGGCCCCGCAGTGCTGCGTCGGGCACGTCATCGGCATATTTGTAGGTGATATTCAGCGGATAGCTGTTCACCGTGTAGTAGAAAACGATTTTGTTGGCTGCATTGTCCGCACCGACCGTGATGGACCTGGTGCTGTCTCCCGCCACAGTATAACCCGTGACTGCGGGCGCCGTTTCCGTCACCGTCTCGTCAAACTTCGCGGACACGTTTTCTTTCGCCGTCGTGCCGGGTACAGGCGTCTCTGTGCCTTCCAGATAATAGTAAACGCTGTACGTCTGGTCGTTGGCCGCGTAATACACGTTGATCACCGTAGAGCCGTCTTTCGCAACATACGCGGAAAGCGCAGCCCCGGATGTAACGCAGGTGTACCCGGCTTTGTTTATGACGTCCGCCGTCACCAGGCTTCCGGCCTTGGCCGTGCCCGTAACAGTTTCCGTCAGCGAAGCATTGCTGCCGTAATAGTGGTTGACCGTATACGCCGAATCCGCGATTTTCTTATAATAGAACGTAATCTCGCTGTTTTCGCGGGTGGCCGTCTGAACATAGCTGGTACCCTCGGCCAACTCATAACCGCTGACCGTCGCGGAATATACCAGCAGGCTGTTGACCGTCAGGTCGCTGCGGATAACATCCTCGGCAACCTTTTCCGTGGTGCCCTCAATATAATGATGCACCGTGGCCGTCCAGTTCTGCAGCTTGTCATAGACGAACACTACTTCCTGCCCGTCATCCAGAATTTTGACGTTCTGGCTGCTCTGCTGCGCCTGATAACCGTCAATGACAGGCGCATTTACAGTGACGGACGCGCCCACTTCCACTTCGGAGCCATCGACGCGTTTGAGCTCATTGCCCTCCGTGTCCTTCGCCACGATGACATAGGTGCAGCTGTCCGTGCGCGTCCATTTCGCATGGAGCGTCAGGTTGCGGACGATCTGCTGCGTGGCCACGAACGGAACGGTGTACGCCTCGTCCGTATACCAGCCCGCGAACACGTAGCCCTCACGGGTGGGGTCTGCGGGCATCTGGTCCTCAATCGTGTCGTATTTCGCCACGCCGATGGGCGCCGGAGTCTCCGTATCCGCACCATGCGTGTTGAAGGAAACCGTATAATCCGGCTTCGCCCACTTGGCGTAGACCTGCAGGTTCCGTGCGGGCATCGTGCTGCTCCAGTCCACCGGAGTCTGGAACGCCTCGTCCAGATACCAGCCCATGAACACATAGTCGCTGTCCATACCGGCCGGCCGGCCCACGCTGCTATCAGCAGGCTTTGCACCAGAGAGCGGAGCTTCAAACTTCAGCGCTCTCGGCGAAACTCCCGTGCAATTTTCAAAGACGAGGTTATAGCTGTTGCGCGTATAATATAACCACAAGGTACTATCGCCCCAGCCGTTTGTATACTGTTTCCAGCTATCATAAGCAAAACCAGTGATAGGCATCCTGTCTTCATCTGTTAAATGAACACCACTGGATGCTTTAAATGTTGCGTATACATCGTATCCAGAACCGTTTATCTTTTCTACGCGATACTCAATAGTTGTCCCCGTGCCGGAACTTTTTTCATACATCGTCAGGTTCTCGGCCGGCATATTCGCAATCAGCGTATACTGTATATTATCATTTTTATTGGGACCCCAGCCGTCATCCTCACATGCGGTTTCCCAGCGGGCAGAAACGTCCTCGCCGTATTTTGCCGTGATGCGCAGGCTGGTGTCTTCCCGCCACTGTCTTTTACTATACCGATAGAACGAAATCGTAAACGTCCTGCGGCTGAAATAAACATTCTTGACCGCGCTGCCGTCTGCGGTGATTTCCACATTTCCCGCAGATTTGGCGCTGTCGAGTTCAAACCCGGCCGCTTCCAGGCCCTGAGGCATACGGCTGGCGGTCAGGGACGTGCTGTATGGGATATTGCCGCCCACAGCGCCGGTCGCTTTGTCCGCATAGAGGTAGTCGTAACCGCCCGTCAGGTTCTCGCCCCAGTATACGACCTGGTAGGACGCCTGCGTGGCGTTCGCCCACTGCGCCGTCACCGTCGTGGCGGCGGCAGGCATCGTTTCGGGAACAAAATCCCACCCAGCGAACGTATAGCCCACCTTCGTGGGGTCAGCCGGAGCCGACACCGCAGCGCCGTATTTCAGCATCTGCGGCTCAATATAGCTGCCGCCGTCGGTGTTCCACGTGAGCAGGTAGCTGTTGCGGTCGTATTTTACTTCCACGACCGTTTCGCCGCTGGACGCCACCTTCACCTGGGTGATGGGCAGAGCCGTAAAGCCCTCCACCGTTTTCGCTTGTGCGGCGGTGTCCAGGCCCGTGGTGCCCTCCAGCGTTTCACGCAGCGCTTCGTCTTCCGCATAAGCGGTGCCTTCCACGTTCTGGAACAGGTGCTTTACCGTGTAATTCCGGGCGGCGCCGCTGTAAGTAACAACGACCGTTAGGTCTTCGGTGACCGACTCGACCGCAAATACGACCTCCGCCTTGTCCGGCGTAAAGCCGTCGAGCGCCGGAGACGGAACCGTCTTATGGAACGGTTCGCCCACAACGGCCTGCTCCACATGGGAGGGGGCCGCCTGCGTGCCGTCGCTGTACCGGTACTCCACCGTCATGTTTTTGGCGGTAATGGCCTCGTAAACGGCCGTCACCGTCAAATCGCTCTGCACGTTGGTAAAATCCGTATCCCAGCGTACAAAACGCTGGCCGGATACCAGCGGCGCGTCCGGCGCCACGGCACTGCCACCCTGTTGAATGGTCTGGGTGACAAGCGTCTCGCCATTGGCCACGAACGTGACGGTGAACGTCACAGGCGCCGGGTCCCCGTCATTTGCCGGGAGCACGGCGCTGTTCGCGGCAGGCGCCGCCTCCGAGCTTGCAGGCTCCGGTGTGGTTGGCTCTGTCGTTTCAGACGCAGCCGGCTCGGCCGCCGTCGTAGACGGGGCCGGGTCGACAACATCCTCAGCGAGCGCGCCTGTGGGCATGCTGGTGAACATCATCGCGAACACCAGAACCACACTCATGACGCGACGCAGAGCGTTGGATGTGTTTTTCATGCGTTTTTCCTCCTTTTGGAATGCGTGTTGATCGTCCACTTGGGGCGGGAAATGTATCTTACATACTCAGTATAACGGTCGCCGGTCACAACTTGGTCACAAAACGATTTTTTGCTGACTTTTTTTGAAAATATTTTAAGCAGCAGCCCTTCACCGCGTAAAACCATGGCTTTTTCACCCCTTCGGCTGCAGGGGAAGCTCCCCCATGGGGTAAACGTCATACCGCAGCAGCAGCCCCGCATCGGGCGCAACGCGCGACATAAACCGCGTGTGGATGCGCCCGGCGATGACGGCCGCGTTCTCGCTGGACGCGCCCAGCACCATCAGCAGATATTGGCAGCCGCTGTACGGCGCGAACAGGTCGCCGCTGCGCAGGCTGGCCTGCAGGTCGTCGCTGAGGCGGCTCATATACTCCTCGCGCGCGGCCAGCGGCACAAACTGCCCCTGTGCGTCCGTAAGGGTCATCAGGATAATATATGCGCTCTGCCCGCTGCGCTTGAGGCCGCGCTCCACAAAACGGTAGATCTGTTTGAAGGTCTCGTAATCCTGACAGAACGCGCCTTTGGGCGGGTCTTTTTCCCGCAGCTCACGCCGGATGAGCGCCATGTCTGTGCAGATGCTGCGTTCTCCTCCGGCATCCGCACTGTCTGCACGGCGGGCGCGGCGGGCTTTTTTGCGGGCCAGGAGCATCTGGTCGGCACGGTCAAACAGGGAAATATAATCGTCCCCCGCCTGCTTTTCCGCAAGGCCCAGCGTAAAGGAAAGGTTCCACTGCATGCCGTAACGCCGGCCCGCCTTTCGCAGGCGCTCGGCCAATTGCGCCGCACGGCCGTCCACCGCCTCCTGAGAGCATCCGCCCAGAATGTAGATGATGAACTCATCGCCGCCCACGCGGCCGATGATATCCCGCGGAAAAAAGATATCCCGCAGCGTGCGCGCCGCCTCGCACAAAAGAGCGTCGCCGATGAGATGGCCGTAGCGGTCGTTCACTTGTTTGAAATGGTCGATATCCAAAACCAAAAGCATCCCGCCGCCGTTTTTCAGCAGCGCTTCATCCACATGCGCTTCCGCAGCACGGCGGTTGTACAGGCCGGTGAGCCAGTCGTGCTCCGCCAGCACGCGCAGACGGGTGTTTTCATCCTTCAGCATGTCAAGCTCCTGGTCCACCAGCATCCCCCCATTTCACATGCGCCCTGCGGCCGCCGGGCATTTCTCCGGGAATGTTCCCGGATTTTCCGCGTGTCCCGGACGGTCGGAGGCGCACCTTCCCCTCTTATTCTTTTATTATAGATTCATAAATTTTGACCGTCAAGAGTATTTCATAAAACAGTCTATTTTTTACGTGATTTTATCTTTTAAAAGACTTTTCCTGTGTTATCCTATGATTTTACTGTGTTTAAAACCACCTCATTTCCAGCGGCACTTGTATTGGAGGGCGCAAAAGGATTACAATAAAGAAAAACGCCCGGTGTGCTGCGACACGCGGGCCGGGAGGGAATTGAAATGACTTTGACGGAGACCGTGCGCGCCCAAACGCGACAGGCCGTGGCGGAGCTTCTGGCGGCAGCCCGGATGCGCGCGGGAGATATTTTTATCATCGGCTGTTCGTCCAGCGAGGTCGTGGGCCAGCGCATTGGGCGCGGCTCCAGCATGGAGGCCGCGCAAGCTGTGTGGGAAGGCGCCGCGCCCCTGCTTGCGGAAAGCGGATTCTATCTGGCCGCGCAGTGCTGTGAGCACCTGAACCGCGCCATCGTTGTGGAACGGGCGGCGCTTCCGCCGTGGGCGGAAACGGTAAACGCCGTGCCTCAGCCCCACGCGGGCGGTTCCTTTGCCACCGCCGCATATGCGCACATGGCGGACCCCGTACTGGTGGAGAACATCCGCGCGGGCGCGGGCATTGACATCGGCGGTACACTCATCGGCATGCATCTGCGGCCTGTGGCCGTCCCCGTGCGGCTCAGTCTGGCCCGCATCGGCGAGGCCGGCATTCTTTGCGCGCGCACGCGGCCGAAATACATCGGCGGCAGCCGCGCCGTATATCAAACAGACGAATTGGAGGTGCCGCGTTAAATGACGGCAGAAGAGATCAGGCGGATGGAGGAACGCGTCGCACAGGTGCGCGCGGAAATGGAGCGGGCGTGCCGCGCAGCCGGGCGCGCCCCCGGGGAGGTTCTTCTGTGCGCCGCCAGCAAAACGCAGAATTCCGAGACCGTGCGCGCGGCGGCTGCGCTGGATATCGACCTGTTTGGAGAAAACCGCGTGCAGGAGCTTTGTGAAAAATACGCCGCCGGCGCATACAGCGGCAAGCCGCTGCATTTTATCGGCCATCTGCAGACCAACAAGGTGCGCCAGGTGGTGGGGCGTGCGTGCATGATAGAATCCGTCGGCTCGCACAGGCTGCTGGAATGTGTGGCTGCAGAAGCTCAGAAGCAGGGCATCCGGCAGGATATCCTGGTCGAGATCAACATCGGGGCCGAGGCAAGCAAAAGCGGCATCGCGCCCGAAGAGCTGCCCGGGCTTCTGGAATGCGCCCATGCTTTGCCCTCCCTGCGGGTGCGCGGCCTGATGTCCATCCCGCCTGCTGCGGATGCGCCGGGCGCGAGCCGCCCCTACTTTGCACAGATGCGCGGCCTGTTCGAGCGGGCGCAGGCCGCGCAGGGCGGCAACGTGAGCATGGAGTACCTTTCCATGGGCATGAGCGCCGATTTTGCAGACGCTATTTTGGAAGGGGCAAATCTGGTCCGCGTCGGGACCGCACTGTTCGGCGCGCGGAGCTATCCTGCACAGTAGCTTTATATAATATGTATTATAAAGGGAAAACGGCACCGGGATATTCAAATCCCGGCGCCGTTTTCCAAATTCCCAGAAACAGATCCTCCCTCTGCGTCAGCGCCCCGGCGGGCGGCGGCGCGGCGGACGCGGACGGGCAACGTCATGTTCGGCCCGCTCCCCCACATACACACAGGCATATACTGCCAGCGTGATGGGCACTGCTACCACGAACACCGCTTTGAAGATCGTATCCCAGATAGTCATCCCGCACTCCCCCTCCGTCCCGCTCATGCTCCTGCGGCCGGATACGCTGCCTGAGCCCTTTATAACTTATATGGACATCTTTGCCGCGGATATTCATTGAAAAAGGCGTACGAGGTGGAAAGTTCTTCCTTGTGCGGAACGGCGGCTGCCAGACAGGATTTTGTCACACCGCTCCTCTTTACATCCGCCGCAGGGCAAAGTATGATAGATGCGGAGACCGCATTCGTGCGTTAAGAAAGGAGCCGGCAATGAAACACGAGCCGTCGTCTGATTTGCTGCAGTTTCTGCGCAGCAAAAACATCCTGCCAAACGGTTACTTTTCCCTTGAGGAGCCGGACGGAACGTATACCTTTTACAGCGTATCCCGTTCCGGCGTGCTGTACACACTGGATCTGGAGCCGGCGGCTTTAAGTGCGGATGACGTTTGGGAAAAGCTGGACCGTATTCAAAAAATCTCCCGGGAGGCTTTCGAACAGGCACAGGAGTCGCTTTGGGACGCACGGAGGCTGGCGCGCGGCCTGCCCACCAGCCGGGAGCTGAAGCCGGTTGCGGAACAGTTTTACAAGGACTACACACAGCATTATGCGGAAGGCCGCTGGAAAACCGCCGCCCGGTATGACGAGGAAACGATCCGGCACATTCTGAATATCGTCTGTTCGAATCTGCAAGGGGGCGGCAAAAATCAGCAGGCCGCTTGGGACAGAATGTTCCGGGACCTTGTCCAGGCAAAGGTGTTTCGAACCCAACGCGATATTTAAAAAATAAAAAGCGCAAAAGTATTGACAACGGCGTTATTATTGGATATACTAGATAAGCACCTTAAAGAGGCGCAGACAATTTATATCGCGGGGTGGAGCAGTCCGGTAGCTCGTCGGGCTCATAACCCGAAGGTCGTCAGTTCAAATCTGGCCCCCGCAACCATTCAGAAGCCCCGGTGAATCAACGGTTCATCAGGGTTTCCTTTTTTTGCATTCTATAATTTCACCCAATGTTTTACCCCCAATTTACCCCCAATTACCCCTAAGCGCAGATGCATTATTGCGTCAAAAACGGCACTCAAAATTGCTTCACTGCGGTTTACTATCGTAACAACAAGTTAGCAGCGACTCTGCGAATGATCGGTATTTTCGTTACAAACACATATAGTGCATAAAAGCAATTTCAATAACCAAAAAAATAACGTGCCGAACTCAATCGACACGTTACCTTAATTTTCAGCCTACCCGTTATGCCTTAGAAGTAACGGCGTTTAATCTTTCGCGGCCGAACCCTGCCCAAATGAAAGATAGATCAGATTGTCTTTCGCTACCGGCTGCGAAGGCGATACATATAAATCCTGCATCAGCATCATGCTTTCCCGCTTGTGGTCATCCAGTAGGTGAGCATATGTATCCAGCGTAAACCCAACACTGGCATGTCCAAGTATTTTTGACAGCGCTTTGATATCCATCCCTTGCTCAATAGCCCGGGTCGCAAATGTATGGCGGAGCGCATGAAATGTGAAGTGTGGAAGCCCCGCGTCCTTCAGCATACGGACATAGTAATCCCGAAACGTACGCGGTTCAATTGGTCCTCCCAACTCGTTTGTTACAACGTATCCTTCATTTCGGTATGCTTCACCTGCAAGCTCCGCATCCCGTTGCTGGGTCTTCCCCCACTCGCGCAAATCTGATATAATAGCCTCAAAAAGAGGAATAGCTCTTCGTCCATTCCTGGTTTTGGGCGTACTGGTTACTATTTCTGTTTTCGTTTTCCCGTCTACCGTCGGAAGTCGGTTCAGAGTCGAACGGACAAAAAGCGTTTTGTTTACGAGATCCACATCGTTCCAATGCAGACCAACGACTTCCCCAATTCTCAGCCCAGTGGATAAGGCCAGCCGGACAAACACCCCATAACGGTGTTTGTAACTCTCTTTTAAAAGTAGCTTTTGTTCATTACGTGTCAAAATCGATATCTCCTTCTCCTCTTTTCTCGGAAGATCCACAGCATCACATGGGTTTCCCGGTAGCAACTGTTCCTTCACTGCTTGTTGAAGTGCTCGATGCAGACAAGCATGTAAATTCGAAATACTTTTCGAGGACAGGCCTTCCTTTTCCAGTTTGTAAACATACAGCCGCTGGATATCGGATGGCAGAAGTTTATCCAGTTTGATTCCTCCCAGCGATGGTATTAAGTGGTTCCGTACATACCCCTCGTAAGATACGAATGTACTATGTTTTACACTGGGACGTGCATACAAC
>ERZ832522.4247-NODE-4247-length-14442-cov-18.807187_pt1 | contig 14442 bp, 9 predicted proteins | sample MGYA00519951_ERZ832522 | MGnify/ENA primary metagenome ERZ832522 (study PRJEB31850, sample SAMEA3708728) | human gut metagenome | biome: human gut; feature: human-associated habitat; material: faeces | place: China | collected 2014 ... | reverse complement strand
GCATCCCGGGCATCAGCTTCTGCCACGCCAGCCGCTTCCTCATCACCGCCAAGGACAAGGAGACCGCCCTTGCCGCCTGCCGTCAGGTGTTGAAAAACAATGGACGCCTTGCCTGACGTCGCCTACGTTTACATGGTGCGCTGCACCGGCGGGCAGCTGTACACCGGTTGGACGAACCACCCCGCCGCCCGGCTGAAAGCGCACCAGAGCGGCAAAGGTGCCCGCTACACCCGCGCCCACGGCGCGGTAGGCTTTGCCTATCTGGAGCGCTGCGCGGACAAGCGCGCCGCCCTGCGCCGGGAAGCCGCCCTGAAAAAGCTCTCCAAGCCGGAAAAAGAGGTGCTGTGCGCCGCATGGCGCGCCGCCGGGTGTCCCGGGGTGGAGAACGATTGAAAATGCCCTCCGCGTCTTCCGGGTTGCGGCACCCAGCATCCGCTTCGTGCCTTGGGCGGCACTCGCATCTTGCTGGCCGCTGCCCCAACAACTCCTCCCTGTTTCCGCCACTGGCGGCGGTCGTCGTCGTTGCAGCGGAAGAATTATTTTAATTTTCGGGATAGCGGAGCGTCTGCGGACGCTCCGCTATCCCATTTTCACGGGTGGGGTCGTAATGGCAAACGGCATTTACAGCGCCTGCTTCCTGCGGAAGCGGCGGCGCTGCGGGGAATCCCTTGCTGCACTTATTGGAAAGGATCGATCGGGAGATGGCAATTGTTATTTCGCCAGACCCAGCTTTTTCAGCCGGTTCCATGCGCGGATGACCTGTACCTTGGTCACACGCTTGCCGGGCGTAAAGGCGCCCTCACCCATGTCGGGCAGCAGCCCGGACTCCACAGCCCAACGGGCTGCCTTGGCGGTATCCGGCTCCGCTACATCGCTGTAAACAGCGGGTGCGGCGGGTTCGGGCTTGCCTGCGGTGCTCCACAGCAGCACGACCAGCTGTTCCCGGGTGCGCGGGATGGGCGTGCCCTTGGGCAGCAGGTCTGCAAGGATGCTGTAAGTAACAGCCTCATAGCCCATTACTGCGCTGCCTGCAAACCACGCCGTTGTACCGGCTACGATGGCCACCGTTTGCAGCGGGCTGAACTCGGTGCTGTCCCCCTGCGGCGGCTGCTCTGGCGGCTCCTCCGGGGTGGTCTCGGCGATGATGCGGAACGAGCCTGTTTTAACAGTTCCACCCGCATACTGTGCACTGCCTGCGACGGTTACAGTATAGCTGTAATCGCCCGGCTCAATGGGAGCGCCGTCCAGCACTTTGCCATTCTGCATGTAGGTCACGGTAACATCACCGTAGTCCTTATTGCTGGTGTTCTTAACAGTTACTTCCTTGGGACTGCCGTCATAGGTCAGGTTGTTGGGCAGGACAAAGGCAAAGTCTGCGGGGTCTGCCGGCGGCAATTCCGCCGCGCCCTCGCCGGTGGCGCTCAGGTTAAGGATATGGGTCTGCGGGATGTTATACTTGCGCAGGTCGATGGTGCTGTTGTAACGCTCTCCATCGGCTACAGAGCCGCTATAAGCTACGCCGTTCACACTCTTGATGGGGGCATGCGTGATGACCGAGATGGTGTTCAGATCGGTGTCAACGTAGAGGGTGGAGGTTTCTGCGTCCCAAACACCCTCCATCATGCCATTGATGCCGTTGATGTATTTTTTAGCGTACTCGGCACCTTCCGGTGCAGTGTAGTTCAGGGTGTAGTAATCCGTAGCACCGTTCAGGTCTTCGGTATCCTTTGCCACCAGTGCGTGGATGATGGGGTTATTCTGAATGATGCCGCCCTCGTTATAAACAACGGTGCACTCGCCGCCGTCAATGATGGGCTGGTAGGGCTCTGCATTGCCGTCATAGCCGGCCGTATTTTCCACCGGCAGCTTCAGGGTGTTCTGGCTGTTTTCGACCGTGCCGCCGTTTTCCTCTGCCAGTGCGGCGGCGCTGGCGGTGTCGGGCGGGGCGCTCTGGGCAAGGGCGGGCAGCGGCATTGCGGTCAGTGCCATGCTCAGCGCCAGAACCATACTGATGAGCCGTTTTTGCATAAGATTCTCTCCTTCTCAAGCGCCCTCCAAGCCGGGCGCTTTTGTTGTACCCAGTGTACCACGTTTTGCCCGCTTTGGACGGTTTTGGGCACGAATCGCCCCGCAAATGCGCTGAAACGACCCGGTGCACCACACGCACCCGCAAAAAACAGAAAACCGCCCGGTTTGCGGTTGCCGGACGGTTTTCTGCTCTATAGGAATTACGGGAATGGCATATTGAACAGAGCACTGCTCTGTGCCTGTAGTATACCACGAACGGCGGCAAAAGTAGAGCAATTCTGCGTGAATGGCCCCTGAAATGCATCGAATCGCCCTGAAAAACCCCAAAAAAGCCCTTGCGCACCCTTTTGGGGCGCAAAAAAGGGACTGCCGCACAGCGCTGTGCAGCAGTCCCTGCGGGGTTATAAGGGGTTAAGGGGCAGCGGTTTTAGCCGCGCTGCTGGTAGGTCTTCCAAGTGCGGATGACCTCCAAGCGGCCCACGCGGCTGCCGGGCTTGAAGTTGCCGTCCTGTGCGGACATCAGGCCGGTATCCACGACCCAGCGGATGGCCTGCAGCTCTGCGGCATCTGCTGCCACATCGTTGAACAGTGCAGTGCTCTGGGTAGCGGGCTTGCCTGCGGCGGTCCACAGTGCAACTGCCAGCTGCTGGCGGTTAGCGGGGATGGCCATGCCCTCGGGCAGGACGCTCTTCAGGTAGGCGGTAGTGCCAACAATGTAGGCACCTGCGCCAATGGCTGCGCTGCCCACAGCGGCCACCATTACGATAGCATCGCCGCCGTCACTGTCACCGCCGGGTGCGGGGGTGGGGTCGGGGTTCGGGTTCGGCTTAGGATCGGGAGTCGGGTCCGGCTTAGGATCAGGAGTGGGATCCGGATCGGGATTCGGGTCCGGCTTAGGATCAGGAGTGGGATCCGGATCGGGAGTAGCAGGAACTTCAAACACCGCCTTCAGATTCACATCATGGTCGGGCATGGTGAAGTACACCACGCGTGCGGTGCTCTGCTCCTCGGTCAGCTCCAGACCGGTGCAGCTCCAGTTCTTGAACACGCTGGTCTCGGTGTCCTCGTCTGCGGTAGCCTTGAGTTCTGTACCCACAGGCACAGCTGTCAGGTCGGCAACAGCGCCGCCATCCTTCAGGGTGACCTGTGCACCGGAGACATCGAGTTTATAGGTCTTGGGAGCGTTCTCGGTGTACTGTGCCTTCAGCGTGACGTTATTTGCGGGCATCGTGAAGGAGATGGTCGCCTTAGTGGTGTCCACGTCAGTGGGCAGACCGGTCACTTTCCAACCGGTGAAGGTGTAACCGTCCTTCTCGTCTGCGGTGAAGCTGAGCTTCTCACCTGCAACGTGCTCGGTAGACTTGTCGTCCACGGTCAGGGTGTACTTCGACTCAGACACAGTATAGGTGCCCACTTCGTACTGGTTGCCAACGTAGTGGTCACTATCATTCACCACGATGTAAACGCTGTAAGTGCCTGCCTTGGTGGGCTTCGTCACAGACGGGAACGAGCCATCCTCCGAGACATACTGGATAGAATACAGCGGGGCATCGTCAAAATACATCTTGCCGTTATAGGTTGCAGTTTGGGTCTTGGAGTCATACGCAAAGTCGGCTCTGCTCGGGGTATATTTGCGTACCACCTCGCCGATATCAAGCGAGCCTTCTGTGTACTTGTCGCCCTCTTGCGCTACGATGCGCTGCTTGTAGACGCCGTACTCGTCATACGGCGGGTAAGTTTCAAACACCCTGTCGTCGTAGGTGCGCACATAGACGAGGCTCAATTTGCCCACGCCCTCCTTGCTGCTGGTGACGGTCTGAGGTCCGATGATCGTCCCGGAAACGGTAAAGTCGCTCTTGCTCAGGGAAGAGAAGGGCAGCTTTCCGGTGGTGGCCATGTTCACCACAATAGGCTCGCCGTCATTCTTGGCGGTCAGGGTCAGGGTCTTGCCATCTGCGGAAAGCTGTGCGCCGTTGTAAGCGCTGACATCCTCGCCGTTGATATTCGTGACCTCTGTGCTGAAGGTGAGCGTCACCGCAGTATTGCCGACAAGGTAAACCGCATCTGCCGTTACGGCATTGCCCTTGACGGTTTTCACAGTGCCGTCTGTGATCATCAGCTTGCTCTGCTGCTGACCGGCGGCGAGGTATTTGCTTTCAATATAGCCGCAGCTCACCGTATTGGAAATAGCAGCCTTGCTATAAGTATTCGCCATCAGGCTGCCGGTGATCACGGCATTCTGGATGACCGTTCCTTCCGATGTATTATAATAGTCGGGCAGCTTGATATTGTTGAACACGCCGCCAAGGATCTGGGCATTACTACTATTCAACTGGACAGTTGCGTTGAACTGACCGCCGGTGATCTCGCCGTAAGCTTGGACGCTCTTCTGGAAGGTGCCGCCGGTGATGGTGCCGTTATAGCCCAAACGGACCTCCGCTTCGAACTGACCATCGGTGATCTCGCCGTAAGCTTGGACGCTCTTCTGGAAGATGCCGTTGGCGATGGTTCCATTAGCTTCGACGCTCTCCTGGAAGGTGCCGCCTGCGATGCTGCTGTTTCCATCCGCGTTAACAGCCTTCTGGAAAGTGCCGCCCTCAATAATGGCGTTCTGGGCGATAACAGGCGCGCCAGCCTGAATACCAGCAACCGTCACATCCGTCAGCACGATCTGATCGGAAGCAATAGTTGCATGATGGGGGTTGATGGTATCCGAGGTCAGATTCACCGGGCTGCCATCGGGGCTGGTGAGGATAAGCACCGACATCGTTCTATAACCATCCTCGTCCTCACCGGAGACCTCAGCGTACTGCCAGCCAAGACCCTCGTAGACATCGCCGGTCACACCACCCTCGCTCACGGAATGCGGGGTCACACCGGTCCGGTCGGGCAGACCTTCTTCGGTAATGCGCAGGGGCTTGAGGTTGCTGGGATCGCCAGCCTGATTTACCAAAATCTCCTTGCCATCGTTGTTGCCGGTGATATGCAGTACAGTGCCCTCGGCATAGGTCTGTTCATTGTAACTGTTGGCCGCTGCACCGTTGATGCTGAACACATCGGTGTTCAGGGTAAGCTCTGCGCTGGCATTGCCCACCAGATAGATGGTATTGACAGAAAGGGGCAGGTCTCTGCCGTTGATCGCAGTCACACCACCGCCGTTGCGCACGGTCAGCGTGCTGAGCTGCTGGCCATCGGCAAGCGCATTCTCTATGCCGTTGCCAGACAGCTTGCACAGAACGGTGTCGGAAATGGCAAGGTCGCCAAACCTGTCAAAGCTGAAGTTCTGGGCCACTGCCTTGGAAATGGTGCACTTGCCCATGCAGGAGAGGTAATCAAAGGTGCCGCCCTCGATCGTGACATCTTTGAAGTCAGCCTGACGGATGATGCCGCCGGTCACGGTAGCATTCGAAAGCTCGACATAGCAGTTGATGGGCACTGCGCTCAGCTGGCTGAAATTGATCACCTTACCGCCCTGATCCCCGAGCTTCAGTTGTCCGGTCGCACTGGCGACATTGGGGTAGCAGGTATAAGTCCAGCCCTTGCCAAAGTATACGCAGACCTGATATATGCCCTCGTCCAGACTGTACACATGGGGCACATCGTTCACATCGGGCGTACCCTTATCGGTAAAACTCAGTTCCTTGTCCATAGACGGGATCGGAGTCAGTGCTATGGGTGCGTTGCTCTCTGAAAGCGGCGGGAACATACTGACCTCGGCAGAGATCGTTGTACCGTTTGCACTGATGGAAACCGTGGCACAGCCGTTCAAGGAAGCGTTGCTGACGCCCGCAGGCAGGGGGACGACGCTGCCGCCGGTCAACGATGCAGCCCATGCAACGCAACCGGGGGTGTACTGCACCTCCAGCTTCAGGCTGTGATCGCTGTACAGCTTGAGCATATACACATCCCCGGTCACCGGCTGGCCGTTCAGGGTGCAGCTTTCCTGCAGGATCAGCTTGTGTGCCTGCTTCTGCGTAGCGGACTTCAGGCCGGAAATATCCTTGAAGTAGCCGCCCTTAACGCTGCCGCCGTTCTCGGTCAGCTTACCGTAGGTGCCGCCGTCAATGGTGCCGTTTTCCAGCACTGCTTCGGCGTAGCTGCCGCCCAGAACACAGGCATTCGGGTTCTTGATCCAAAGCTGGCCATTGACAACGCCGTCCAGCAGATATACTTCATTGCTGGAAGTCGAGATGGCCACATTGCAGCTGGCATCGCCATCCAGAATATACTCTGTCTTTGCATTTGCAACGCCGGCAATGGCCAGCCATTTGTTGGAGCTGTCGTAGCTCCAGCCGGTGCCGGACTGCTCTTCGGGCAGACCGTCGTCCGCGCCGATCTTGATCGTAACGACGGAATTTGTTGTTTCCTCGTTCGTACCGGCAGCTGTCGTCTCTGCTGCCGCAGCAGACGTTCCTGCATCTGCAAATGCGGATACAGGGAGAATGGAGAGCATCATACTGAGTGCCAGTATCATGCTCACGATGCGTTTTTTCATGATATCCTCTCCTTTGTCGGTTGATTTGTCCGGCTATACCCCCAAACGGAACAGCCGGAACGGACAAAAACGCCAAGTTGAGTATAGCACCAAAATTCAAGGAAATAAAGCGCTTTTGCGGGCAGCACCTGCCAAAAAATGGTGCAAAATTATGGGCAAAATCACTATACGGGTGGGGGGTATGCTTCTCTCCCATAAAAAAGCAGTTCCGAAACGCCCGCAGGCGTTTCGGAACTGCAATACAAAATATTCTTTCCACTCTTGATGCCCAAAGTGCAACGACGACGACCGCCGCCAGCGGCGGAAACAGGGAGGAGTTGTTGGGGCAGCGGCCAGCAAGACGCGCGTGCCGCCCAAGGCACGATGCGGATGCTGGGTGCCGCAACCCGATAGCGGCGGGCATTCAAAACCGTTTTACTTGCCCGCCAGCAGCACCGCCAGCACGGCTTTCTGGACGTGGAGACGGTTCTCCGCTTCGTCAAAGATCTCGTCCGCGTGCTGCTCGAACAGGGCGGTGGAGATCTCCTCGCCCCGGTGGGCGGGCAGACAGTGCAGCACCAGCGCGTTGGGCTTTGCGTTTTCCAGCAGACGGCCGGTGAGCTGGAAGCCCACAAAATCCCGCAGACGCTGCTCGCTCTCGGCAGTGCCGGGGGCGGTGGTGTTCCATGCGGCGGTAGCTACGATGTCCGCATCCCGCAGGCCCTCGGCGGGGTCGGTGGTCAGGTGGAAGGCATTGCCGTATTTGTGGGCAAACATCAGCACATCCGCTGCCGGTCGGTAGCCCGGAGGACAGACGCAGGATACCTGCATCCCCGCCAAAAGGCCGCCCACGATCAGGCTGTTGGCCATGTTGCTGCCGTCGCCCACAAAGCAGAGCTTCAGCCCTGCCAGCGTGCCCCGGCGCTCCCGGATGGTCATCAGGTCAGCCAGCACCTGACAGGGGTGTGCGTAGTCGGTAAGGCCGTTGATCACCGGAATGCCAGAAAGCTCGGCCAGTTCCTCCAAGTCCCGCTGGCGGTAGGTGCGCCAGACGGCGCAGTCGTAGTAGCGCCCCAGCACCCGGGCGGTGTCCCGCAAAGGCTCGCCCCGCCCGGCCTGCAGCTCGGCGGTATTCATATAGTTGCCAAGGCCGCCCATCTGGTACACACCCACCTCAAAGCTGGTGCGGGTGCGGGTGGACGCTTTGGAAAACAGGAGCGCCACGCTTTTGCCCGCCAGCAGCGGCTCGGTGCGGCCCGCCTTGCAGTCCGCTTTCAGCTGGTCTGCCACATCCAGAATGTGGGTCAGCTCGGCGGGGGAAAGGTCGCTCATTTTCAGCAGATTTTTCATGCCTGCTCCTTCGGAGCCGTCGGCTCCATCGTGCCCAGCACCTCAGCCAGCACCTCCAGCGCCATGTCTACCTCGTGTTCGGAGACGGTCAGCGGCGGCAGCAGACGCAGCCGGGTCTTAGCGGTAAGCACCAGCAGGCCCTTTTCACGGCAGGCAGCCAGCACATCCGCAGCCTGCACATCAAAGAATTCGATACCCACCATCAGGCCGATGCCGGAAATGTTCTTGACGTGGGGCAGCTTTGCCAAGCCGGTGCGCAGCTGTACGGCGCGCTCGCTGACCTGTGCAAGGAAGCTCTGGTCCAGACGGTCCACCACCACGTTGGCACCGGCGCAGACCACCGGGTTGCCGCCAAAGGTAGAGCCGTGGGTGCCGGGGCCCATGCCCTCGGCTACCTTTTCATTCATCAGCACCGCGCCGATGGGCAAGCCGCCGCCCAGCCCCTTGGCAAGGGTGACGATGTCCGGCTTGAGGTTATAGTGCTCACAGCACAGGAAGGTGCCGGTGCGGCCTACGCCGGTCTGCACTTCGTCCACGATGAGCACAAGGTCTTTTTCGTCGCACAAAGCGCGCACGGCCTGTACATAGTCCGGGTCCAGCGCCATCACGCCGCCCTCGCCCTGAATCAGTTCCATCATCACGGCGCAGGTGTGGCGGTCTACCAGCTCCCGCAGCGCTTCAATATCCCCCGCCGGGACGTACTGGAAGCCCTCGTTGAAGGGGCCGAAGTAGTTGTGGAACACCTCCTGCCCGGTGGCGGTCAGGGTGGCAAGGGTGCGGCCATGGAAGCTGTTGACCAGCGTGATGACGTTGTAGCGGTCCTTGCCGTAATGGTCTACGCTGTACTTGCGGGCGGCCTTGATGGCGCCCTCGTTGGCTTCAGCGCCGGAGTTGCCGAAGAAAACCTTACTCATGCCGGTGCGCTTGCACAGCTTTTTCGCCAGCTTGCCGCAGGGCGCAGTATAGTAGAGGTTGGAGGTGTGCTGCAATTTGTGTGCCTGCTGGGACACAGCTTCTGCCCATGCAAGGTCGCAGTAGCCGAGGCTGTTCACCCCGATGCCGCTGGTGAAGTCCAGATACTTCTGTCCCTCCGGGCCCTCGGCGTACAGCCCGTGGCCTTTTTCCAGCACGATGGGATTGCGGTTATAGGTGTGCAGGACGTACTCGTTGTCCCGCTTGATGACTTTTTCAGAATCCATAGGTGTACCTCCTGTGAATAGAAGTTCCGCGCATGCGCCGCTCCCCCGGAGGGAGCGTTTTTTCTATTATAATACTGCTTTTTCGCTTGCGCAATCTTTTTATTCGCGGTGGCTGCGGCGGTAGAAGCGGGTACCGGAGCCGCGGTCGGAGAACAGTTCCAGCAGGATGGAGTGCGGCACACGGCCATCAATGATAACAGCCTCGTGCACGCCCTGATAGATGGCGTCCGCCATGCCGCCGATCTTGGGGATCATGCCGCCCGCAATGATGCCGGCGGACTTGTAGCCCTCGATCTCGGTCACTTCCACCTCGGGGATAAGGGTGGTCTCGTCCTCCTTATCCCGCAGCAGACCCGCGATATCGGTCATGGACACCAGCTTTTCGGCCTTGAGGGCAATGGCGATCTGGGCCGCGGCGGTGTCCGCGTTGACGTTGTACGCCTGCCCGAGGTCATCCATGCCCACGGTGGCGATGACCGGGATAAAGCCGCCGTCCAGCAGGCTTTCGATCAGGGTAGCGTCCACATGGACGATCTCGCCCACATGGCCCAGCTGGGGGTCCAGCTCAGTGCAGCGGAGCATCTGTCCGTCCATGCCGCACAGACCCACGCCGCGCCCGCGCAGCTTTGCCACAAGGTCCTTGTTCACCTTACCTGCCAGCACCTGCTGCACGATTTCCATGGTGGCATCGTCCGTCACCCGCAGACCGTTTGCAAAGTGGCTCTCCACGCCCACCTTTTTCAGCATCTCGTTGATGGCGGGGCCGCCGCCGTGCACCAGCACTACCCGCACACCCAGCAGCGTCAGGGTGACAAGGTCGTTCATCACGGCGTTTTTCAGCGTCTCGTTGATCATGGCGTTGCCGCCGTATTTGATGACCATGGTTCTGCCATGGTACTTTTGAATATAAGGGGTGGCTTCCGAAAAAAGCCGCGCCATTTCTTCGTTTTTCATCTGTTTCGCGCTCCTGTCAGGTTCTGTAATCGCCGTTGATCTTCACATAGTCGTAGGTCAGGTCACAGCCCCATGCCTTGGCGCTTGCATCGCCGGTGCCCATATCCACCTTGACCAGAATATCGTGCTCAGCCAGCACCTTGGCAGCTTCGTCCTCGCTGTAAGGGTGGTAGGCGGCGTTCTCGCACACATACACCTCGCCCGCCTTGCTGGAAAGCCAGACGCAGACTTTGTCAATGGAGAAGTCCCCGGGGGTGTAGCCGATGGCGCACAGGATGCGTCCCCAGTTGGCATCGCGGCCAAAGACCGCCGCCTTGAACAGGTTGGAGCAGACCACACTGCGGCTGACGGCGCGGGCGGTCTTGAGGTCGGGTGCGTGGGTCACTTCGCAGGTGATCAGGTGGGTAGCGCCCTCGCCGTCTCCGGCGTGCTCGGCGCACATGTGCTCTGCAATGGCGGTCAGCGCTGCCACAAAGGCGGCGTAGTCCGCGTTCTCCTCGCAGATCTCCGGGTTGCCCGCCAGACCGGACGCCATAATGATCAGGGTATCGTTGGTGGAGGTATCCAGATCCACGCTCATCTGGTTATAGGTACCGGGCACAACAGTCTTGAGTGCCTTTTCCAGCAGCGCGGGCGAGACGGCGGCGTCCGTGGTGTAGAATGCCAGCATGGTGGCCATGTTGGGGGCGATCATGCCGCTGCCCTTGCCGATGGCACCCACGGTGCATACTTTGCCGCCCAGCTCGAACTGGATGGCGTATTCCTTTTTGTGGGTGTCGGTGGTCATGATGGCGGTGGCGGCATCGGTGCTGCCCTGCTCGTCCGCAGCCAGCTTTGCGGCGGCGGCAGGGATGCCCCGGGCAAAGGGGTCGATGACCATGGGCTGACCGATGACGCCGGTGGAGGCGGGCAGAACGTCCTTTTCGTCAATGTTCAGCGCCTTGCCCACCAGTGCACAGCACTCCTCGGCCAGTGCCACGCCGTTGGCGGCGCAGGTATTGGCGTTGCCGCTGTTTACCACGATGGCCTGTGCGTAGCCATCGGCCAGATGGGCGCGGTCCACCTTGATGGGCGCACCACAGACCTTGTTGGTGGTGTACACGCCCGCAGCAGCGCAGCGCACCTCGGCCTTGATGAGCGCCAGATCGTATTTTTCGCTGTGATTTGCCCGGATGCCGCAATGGACACCGGCGGCGGCAAAACCCTTGGGCGCGCAGATGCCGCCCGCAACTTCCTTATACTGCATAACGATTTTCCTTTCCCACAAAGAAAAACAAGTTTATTCCAAGCCCTTGGTCTCTTCCAGACCCAGCATCAGGTTCATGCACTGGACGGCGGCACCGGAGGAGCCCTTGCCCAGATTATCAAACAACGAGACCAGCATCATCTGGTCTCCGGCGGCGTTCACGGTCAGGTACAGTTCCATGCGGTCGGTGCCCGCCATGGCGTTGGAGTACAGGCCGTTTTCCGGCAGCGGCTCGTTCAGGCCGTGCACTTTGACGGTGGCGGCGTCCTTGTAGTAATCCGCAAGGGCGGCAGCCACGGCCTCGGCGGTAGTGCCCGCAAGAGTAAGATCCAGCGGCACCAGCACCTGCATGCCGCAGTAGTAGTCGCACACCACCGGCACGAACATCGGCGTGTGCGCAAGGCCGCTGATCTTCTGCATCTCCGGCAGGTGCTTGTGACCAAGGCTCAGGCCGTAGCTCTTGGGCGCATCCAGCTTGCTGTGCGCCGGGCGGTCGGGGCTTTCGTAGTCCGCAATCATCTTTTTGCCGCCGCCGGAGTAGCCGGAGATGCCGGTGCAGCTGAAGGGGTAGCTTTGCGCCACCAGCCCCAGCTCTACCAGCGGGCGGGCGATGCTGATAAAGCCGCTGGCATAGCAGCCGGGCACTGCCACGCGGCAGGAATTTTTGATTTTTTCCTTCTGGCCCGCCAGCTCCGGGAAGCCATAGTCCCATGCGGCATCGGTGCGGAAGGCGGTGGAGGTGTCCAGCACCTTCACGTCCGGGCGCAGCAGGGGCATGACCTCTTTAGAAGCCGCATCCGGCAGGCAGAGGAAGGCAAGGTCGGCAGAATTGATGACCTTTGCCCGCTCGTGCACGTCCTTGCGCCCTTCGGCAGAGATGGACAGCAGCTCGATCTCCGGGCGGGCGGCCAGACGGTCGGCAATGCGCAGGCCGGTGGTGCCGGAAGAGCCATCAATAAATACCTTTACCTTCATGCGTTTTCCCCCTCCCATGCGTCCAGCCGCGCCGTTGCCAGCGCGATCTGCTTTTCTACGCTGGCGGCGCTGGGGCCGCCGTAGCTGGTGCGTCCCTCGCAGCAGTGCACAAGGTCGATGGCATCATAGATATCGGCCCCGAACAGCGGGCTGTAACTCTGGAACTGGGTCAGGGTCAGCTCTTCCAGCGTTTTGTCGGCGGCAATGCAGTCCGACACCATGCAGCCGGTCAGCTTGTAGGCATCCCGGAAAGGCATCCCCTTCTTGGTCAGGTAGTCGGCGCAGTCGGTGGCGTTGATAAAGCCCTTTGCGGCGGCGCGGCGCATATTGGCGGGCAGGGTCTTCATGGTGTCCAGCATGGGGGTGATGGTCTTGAGGCAAAGTTCCAAGGTGTCCACTGCATCAAAGATGGCTTCCTTGTCCTCCTGCATATCCTTGTTGTAGGCCAGCGGCAGACCCTTCATCATCACCAGCAGGGTGTTCAGGTCGCCGTACACCCGGCCGGTCTTGCCGCGGATGAGTTCGGTAACGTCGGGGTTCTTCTTCTGGGGCATGATGGACGAGCCGGTGGTAAAGGCATCGTCCAGCTCGATGAACTTGAACTCCCAGCTGCACCACAGGATGATCTCCTCCGAAAGGCGGGACAGGTGCATCATGCAGATGGAAATGGCGCTTGCCAGCTCGATGCAGAAATCACGGTCGGACACGCCGTCCAGACTGTTGGCGCAGGGGGCGGCGAAGCCCAGCTTTTCGGCGGTGAACTGGCGGTCCAGCGGGTAGGTGGTGCCAGCCAGCGCGCCGCTGCCCAGCGGGCACTGTGCGTCCATGCGGGCGGTGGCATCCTCAAAGCGCTGCAGATCCCGCAGCAGCATGGAGGCGTATGCCATCAGGGCATGGCCAAAGGTGATGGGCTGGGCACGCTGCAGATGGGTGTAGCCGGGCATGACGGCGGTGGTGTTCTCACCGGCCTTTTTGCAGATGACCTTGATGAGCTCCACAATGTAGGCCTGCAGGGTGTGGCTGTAGTCCCGCAGGGTCAGGCGGATATCCAGCGCCACCTGATCGTTGCGGCTGCGGCCGGTGTGCAGCCGCTTGCCCGCATCCCCGATACGGGCGGTCAGGGTCTGCTCCACAAAGGTGTGCACGTCCTCGGCGGCGGGATCAATAGTCAGCGCACCGCTGGACAGGTCGTCCGCGATGGAAGCCAGGCCGCTGAGGATATCCGCACAGTCCTGCTCCGAGATGATGCCCTGCCGTGCCAGCATGGCGGCATGGACGCCGCTGCCGCGCATATCCTGCGCGATCATCCGCTGGTCGAAGCGGATGGAGGAGTTGAAGTCGTTGACGCGGCTGTCCACCGCCTTGGAAAACCGACCCTTCCAGAGTTGTTCTGCCATAATATAAACTCCTTATAAAAACGGCAAAGCCGCCGCAGGGGAAAACGCTCCTGCGGCGGTGCCGCCGGCAACGATGCCGGTTGGATGGAACTTCCGTGTGAAAGTGTGAAAACACACGAAAGGGAAGATATTACAACTGCTTACTTGACCTCCGGCCAGTTCTTGGACAGCTTTGCGCGCTCCTTGATGGACAGGCCGAACAGGTTGATGAAGCCGGCGGAATCTGCCTGATTGTAGTCGTCATCCTCGCCGAAGGAAGCAGTCTGCTCGTCGTACAGGGTGTACGGAGAGGTGACACCGGCGTTGATCATGTTGCCCTTGTAGAGCTTGAGCTTCACATCGCCGGTGACGGTCTTTTCCAGACTGTCGGCAAAGGCATCCAGAGCCTCGCGCAGCGGGGTGAACCACTGGCCGTTGTAAACGATGTCGGCGTACTTCTGAGCCAGCTGAGCCTTAAAGTGTGCGCTCTCCTTGTCCAGAGTGATGGTCTCCAGAACATTGATGGCCTTGTACAGGATCGCACCGCCGGGAGTCTCATAGACGCCGCGGCTCTTCATGCCCACCAGACGGTTCTCGACGATGTCCAGCAGGCCGATGCCGTTCTCGCCGCCCAGCTTGTTCAGGTACTCGACCAGCTCGACAGCGCCCATCTCCTTGCCGTCAACGGCAGTGGGGATGCCCTTCTCGAAGTGGAGGGTGATGTAGGTCGGGGTGTCGGGAGCCTGCTCGGGGGAAACGCCCAGCTCCAGGAAGCCGGGCTTATTGTACTGCGGCTCGTTGGCCGGGCTCTCGAGGTCGAGGCCCTCATGGCTCAGGTGC
>ERZ832522.4244-NODE-4244-length-14453-cov-6.068829_pt1 | contig 14453 bp, 19 predicted proteins | sample MGYA00519951_ERZ832522 | MGnify/ENA primary metagenome ERZ832522 (study PRJEB31850, sample SAMEA3708728) | human gut metagenome | biome: human gut; feature: human-associated habitat; material: faeces | place: China | collected 2014 ... | reverse complement strand
AGGTGTACGGTGACGAGCTGGGCAACCTTGCGCCTGAGAAAGCTCCCTGGTGGGCCTCCATGCACACCTTCACCGGCGCTGTCGCGTGGCAGGAGGAGATCGACAAGTACATCCCCGAACAGGATATGGTGTACAACCGGCCCAAGTATCACGGCCAGGAAGTGGTGAAGGGCGCTCTGCGGTACATCTACGCTAAGGACGGCTCCTGCAAGTATCAGCCCAAGAGCATGCGGGATTATGACATGGACCACGGGAGGGTACAGTAATGGCGGAATTGGTCAAACGGCTGACAAATCTGTTGACCGTCAAGAGCATCGTGACCGTGGTGCTGACGGCGGTGTTTGCGTACCTCTCCGTCAGCGGCCACGTGACCACAGATCAGTTTCTGACAGTGTTCACAGTGGTGATTGCATTCTATTTCGGTACTCAGGCGGAGCGGAAGGTCCGGACAGGCGGCGAGAGCTCGTGAGCTATATTCTTCAGGAGCGGCTAGCTAACCCCGGGAACTATGGCGGTTCCCGGGCTGCCAATCAGATTAAATACCTGGTGTTCCACTACACCGGCAACGACGGGGACCAAGCGGCCAACAACGCTGCCTATTTTCAAAACAATATCGTGCAGGCCAGCGCTCACTACTTTGTGGACGATACCACGGTCTGGCGCTCTGTGCCTGATCTGAAGGTGGCCTGGGCTGTGGGCGGTAAAAAGTACGCCAACGCCGACAAGACCGGCGGCGGGACTATGTATGGCATGATCACCAACACCAACAGCATCAGCATTGAGATGTGCGATACCATCAAAAACGGCGTCTACCAGGCCAGCGAAGCAACCCTGGCAAATGCCGCCGTCCTGGGCCGGGAGCTGATGGAAAAGTACGGCATCCCGCTGAGAAATGTGTACCGCCACTTCGACGTGACAGGAAAACACTGTCCGTCGTATCTGGTGAATGCCCAGAAGTGGGCGGAGTTTAAGAAGAGATTGGAGGAAAAGACCATGGACAATACACCATCTCCTGCCCACAAGGAGGGCGTGGAGTGGGCCGTGGAGAACGGCATCCTGCGGGGAAATGCGGAGGGAGATTTGATGCTCTCCCAAAGCGTGACCAGGGAGCAGATGTGTACCATGCTGTACAGGCTGGAAAAGAAACAGAGAATGGTATAAAAAATCCTTGTGTTTTTACAGGACACAAGGTAAAATCTGAAAAGAAAGGACGTGACACTATGGACGATCAGGAAAAGATTCAGAGCTTTGGCGATATGGTAGAAGCCACTGAGAAATTGACAAAACCCTGGAGGCTGGCTCTTCTTGTAACGAATGTCCTGTGGGCTTTCATCGTGGGAATGCTCGTATGGTTTGCGTATATGACACCTATTGATGTTGATCAAAGCCAGGACTTTACTGAACAGGTCCAGACGCAGACTTATACTGCGGGGGTCACGGACGGTAATTGATGTGGCTCAGCAGCGGCAGCGTGTAACTGGAAGTGCCCGCAGGCCCAGAAAGCCGACTACCCCCAACCGTCCCCAAAGACGGCCACGCAGGAAAGCGCGGTGATGCCTGTTGAACGCGCAGCACAAGGCCATCCGAGCAGTGATTTCCAGCATGGCTCCAAAGCGAGCGATCAGCTATATTCGCGCTTTTGAGTTGCAGGCAGAGGAAGAAGCGTGTCTCATAGAGTGCGATGTGCGGGGCAAATCTTATATCCAGGCATCGGAATCCCTACATCTATCACCTGAATGCGTGAAACGGCGCAGACAGCGGGCGTTTTCCAAGATTGCAGATAGCATCAACCATTCTGAATAATCCCATTTAAGACCCATTCAAAGTCCGTTTTCAGGCCCTTTGAATGGGCCTTTTTTTGCGAAAATGGAGTCAGGGAGGAACGAAACAGCGGTACACGTCGCCGCACACTGAAAGGTGAGGTTTCGTTCCTCTTTTTATTTACTAAAGTGGGGCGTTTATATGATTCTCAATGGAATGAAATTGATTGAACGGCTCGTGTCCTGCGGGTGGACCACATCCGACGCCGCTGACACCTGTTTTCAGTATGCGGCAGAGGGGAAATTTTCAGAATTGGAGGCGTTCATCCGGCAGCAGGAATTGTTGTTCGATGACCGGCGTGAATATGCGGTTTGAATTTTACAACGAAAACCCAGCCGGACGTAATGTTGGGGATTGCACAGTCAGAGCGATTTCTAAAGCCCTGGGCCAAAGCTGGGACGCTACCTATTGGAATCTCTGTATTGAAGGAAACCTGCTCAAAGATATGCCGTCAAGCAACGCTGTCTGGGGAGCCTATCTGCGCAGGCAGGGCTTCGAGAGGGACATTGTCCGAGATGATATGTCTGTAGCGGATTTCGCAACAGAGAACCCTCATGGGACATATATTCTGGCGCTGTCCGGACATGTGGTCTGCGTTCAGGATTCTATTATATATGACACCTGGGACAGCGGGAATGAGATCGTTTTGTACTACTGGATGAAGGAGGATTAATTCATGGCTTATGGTTATCCGTCTTACTACAATCCCTATCAACCCTATCAGCCGCCTATGCCTGACCAGATGGCACAGCTGAGGGCTGGGCAATATCAGCCTCAACCGTTGCAAAATATGCAACAACCACCCCAGCAGAACAACACACAGATTGTGTGGGTTCCCGGTGGGCAGGCGGCATTCGAGTACCCGGTAGCTCCCAATAGTGCCGTTGCCCTGTGGGACAGCACCGCGCCGGTGATCTACCTCAAACAGGCTGACGCCTCTGGAAAGCCCACTACCAAGATTTACGACCTGGTGGAGAGAAGCGCCTCAAATGCTCCTGCAAGCCCCACACAGACCCCGCAGGCTCCGACGGTAGAGTATGCCACCCGTGAGCAGTTGGACGCGCTGGCGGCCCGTGTGGACGCTCTGAGTACGCCAAAAATCGCAAAGGCGAAAAAGGAGGCCGCGAACGATGAGTAATCCTTTTTTCAATGCTATGGGCGGCGGTAATCTCCCCGGCCCCATGGGAAACATGATGGGAATGCTCCAACAGTTCAAGGAATTCCGCCAAACTTTTCAGGGTGACCCAAAAGCAAAGGTACAGGAGCTTCTTAATTCCGGACAGATGACCCAGGCGCAATTCAACGAATTGCAGGGAATGGCAAGAGCATTTCAGCAAATGATGAGCAATCAATAGGCTTGAATCGTGGCCACGATTTAGCATAGAAAACAAATTTTGAAAGGAGAAATCACATGTCTCTTAATTCTGAAACTCCCTTTACCATGCCTGTGGTTCCAGCTGGTTCTACGAGCGGCAATGGCGGCGGTGGCATGGGCTGGGGTAACGATGGCTCGTGGTGGATTATTATCCTGTTCCTGTTTATCTTCGCCGGTGGTTGGAATCGCGGCAACTGGGGCGGCAATGGAAACGGTGCAACCCCCTCCGGCTCCGGCGCAATCGACAACTATGTCCTCGCCTCTGACTTCGCCCAGGTAGAGCGCAAGCTGGACACTGTTCAGCAGGGTCTTTGCGACGGTTTTTACACTACCGCACAGCAGATCAACGGTTTAAACACCGCTGTTTTGACCAACGGCAACGCAACCCAGATGGCAATCATGCAGGGCAACAACGCTTTGCAGGCACAGATTGCAGACTGTTGCTGCACCAATCGCTATGACGCGCTTCAAAACGCAAATGCGACACAGGCGATGATCCAGGCGAACACTACCCAGGGTGTGATGAACACCACTGCCATCCAGAACCAGATTCAGAATTGCTGCTGTGACATTGAGAAGTCCACCATGCAGACGCGCTTCGAGGCCCAGCAGATGAATTGCAACACCCTGCAAGCCATTGACCGCGTGGGAGATCGCATCATTGATTACCTTGCGGCGGATAAGGCTCAGGCCCTGCGGGACGAGAATCAGGCTCTGCGGCTGGCGGCTTCTCAGCAGGCTCAGAACAATTACTTGGTCAACCAGCTCCGTCCGTGTCCTGTCCCGGCCTATCAGGTTCCGAACCCTTATGCCGGTTGTGGGTGCTATAGCTCCTGCGGTTGTGGCTGCTAAAACCAAATACATCAGCTTTCCGGCATGACCGGAATGTTCGGCCCCGTGCCGATACTACAACAACGCGGCGGGGCAATGGCTCCGCCGTATTCTTTTATGAGAAAGGATTGATTTTATGGCTGAATTCACGAACAGCGCAATCGTAACCGTTGCCGCTGGGCAGAACGTGCCTTTTACTGAAGAGGCCAATACAAGCAAACCCTGCATCGTGCATCGAGAAGGAGCCGGGTTGGTGACTCTACGTGGACTTACCAACCAGTGCCGGGCGAAGTTCAAGGTCGCTTTTGGCGCGAATATCGCCATTCCGGATGGGGGAACCGTCGAAGCCATCACCGCGGCTATTTCTATCAACGGGGAATCGCTGACAGCTTCTACCGCTACCGTTACACCAGCGGCCGTGGAGAATTTCTTTAATATCTATGTTTCCGCCGTTGTAGATGTTCCACGCGGCTGTTGCGTGACCGTTGCTGCAAAAAACACCAGTACCCAGCCTGTACTTTTTGCCAACAGCAACTTTATTGTTGAACGTGTAGCCTGAAAGGAGAGAGCAAAATGAAAGCACTGTATGACCTAAAGGAAAAGCTTTTCGTGGAGTTGGATGAAATCTCCAACAAACCGGAAATGGGAGCCGGTGATCTTGAGCTTGCGCATAAGCTTACAGACACCATTAAAAACATCGACAAGATTTGTGCCTTAGAGGAGAATGGAGGATATTCTGGTAACTATTCCCGAGATGGGGACTGGATGACCCGTGGTAGTTATAACCGCGGTTCCAGCTACGCCAATCGCGGAAAACACTACGTCCGGGGCCACTACTCCCGAGATGGTTACAGTAATCGCGGCTACAGCCGCGGAGATTCCAGAGAACATATGATGGAGCAGCTAGAAAACATGATGCAATCCGCTGGCTCTGAGCGGGAGAAAGAAGCGATTCAGCGTTGTATGGACCAACTGGAACAGGAGTAAAATTTTGAAAAAAGCCGCCTTGCGAGGCGGCTTTTTTTCGTATATAATGAGGATAAATGAATCATAAGCGAGAGCGCTTGGCGCCAGAGGTTGGAGAAATCCGGCCTTTGGCGCTTTTATTTTTGCAAAGGAGTGATCAGACATGGCAAGCACCTGGACAAAAGAGGAGATGGAGCAAGGCTTCATGGAGTCCTCCAAGCCCCATAAGGTATACCCAAACACACCGGACATGTCCAAGCGGCCGGACCTCGCCGGCCAGACGGTGGAGCAGACCACGACCAGCGGGAAATACAAGGTTACATACGATGAATCGGGCTATGCGGTCAAGGGAACCAACACCTCCCACCAGCTGTTTAACGACTCCGGAAGCAGCGGAGGAGGCGGGGGTGGTTCTTCGGGTGGAAGCTACAGTCGCGGCGGCAGCGTTTCGGACTTGTCTGAATATCTCAACGCGATGTACGCCGCGAACACACAGGCCCAGCTTGCGGCGTTGCAGTCCGCCTATGAACAAAACCTCGCGGGCCTGCAAGCCAATGCGGAGAAGATTCCTGTCACCTATCAGGCCGCCCGAAATGAAGCTGCCAGTCAAAATGAAATCGCACGGCAGGCGTTCAACGAGTATGCCAACGCCAGGGGGCTGAATACCGGTACCTCTGGGCAGGCAGCGCTCGCAAACTCCGCGACGCTGCAAGGCAATCTCTCCGACATTTCCACACAGGAATCCAATGCGCTGGCGGAGAACGCCTTACAGCAGCAGCTTCTTGCCGTGGAGTACCGAAACGCGGCGGCCCAGGCTCAGGCCCAGGGTAACGCGCAGTTAGCCCAGGCGCTGTACAGCGAGTATGTCCGGCAGGACGACGCCTCCATGCAGCTTGCCCAGCTCGCCCAGGAACAGGCAAATTGGGAGGCGCAATTCAACACCGCAAACAATCAGTGGAACCAGCAGTTTCAGGCCTCGCAGCAGCAGTATCAGGATAGCCTTGCCGCGCAAAACCGGGAGTACGCGTATAACCTGGCGATGACCATGCTAGGCGCCGGAATTATGCCTGATAACGCTACGCTTACCCAGGCTGGAATTTCCTCCTCAGACGCACTCTCCATGCGGATGGCCGCGCTGCAGGGAGGTTCCTCCGGCAGCAGGTCTTCCTCTTCTGGTAGAACAACGCCCAGCAGAAGCCCCCAACAAATCACGACGCAGAATGACCTGGTTGAGATGAATCCGGATCATTACCGGGCTTTTGCGCAGTCCGTAGTGGCCCAGCTGAACGGTGGGAAGGAAAATGCCGCACTTGGAAACGTCACATCCAGATGGAACGAGCTTTCCAGTGCGCAGCGGCAGGGAATTCAATCCCTTCTTTCCAAGTACGGCTACCAATATAACCCATAAAAGAGGAGGCCTCACATGGGCACATTTACGAATACCAAGACAGGGAAAACGATTTATTACAATGCAGACCCGGAGAGAAGCCGTCCCGTTGTGACCACTGAGCGGAAACAGGAAGCGCAGCAGCGATATAATCAATACCGTACCGCCGCAAAGAACGGCGCCGATCTCCTCAGCATCATGCGTCGTTCCGCCACAGAAGATAGGTTAAAGCAGGAGGCGCAGCGGGGCGTTAACGAGATTTTATCGTCGCGGACCGGCGCTGTCATTCGAGGCGCCGCAAAGAGTACGGCGTCCGGATTTGCCAATACTGCGGGGACCGCGCTAGACGCCCTGCGGCAGGCGGACATCAACGCCTCTCAGGAAAACCAGAGGGCTCGTCAGGAGCTGGAAAACGCCAGACGCTACCGGGAGATGGTTTCGGCCGGAAGGTTCGCGGACGGCAGGACTCTGGAGGATGCGGACCGTGAACGCCTCCTCCGTCTTGCGGAATTGGCGGAACAGCGCGCCGGCGTCTACACGGAGAGCGTAGCTGCGCAGCATGAGCCGCTATCTCAGGCCGTTCAGCGCATCCAAGGCGGTGCGGACCGGTTGAGCGCATCTTCTCAGGGAGACATTGCCGCCGCCAAAGAAGGTCTTGGCCGGGCGGGACAGTTTGCGGTAGATGTGGGCGTGGCTGGGACACAACTTCTAGGGGATATTTTGGCCGGTTCCGTGACAGGCGGCGGCGCTCTTTTGCCGATGGCGGTCCGAAGCTTTGGTTCCTCTGCGCAGACGGCCAGACAGTCCGGTGCGGACCTGGGGCAGCAGCTTCTATACGGCACGGGCAGCGCCGCGCTGTCCGTTGCCACAGAGAAAATCTCAAACGTAGCCGCGCCGTTTAAGGCCGCATTCGGCGCAGGCGTTTTGGATGACGCACTCTCCCGGCTTCCCGCAAAGCTGTCACAGTCCGCGGCAGGTCGAACCGTGCTCTCTGCTATCGGTGAGGGCGGGGAGGAAGTGGTGGAAGACTTGGTGCAGCCGCTTCTTCAACGAATCACCTATGACAGCGGAGCTCTCTCCCAGTACCAAAACCCGGAATTTCTTTCAGACACGTTATATGATGGGCTGATAGGTGCGGCGCTAGGCGGCGTCGGCGGTGCCGCAGATGTGGCCGTGAACAGAATAGGCCCAACGGCGGCACAGGAGGGCGCAGGAGCGGCGGCAGGGCAGGAAATGGGCACGGATGCCGCCCCGCTTCGGGGCGGCTCTGATGGCATTCAAGATGCCTTGCGGGACACGATTGTGAATGAGGTCAGACGGAATTCTGGGATTGGGGAAAATGAATCCCCCGCATCTACATCAGACGGAACTTCTGCCCTTTCGGGTGACCTCGAAACCGTAGTAGACGCGGAGGATATGGCAGCTATACCGGGCACTGTCGGCACCGTGACAGACGGGCGGGCCTCCCAGGTAGCGCCTATATCAACTGTACAAGAAACAGGCATCAATGTCAATCATCAAGAAGGCCAGAATCGGATAAGAAATACCGGAGAAACGGTAAGAGTTGTTGAAACGCTTCGCGATCATATCCCTAAGCTATCGGAGGCCGAACCTGTTTCTGAAGTTTCTTCAAATTCTATTCCATTTGTTAGCGGCAAAACAATGGCGGAAAAGGCCAAAACACTTTTTGAAGCCATCAAAGGGATTGTTAGTCGCCCTGGATTCGGAGATATTGAAATCAACACACGGTCTGTAAAAGACGATTTACACCACGGTATAGGAACAGCAAAGGCAGCTGTTATTCCAGCAATCCCCGATATTATTCGCACAGGAACACAGATTGATTTCCAAGAGAACTGGAAAGGCCGGCCATATGACGGTTATATATTCGCGGCTCCCGTCACTATGGATGGGAAAACGGTATATGTTGCAGCAGTGGTCAAACGTACAAGCAAAAACAGATTTTATCTGCACGAGGTTGTTGACTCAGATGGAAACATTATAAAAATTGACGCCGGAGATAGTGCCAATCAAACCAGCCTTGCTACCAATGGCAGCGCCGGGACACAATCTCAGGCGTCGGTTGAGGGTACGCGTCCCCTCAATCCTGATTCTATCATAGCACCGAGGGCGGAAAATGTCAATCCGCCGGATGGATTAGGGGCGGCGAATGCTGGTTCCTTAAACACGGCATATGACCGCTTGCAGGCTCAATCCAGCCAATTCCATCCGGAGGGGGCCAATGCCGCCCGGCCAGTGGATGTTCCCGTACAGGATTTCGCCGGGAGAAACGTCAGCAGGGTTGCGTCCAACGTCATGGGCGCCCAAGCGATTCCGGACTCTGTGGTTTCCATGATTGAGCAGATGGTGGCCGGTGGGGAGCTCTCCTATGATCGGAACACAAACGATGCCTCTCTGGAGCGAGCAAGAAGGCGCATTCAGGAGAAGGGGTTTGACGGGGCGCTGGAGGAGTTCCGGTCATCCGTAATGGACGGCAGAGTTTCTAAGGACTTATCTACTCTTGGACAGACTCTTTTGAACACAGCAGCCAACAACCGGGACGGGCGAGCGGTTGCGGACATTCTCTCTCTCTATCAGTCCATGACCACCAGCGCAGCCCAAGCAACGCAAGCGGCCAGCATTTTTAGACGCCTGTCACCAGAAGCGCAGCTATATGGAATCCAACGGACCGCCCAGAACCTTGCCAACAAGATTTCCAGAAACAATCAGGATTACGGTGGGATTGAAGTAGACCCAGAACTTCTCACGAAATTCCTGGAGCAGACCGACCAGGCTGGACGCGATGCGGTGATGGGGGAAATCTATCAGAACGTGGCGGACCAAGTGCCGTCCACCTTTGTGGATAAGTGGAACGCCTGGAGATACCTCTCCATGCTGGGTAATCCGCGTACTCATATCAGGAACGTGGTGGGAAATGTCTTTTTCCAGCCAATGCGCATTGTGAAAAACGAGGTTGCTGCCGGAATCGAAACAGCCCTTTCCGCAGCCGGATTCAATGTGGAGCGCACGAAATCTTTCGCGGCTTCTCCATCCATGTATCGGGCTGCATGGAATGATTTCAACAATGTCAAGGATTCCGTCAGCGGGAACAAGTACAATGATTTCAACAACCAGATCAACCAGCGGCGACGGATTTTCAACAACAGTATTCTCGAGGCCGCCAGAAAGAAAAACGGCGACGTTTTGGAGCTGGAGGACGCCCTTTTCAAGCGAATTACCTATGCAGATACGTTGGCGGGCTATCTTACGGCAAACGGTTTTACCGCGCAGCAGGTAACAGATGGGACGGTTCCCTCTGACGTGTTGAATCGGGGTAGAGACTATGCAGCGAAAGAGGCGTTAAAAGCAACCTATCAGGACCGGAATGCTCTTTCTGATCGGGCGGTCAAGGTAGTCAACTCTCTGGGTGTTGTTGGTGACGCCGTGATTCCCTTCAAGCGGACGCCGGCAAACGTATTGGCCCGCGGCCTTACATACAGTCCGCTTGGCCTTGTGAAATCCCTCATATATGATCTTTCCCAGGTCCAACTGGGGAACAGAACGGCAGCAGAGGTGATTGACAACATCGCTTCCGGTGCCACGGGCTCCATGCTCTTTGCTCTGGGGGCTTATCTTTTTTCCTCCGGCCTTCTCACCACCGCACAGGGAAGTGACGATGACAGTAAGTGGGAGGAACTTCTTGGGCACCAGGGGTATGCCTTGGAGCTACCGGATGGCACCTCCGTCACGCTGGATTGGCTGGCACCGGCTTCCATGCCATTCTTCATGGGGGCGGAGATGGCGTCTGCTATGGGAGAAAACGGCATGAGCGCAGAGGCGATTTCCACAGCGATGAAGTCGGTTGCGAACCCTCTTCTGGAGATGTCCATGCTGCAATCTCTCAACGACCTTCTGGAGAGTGTCGCGTACTCGGAGGACAAGGCACTGATTCCCATGCTGGGGTCTGCCGTCGTTTCCTACTTCTCCCAGGCAATTCCCACGCTTGGCGGACAGCTTGAGCGAAGTGCAGAGGACCGCCGGATGACCACTTACACCGATAAGAACAGCCCGCTGCCAACAGACGTGCAGTATGCCCTGGGGCGGGCTTCCTCCCGGGTCCCTGGCTGGGACTACCGACAGACGCCGTATCTTGACGCCTGGGGGCGGGAGGAGGAAACTGGGGACGAGCTTTGGAGAATCCTCAACAACTTCGCCAATCCGGCGTATGTATCGCAGGTGGAAGTGGACCGTGTGGAGAAAGAGCTGCAAAGGGTGCGGGATGCCACTGGAGACACAGGAGTATTTCCGGACCGGGCCAAGCGGTACATCGAAGTAAATGGAGAGCGGAAAGACCTGACGGCAGAGGAATACACCAGATACGCCAAAGCGATGGGGCAGACATCCTATCAACTGATTTCCGAGGGGATTCAGACGGCGGAATACCGCAATATGGCAAACAGCGAAAAAGCGGCGTACATAGAAGCCCTTTACAAATACGCCGCAGCAGCCGCAAAAGCGGAGGTCTCAGACTATGAGCTGGACGGTTGGCAGAAAAACGCGCAGACAGCTCAACAGGATTTAGGGGTCTCTCCTGCGGAGTATATTGCCCTCTATCAGCAATACGGTTCTGCAATCATGAGCGGAAAGGCCTATGAGAAAACCATACAGGCGGTTCAGGCCGGGTTAACGGTGGGGCAATATGCCGGCATGAAAGCCGGACTTGACAGTGACGGAAACAACAGCGTTTCTCAAACAGAGGCGCAGGCTTATCTGGACAGGCAGGATTTCACACGGGAACAAAAGGCGGACCTCTGGACGATCATCAACAAAAGCTGGAAGCGGAATCCCTATGCATGAGAACGCCCCGCCGGTTGGCGGGGCTTCTCTTTTTCTTCGCTAGTACTTTTCGCGGTCCAAAATGCCGCGCAGGATCGGAATCACGTTCTCATAATAACGAAACGATGGGACCTCCTTGTTGCTCCATTTCGCCTTATCCTTGAACCACTGTCCGTACTCATCGTTTTTTAATTCGTTCTGGTTTGCAAGTGTCCCGACCTTATTGGAACTGATTCCAAGAATCTTCCCAATCTCTTCGGCACTATATGTTTTCGCTTCTAGCTGTGGGAGAGGCAGCAAGTATTCCCCCGTCAGTTCCTTTGTGGCGTGAGCGTTCAGCACCTGTTCGTATGTAGTTCCATGGTACTGCTTTGCAAGCTGTGTCAAAATGCGGGCGGATTGAACACGGGCATTTCTGCGACGAGTCTCAGCCATCATCTGCTGATACTCCGTCATGGGCTTTGCTGTGTAGTGTCCGGTCTTGCGGATGCTTGGTAATACCTCACTCGTCACCCAGCGCTTGAACTTTTTTGCTCCCGGCAGCTTGCTGGACAGGACGAGGGAGTATAGGCCGCTTTCATTGATGATGTACATTTCCCGGTTCTGACCTGAGTCGGCGAAACGCCGGGTCAGCTTATCCTCTGGGTCAACGTGCTTTTTTAGTGCGTCGGACGTGTCGCTGTACCCCAGCGCAAGGGCAACGTCTTTACCCACCAGCCAGGGTTCTCCAGCCACTTCCACTGTGCGGATTTCTCCAAACTCGGGGTTATTGAAAATTTTCAACTCTGTCATTGTGACGCCTCCTTTGTGCTTTCGTGTTTTATCCCCGGGAACTCATTCAAGGGCTATCCCTCCCACAATTCTAGCGCCCGCTTCAGACTCCAGGACGGTATGTAAATCCTCGATACTGCAATAGCCTTCCGCAATGCTGTCCGCCAAGTCTCCAACCTCTTTCCAGACCTTTTGCAGAGCTTCCAGATCAAAGCCCTCCTTATCGCGCAGGGCCATCAAAAATAGAGCGCTTGCGAATTTGATGCCATCATCCCGCCCACGAAGCTCAGCCCGTTTTACATCTGCCTTTGACGCCGGTTGTCTGCGGGGGTTGACTTTTTTACTCATGCTGCTGATTCTCCTTTGGTGGTTCGGGGAGGGGCATCCAGTGAGTGACAGGATATGCCGTTTCGTGCCATCCAACATCAAACAGCATATTTTTGTAGGCGTGAAATTCATATGCCAGTTCTTTGACTACACCATTAGAGAGCGCTACCAGGTAAAATCCTCTCTGCTGTCCTCGGAACTCCGGTTTCGGTAGCCTATCCTTGACTCTAATCCACTCGCTCATGCTGTCCGACACCTCTCTAACACATTGATTATCTCAACTGCCGTGTCATAGTCGATACGGAATCTATTATAATATAGTTCGGAAATCAGGTTCCGCGCCTTGTAGATGGTGTCTCGCCGCTTCTTCTCAGCAGCATCTTCCGCTTCTTGAAGCTCTGCCTCGATAAGCAATTCTGCCGTTGGCGGGCTAATCTCTCCAGGTGTTTTCCCATAGCCGCCTACTCTTCCAGACCAGCTCCATGGAGATTCTTTAAAACTGCCCCGATTGGTCCTGACAATACCAGATGGAGTGACTTTTTCTACTTTGGCAGTTTGAATCCTTCCCGCAACCCCAAACCCGCTGTATATCACGATATCTCCCGGCTTTAACGATTTCACCCATGCCAGTGATTCTTCTTTTGTCATTGCCCGCCCTCCCCGTCGTGGATGGAGCCGCAGTGAATGAGCTTCGGCCAGTTTACAGGTTGTGCCTCATCCTCCAGCGTCCAGTCGTTGCACAGTCCATCTTTGTCTGTCAACACATAGCGCCCTTCGCTCTCCCAATAGGTCACGATACCGAGAATACAAATACACTCGTTACCGTCTTCGTCCTCTCCCCATTCGCCCAGCATATCACCCGTAAATATCTTGTGGGATTCAAAGCCTGTGCAGCACTCTTCTCGTGTATCAACGTTTATGTACTGGCAGACCGTGGAGGGGTCAACCTCAACTCCATAGAACGCAGAGGCATATTCCGGAATAATGTAGTGCTTTTCTTGACCGGCTGGCCCAATACAGCAGTAGAATCCATCTACCCACTCTCCATTATCCAGCCGCTTGGCTTTGAAAAGGATTTCTCTCATTGTTTTTCCTCCATCATCGTTAAAGCCTTCTGCAAGCAAGCCTGTATCTCTTCACTGATAGCAGCATTGCTCTTTGCGAATGTACTGTCTAAGTAGTTTTTGTCATGGTAAGCAAGAGTTTCTAGAGCTAACGCAACACGAATGTACTCTTCTGACGTTTTGCATACACACTCAGGGGATTTCATTGGGCACCTCCGATGATCTCGTCCAATGTGGCCCGCCTTATGCTCCTCAGCGTAGGAAACGTTTCATCAAGGTTATCAAGACTGCCCTTATAGTTGTCTTCGTCATCATACATGTAAAATGTCTGTCCCACTATATCAACGTATGCCAATGTTTTAACAACTGGATATAGCACTTTGATAGCCTTCGCCCTCTCCACCTCCTGCTCCGTCCAGCGGGGCTTTCGGATGATGCGGTCTGGGTGGTTGATGGCATTTATAAGTACAGCAACGGTTGACATTTTGCATGAAAGAGAAGAAATAATAACCCGCCCATCCTCACAAACACAAATATTTTCTGCTGTTCCATCTGTATGTCGGTATTTGACATCCTCTCCGACCTCTACTCCCAGCACCTGCGCAATTCTTGGTTTATCCACTTGTTGTCCTCCTCTCAACCGCCTCTTTTGCTCGTTCTTCTCCGCATACAGGGGTAAAATTGCAAAGGATACCAAAGCATACTGCGTTTATATCCAGCTTCTCAATGTCCATTGTTGCCCTCCTCCGCTGGCTGCTGGAGCCACGCCAGCCACCCATAAACCTCTGCACAGGCTCCTCCACCCTCGTATTCAAGCCATCTCGCCAAATCTGCGTCGCTCATGGCCCGGATGCGGTCGGCGTTGGACAAAATTCGTCCTGGTTTGTACTGAGGGCACCAAGAAATTCTGGCCGTTGTACCGGCGTTATTGCAGTCATTTTTGCAAGTAATGCAAATCGTTTTCATGCGTTCTCCACCTCTTCCGGCGGCCCATCCCAGGCCGTCCAGTATTTGTCGTACAGATCCATCGCAAACGGCTTGATGTGCTTGCAGTAGAGGTATCCATCCCTGCACC
>ERZ832522.4225-NODE-4225-length-14569-cov-5.771944_pt1 | contig 14569 bp, 10 predicted proteins | sample MGYA00519951_ERZ832522 | MGnify/ENA primary metagenome ERZ832522 (study PRJEB31850, sample SAMEA3708728) | human gut metagenome | biome: human gut; feature: human-associated habitat; material: faeces | place: China | collected 2014 ... | reverse complement strand
GATACTCCTTCGAGAAACGGGTCATTTCGAGTACGGCGCGGATGTTGTCCTCGACGCTCAGCCGGCGGAAGACCGAAGCCTCCTGCGCCAGATACCCCACGCCCATCTGCGCACGGCGGTAGACCGGTTCGTCGGTCAGTTCGGCGACGCGGCCCTCGTTGTCTTCGAGGAAGATTTTCCCCTCGTTCGGCTTTATCAGCCCGACGATCATGTAGAACGTGGTGGTCTTTCCCGCGCCGTTGGGCCCCAGCAGTCCGACGATCTCTCCCTGGTTGACGTCGATCGAGACGTGGTTGACGACCGTGCGGGCTTTGTATTTCTTGACGAGTTCGCTTGTGAAAAGGCGCATTTCTTTTGATAAATTTTCACAAAGTTATGTTTTTTTCCGAAATATTTTTTATCTTTACATAAAATTTCATTTCACTAAGGAGTCTGTAAGCACAATGAAGCAAATCGAAGATACTTTGTTACACGGGAAGCTCAAGGAGTATTTCGGCTTTTCGTCGTTCAAAGGCAATCAAGAGGCTGTAATCCGCAATGTGCTTGCTGGAAAAGACACGTTCGTGCTGATGCCCACGGGCGGCGGCAAGTCGCTCTGTTACCAGCTGCCGGCGCTGCTGATGGACGGCGTGGCGATCATCATTTCGCCGCTGATCGCCCTGATGAAGAATCAGGTGGACGCCATGCGCACTTTCTCGTCGGAGTCGGGCATCGCCCATTTCCTCAATTCGTCGCTCAACAAGACCGCCGTGGCGCAGGTGCGCGCCGACGTGTTGGAGGGGCGCACCAAGTTGCTCTATTTCGCCCCCGAGTCGCTTACCAAGGAGGACAACGTCGCGTTTCTGCGCAAAATCAAGATATCGTTCTACGCCATCGACGAGGCGCACTGCATTTCGGAGTGGGGCCACGATTTCCGTCCGGAGTACCGCCGCATCCGCCCGATCATCAACGAGATCGGCACGGCGCCGCTGATCGCCCTGACGGCGACGGCCACGCCGAAGGTGCAGCTGGACATCCAGAAGAACCTCGGCATGAACGACGCCTCGGTTTTCAAATCGTCGTTCAACCGTCCGAATCTCTATTACGAAATCCGTCCCAAGAACGACGTGGACCGCGACATCATCCGCTTCATCAAGCAGAAGGAGGGGCGCAGCGGCATCATCTATTGTCTGAGCCGCAAGAAGGTCGAGGAATTGGCCGAGCTGCTGGTGGCCAACGGCGTCAAGGCGTTGCCCTATCATGCGGGCATGGATGCGGCCACGCGCGCCAAGAATCAGGACGATTTCCTGATGGAGCGCGCCGACGTGATCGTCGCCACGATCGCTTTCGGCATGGGTATCGACAAGCCCGACGTGCGGTTCGTCATCCATTACGACATTCCCAAGTCGCTCGAAGGGTATTATCAGGAGACGGGTCGTGCCGGGCGCGACGGCGGCGAGGGTCACTGTCTGGCCTTTTACAGTTACAAGGATATCCAGAAACTCGAAAAGTTCATGCAGGGCAAACCGATCGCCGAGCAGGAGATCGGCAAATTGCTGTTGCAGGAGACGGTCTCCTATGCCGAGAGTTCGATGTGCCGCCGCAAGACGCTGCTGCACTATTTCGGCGAGGAGTATACGGAGGACAACTGCTGCAATTGCGACAACTGCCGTCATCCCAAACCGAAGGTCGATGCGCGGGCGTCGCTCGTGCTGGCGCTCGAAGCGCTGCGTGCCATCGGCGACAAGTTCAAGGTCGATCACCTGACCAACCTGCTGACGGGCCGGCTGACGGCGCAGATCAAGAGCTACGGCCACAACAAGCTCGAATGGTTCGGTGCGGGCGAGGAGCACGACGCCAAATATTGGGGTGCGGTGATGCGTCAGGCGTTGATCCTGGGGCTGGCCGACAAGAATATCGAGAATTACGGATTGATTTCGATCAACGCCAAGGGCGAGGAGTATCTCCGTTCGCCCTTCCCCGTGATGATTACGCTCGACCACGACTACGACGCCGAGGAGCGCGAGGCCGAAGCCGCCGCACCGGCGGGCGGACGCGGGGGGGCGGCCGACGAGGAGCTTTTCTCGATGCTCAAAGACCTGCGCAAGAAGGTCGCCAAGCAGCACAATCTGCCGCCGTTCGTCGTGTTCCAGGACCCGTCGCTCGAAGATATGTCGATCCAGTATCCCGTGACGCTCGACGAGATGCAGAACATCTCGGGCGTCGGCGTCGGCAAGGCAAAGAAGTTCGGCAAGCCGTTCGTCGAACTGATCAAGAAATACGTCGATGAAAAAGACATCGTCCGTCCGCAGGACATGGTGGTCAAGAGCGTGGTCAACAAGAGCGGCAACAAGGTGTTCATCATTCAGAGCATCGACCGTCAGATGGATTTTGAAGACATTGCCAAAGCGCGCGACATGGATTTCGAAGAGCTGCTCGGCGAGATCGAAGCCATCATCCATTCCGGGACGAAACTCAATATAGGCTATTACGTGAACGAGGTGATCGACGAGGAGAAGGCCGAAGAGATCTATCTCTATTTCAAGGAGGACGCCGAGAGCGATTCGCTCGAAGAGGCGGTCAAGGAGCTCGGCCCCGATTTCACCGAAGAGGAGATCCGGCTGGTAAGGGCCAGGTTCATGAGCGAAATGGGGAACTGATCAACGGTAATACGGCGGAATGATGCCGGACTCGTCCGATACGGGTCCGGCATAACGTTAATTGCCGGGGGGCTTTCCCTGCATAATGGAGGAAAGGACGAAGCGTTGTGATTAGAAATTGTTTAAATAATCTGATTATGAATAAATTGGGTGTAATGAAGTTGCGAAAAAGGATTTGGAACGGATCGTTGTGTTTGGCCGCAGCGGTTTTTACGCTGTGCGCGTGCAGCAAAGATGAGTCGGATCCGCCGCTTGCGGCCGGAGACGTGGCTGTGGACGTGGTGCTGACGCCCCGCGGCTTCGAAGATCAGATTTACACCTCTTATCTTTACATGATTCCGTTCGTAACGGACTATCAGGGCGTGAATGTGGAAGGGTTGCTGACGAAAGATATTTTCAAGCTGTCGCTGGTGAGTCCGCGTAGCGGGGCGACGATCGAACTGAAGATGCACGAAAGCGAGCTCAACGAAGAGGTCGTCGGGCAATATACGCTGCCCCGCAGCGGGGATACGTTGTGGATGCAGCCCCGCATGGTCTGGAAGTACGATGCGTTGCGCCGGTTCGACCGGACGCGCAACCTGGCGCTGCGCTGGACGATCTCGGCCGACGGCAGGGAGATTTGTACCGTCGATCGCACCTTTTCGTGCCGTTCGGTCAGTCAGTGTGTGAACGCCTTGATCGTATATCCGTACGAACGGCCGCAGGGGCTGGTCGTCAACGAGGACGATGCGGTCGAAATTCCCGAGATGTTCGCCGGTTACGTCGAAGAGGAAAATCCGGAGATCGACCGGATTATGGAGCAGGCGCTTCAGGAGGTCGCTTTGCCGTCGGGATTCAACGGTTACCAGTCGGGCGATGAAAATTACCTGTTTCAGCAGATGTGCGCGATCTGGTACGTTTTGCAGCAAACTGGGGTCAGTTACAGCAATGCGACCCAAATTCCCGGTCAGGCGGAGGATGTCAGGGTGCAAAACGTTCGTTTTTTTAGTCAGGCTTTGGCCAGCGCGCAGGCGAACTGCGTGGAGGGAACCTGCATGCTGGCTTCGATCTACCAACGGTTCGATCTGTTTCCGTACTTGATTCTGAAACCGAATCACATGTTTTTGGGCATCGGCGATGCGAACGGGGATCTGACTTATTTTCTCGAAACGACCATGATCGGTAACGTCCGGCTGGACGCTCTGACGACGGCGGAGGAGAAATGGGAGGCGAGCAAGGCCAATTTTAAAAACGCAATGGCGGTGGCGAAGGAGGAATTCGACGAGGTGAAGTCCCGTGTGGATGCCGGAGATCCGTATTATGCGGTGATCGACCTGAAAGAAGCCCGGAAAACGATCCCGTCGATCAATTACGGCAGCGTACGGACCGATTCGAAAGGCAAAGTGATGTTGGTGCGCTGATAACGTGACGGAGAGACCTATGTATGTAAAACCCAAAAAACACCTCGGTCAGCATTTCCTGACCGATTTGTCGGTCGCGAAACGGATTGCGGACAGCCTGCGGGCCGATCGTTGCTCCACGGTGCTCGAAGTGGGGTGCGGCACCGGCGTGCTGACGAAATTCCTGCTCGAAAGGACGGATATTACGCTCTACGGCGCCGAAGTCGATACCGAGAGCGTCGCTTACTTGCACGAGCATTATCCGCAGTTCGCGCCGCGGTTGATCGACGGCGATTTTTTGCGAATGGATCTGGCGCAGCGGTTTCCCGACGGGGTAAACGTGATCGGTAATTTCCCGTACAATATTTCGTCGCAGATTTTTTTCAAAATTCTGGAATACCGCGACCGGGTGCCCGAAGCGGTCGGGATGGTGCAGCGCGAGGTGGCCGTGCGGATAGTCGAAAAGCCCGGTACGAAAGACTACGGGATTCTGAGCGTTTTTTTGCAGGCTTTTTACGATATCGAGTACCTGTTTACGGTCGGCGAGGGGGTGTTCAACCCGCCTCCGAAAGTCAAGAGCGCCGTGATCCGGCTGACGCGCAACGGGGTAGAGAGACTCGGTTGCGACGAGGTGCTGTTCGCCCGGGTGGTCAAGGCCGTTTTCAACCAGCGCCGCAAGACGATCCGCAATTCGCTGCGCGCCGCGTTCGGCGACCTGGGAGGAGACGAACATGCGTTTTTCCCGCTGCGTCCCGAGGTGTTGAATGTCGCTCAATTCGTCGAACTAACCGATTGGGTAGCCGGACGGCTGCCCCGAAATAACCGAACTTAATTTTAATTCATGAAAAGGATCATTTTACTTGGATTGCTGTTGGCCGGAAATATCGGCCTTCGGGCGGCCGGCACGGAGGGGCTGCGTTGCGAATACCTCGATAATCCGCTGGGGATCGACGTGACGTCGCCGCGGCTGAGTTGGAAAGTCGTTTCCGGCAAGCGCGGGGACTGCCAGACCGCTTACCGCATTCTGGTGGCCTCTTCTGCGGAACTGCTGAAAAAGGATCGGGGGGATCTTTGGGACAGCGGCCGGGTGCCTTCCGACCGGTCGATTCAGGTCGAGTATGCCGGCAAGCCGCTGGAATCCCGTATGCGCTGTTACTGGAAGGTGCAGGTGTGGGATGCCGCGGGGAAGGCGGGGCCGTGGAGCGAGCCCGCGATGTGGAGCATGGGGCTGCTGACCGAACGGGATTGGGGCGGCGCCCGTTGGATTGCCTACCGCGACGATGCGCAGTGGCGCGAGCAGTGGCAGGCTCACAAGGATCGGGAGAACAGTCACCGCGAACCGACGTGGCCGTGGTTCGTCGGAACCGGCCGGACGATTTGGGAACTGTACGATATGGCTTCTCCGCATTACGATCCGTCGCCGCTGTTTCGCAAAGAATTCGCGCTCGGGAAGAAAGTGAAGGCAGCTACGCTGTACGTGACCGGGGTGGGGTATTACGAAGCCTTTCTGAACGGGGAAAAAATCGGCGATCACGTCCTCGATCCTGCCTGGACGAATTTTCATAAACGGACGTTTTACGTAACCTACGATGTGACCGCCGATGTCCGGCGCGGGGACAACGCGCTGGGGATCATGGTCGGACGCGGACAGTACAACCCGTTGTGCAACGATATCTGGCGATTGGGCAGCTCCCTGTGGGTCGGACAGCCGAAGGCGATCGCGTTGCTCAGCGTCGAATACGCCGACGGGACGACTGCTGATATAGTGACCGACGGCAGTTGGACGACCGCCGGCGGTCCGATTCTTTACGACGATACCCGGCACGGGGAGTTGTACGACGCCCGCGAAGAGAAAGCCGGGTGGAACCGGCCGGGATTCGTCGCGGACGGCTGGAGGCCCGCGGCCGTGGTCGACGGCAGCGGGCCGCTGTATGCCCAGATGATGCCGCCGGTACGTTGTTTCGCTCCGATCGCCCCGGTCAAAACCTTCGATAAAGGGAACGGACGTACGGCTTACGATATCGGCCGGAACATCGCCGGGTGGGCGCGGGTGCGCGTCAGCGGTCCGGCCGGAGCGCGGGTGCTCGTGGAGTACTGCGAACTGCCATCCGATCCGGAACTCGTGCCGGATATCCATCCGTCGAAAATGAAATTCAAAATCGGCGATCCCGATTACGCGTCGTTTTACGACAAGTCGATCAATATCCGGCAGCAGAACGGTTCCATTCTTAAAGGCGGCGGGCCGGAGACGTTCGAATGTCGTTTTTCGTACAAAGGCTTCCAGTATATCCGCGTGACTGCGGACGAGGGGGTTACCGTCGAGCGGGTCGAAGGCGTTCCGGTGCATACCGACGTGGCCGACGCCGGATCGTTCGTCTGTTCGAACGAGACGGTCAACCGTTTGCAGCAGATGTCGCGCGCGACGCTGCTGAACAATATCCACAGCATCCCGACCGACTGTCCGCACCGCGAGAAGCAGGGCTGGACGGCCGATACCTATATGACCGACCAGACGGCGATCTACAATTTCGATATGGCGGCTTTCTATGCGAAATGGGCGACCGACCTGGCCGGTACGGCCGACCGGAACGGCGGACTGTGCACCGTGGCGCCGTCGACCGGGTACGACCAGAGCATTTCGACCGTGTGGCCGGCCGCTATCGTGTTCGTGCCGTGGGATCTGCTGTGCTATTACGGCGACCGCCGCGTGGTGGAGCGGCATTACGAAACGATGAAGCGTTTCGCCGAAAGCAGCCTGCTGCGTCAGGCGGACGGCAAGCCGGAGATCATCCGCGAGGTGCTCGGCGACTGGGTGTCGCCGCACATGACGTTGTCCGATACGCTGCAATCTTATGAGATGGCGCCGCCCGAAGGGCTGACTCTTTACGGGACGGCTTCGCACTACCGCGTCGTGAAATACCTCGCCGGGATCGCGCGTTACCTGGATCGCCCGCAGGAAGCCGAGCGGATGGACGCCTGGGCCGCGCGGATCGCCGAGAGTTTCAACCGCGAGTTTTTCGATCCGGCTACGAAGACCTATCACGGGGATAAGCCGACTCCGTACCGCCAGGCGGCGAACGTCGTTCCGCTCGAATACGGGATCGTTCCTCAGAGCGACCGGGACGCGGTACAGCGGAACCTGATTTCCGATCTGCAGAAGTACGACGGCCGCATCGGAACCGGCTTCGTCGGTACGATGGCCCTGATGGATCTGTTGCCGCAAGTCGATCCGGAATTGGCTTACCGGCTGGCGACCCAGCCCGCCTATCCGGGGTGGGGCTTTATGGTGGCCAACGGAGCCAATACGATGTGGGAAACGTGGGACGGCTCGGCTTCGCGCAACCATCCGCCGTTCTGCCTGATCAGCGGTTATTTCTACAAGTACCTGGCCGGGATCCGTTGCGTTTCGGAATATCCCGGATTCAAACGTTTCGTGATCGACCCGTCGGTGGTCGGCGATCTGACTTTCGTCGAGGCGTGGCACGATTCGATGTACGGTCGGATCGAAAGCGGCTGGAAGCGCGACGGCGAGCGGTTGACGCTCGACGTGACGGTGCCGGTCAATACGTCGGCGGTCGTTCACGTGCCGGCTGCGTCGGCGGAAGGGATCACCGAATCGGGCCGTCCGGCGGCGGAGGCCCCGGGCGTTCGGTTCTTGCGGATGGAGAACGGCAAGGCGTTGTACGAAGTGGTTTCGGGCACTTATCGTTTTCAAAGTTCTATTTAAATAAAAAGTGTGTCGGATCGTGCGTATTTGCCGGTTCGACACATTTTTTTGTCAAATAAAGCTATCTTTGTGTAACGAATTGAAAAAAATATAGTTTTATGAAAGGTATTGTGTTGGCGGGGGGCAGCGGTACCCGGCTCTACCCGATTACCAAGGGGGTGTCCAAACAGTTGCTTCCGATCTATGACAAGCCGATGATCTACTATCCCATATCGGTGCTGATGCTGGCCGGTATCCGGGATATCCTGATTATTTCGACGCCCGAAGACCTGCCGATGTTCCGGCGGCTGCTCGGCGACGGTTCGGATTACGGCGTGCGTTTCGCGTATGCCGAACAACCTTCTCCGGACGGATTGGCACAGGCGTTCCTAATTGGCGAGGAGTTTATCGGCGGGGACGACGTTTGTCTCGTGCTGGGCGATAACATATTTTACGGACAGAGTTTTACGAAGATGCTCGGCGAGGCGGTCGCACAGGCCGGAGAGCAGGGGAATGCGACCGTATTCGGTTATTATGTCAACGATCCGGAGCGGTACGGCGTTGCCGAGTTCGACGCCGCGGGCAACGTGCTTTCGATCGAGGAAAAGCCTGTGCAGCCGAAATCCAATTATGCGGTAGTCGGACTCTATTTTTATCCGAACCGGGTGGTCGAGGTCGCCCGGACGATCAAACCGTCGGCGCGCGGAGAACTGGAGATTACGACGGTCAACCAGCGGTTCCTACAAGAAAAAGCGCTGAAGGTGCAGTTGCTGGGTCGAGGATTCGCCTGGCTGGATACCGGGACGCACGATTCGCTCAGCGAAGCGTCGAATTTCATCGAAGTGATCGAGAAACGACAGGGGTTGAAAGTAGCCTGTCTCGAAGAGATCGCTTTTAACAAGGGATGGATCACGCGGGAAAAGCTCCGGGAATTGGCAAAGCCGATGTTGAAAAATGGATACGGCCGATATCTGTCCGGGCTGTTGTAGTCCGGTTTGTCGAAGACGGTATGAATTTAAATATGAAAGAACGGATATGCATGTTATAGAAACCGATTTACAGGGCGTCGTGATTCTCGAACCGCAAATCTTCGGGGATCACCGGGGCTATTTTTTCGAAAGTTTTTCGCAGCGGGAGTTTGCCGAAAAGGTGTGCGAGACGGTGTTCGTGCAGGACAACGAATCGAAATCGAGCTATGGAGTATTACGCGGACTGCATTATCAACTGCCGCCCCACGCACAGAGCAAGCTGGTACGGGTGATCCGCGGAACGGTGATCGACGTGGCAGTCGATATCCGCAGGGAATCGCCTACGTTCGGTCGGCATGTGGCGGTGGAACTAACCGGCGAAAACCATCGCCAGCTTTTTATTCCGAGGGGATTCGCGCACGGATTCGTCGTATTGAGCGACGAAGCGCTGTTCCAGTATAAGTGCGATAATTTCTACGCGCCGCAATGCGAGGGAGCGATCGCTTACGACGATCCGGCTTTGGGAATCGATTGGCGGCTGCCGGCGTCGGATATCGTCGTTTCTGAGAAAGACCGGCATCATCCGCTGCTGCGCGATGCCGTATTGTTTAATGGCGTATTGTATTAAGCTATGAATATATTGGTTACCGGCGGAAATGGACAGCTGGGTTGTTCGCTGCGGAAAGTTGCCGGAATGTACCCGCAGCACCGGTTCGTATTTACCGATGTCCCGGAGGCGGATATCACGGATCGGGCGTGTATCGCAGCTCTGGCGGAGAAACATGCGATCGACCTGATCGTCAACTGTGCGGCCTATACGGCGGTGGATAGGGCCGAAAGCGATGCCGAAACGGCGGCGAAAATCAACGTGCAGGGCTCGGAAGTGCTGGCCGGCGTCGCCCGGGAGCGCGGGATCGGTCTGATCCATATTTCGACCGATTACGTGTTCGACGGGGAGAGTTGTCATCCGCTGAAGGAAGACCGTCCGACCGCGCCGCAGGGCGTTTACGGCCGCACGAAACTGGCCGGAGAGCAGGCGATCGAAGCGAGCGGGTGCAATGCCTGCGTGATTCGTACCGCATGGCTTTACTCGGAGTACGGGAATAATTTCGTTAAGACGATGCTGAGGCTGGGCCGCGAACGCGATGAGCTGAACGTGGTGTACGACCAGGTCGGAACGCCGACTTATGCGACCGATCTGGCGCATGCGATCCTGCGGCTTGCCGAACGCGGCGTATCCGGTTTCGAAGTGTACCATTTCAGCGACGAGGGGGCGATCTCGTGGTACGATTTTGCGAAAGCGGTATTTGCGCTGGCGGGGATCGATATCCGCGTCGGAGCGATCGAGACGGCGGCTTATCCGACTCCGGCCCGTCGTCCGGCTTACAGCGTGCTTGCAAAAGATAAAATCAGGGAGGCCGGCGTCCGTGTTCCCTACTGGCTGGATTCGCTGCGGGAATGCATGGCGATCCTGTCCGTCCCGACCGAAAAATAAAGACAAAAAGCGATGAAAAAGAACATTCTGATTACCGGAGGAGCCGGGTTTATCGGCTCGCATGTCGTCCGGCTGTTTGTAAATAAATATCCCGATTACCGAATCGTCAACCTCGACAAACTAACCTATGCGGGCAATCTGGAAAACCTGCGGGATGTCGAAAATGCGCCGAATTATACGTTCGTAAAAGAAGATATTTGCCGCTATGAAAAGATGCAAGAGATCTTCCGGACGTATTCGATCGACGGGGTGATCCATCTGGCGGCCGAGAGCCATGTGGACCGCAGTATCAAGGATCCGTTCACCTTTGCGAAAACCAACGTGCTGGGGACGCTTTCGCTGCTTCAGGCCGCGCGTGAGTATTGGGACGGCGATTATGACGGCCGGCGTTTTTACCACGTTTCGACCGACGAAGTTTACGGCGCGCTGGGATTCGACGGGACGCTGTTCACCGAAACGACCAAGTACGACCCGCACAGTCCCTATTCGGCTTCGAAGGCGGGCAGCGATCATTTCGTGCGGGCGTTTCACGATACTTACGGACTGCCTACCGTGATTACCAACTGTTCGAACAACTATGGACCTTATCAGTTTCCCGAGAAACTGATCCCGCTGTTTATCAATAATATTCGTCACGACAAGCCGCTGCCCGTCTACGGCAGGGGCGAGAACGTGCGGGACTGGCTCTATGTGGAAGATCACGCGCGGGCGATCGACGCGGTTTACCATCGGGGCCGAATCGCCGAAACCTACAACATCGGCGGTTTCAACGAATGGAAAAACATCGACTTGATCCGGGTGGTCATCCGGACGGTCGATCGTTTGCTGGGGCGTCCGGAGGGAGCGGGCGAAAAGCTGATCGCTTACGTGACCGATCGGGCGGGGCACGATCTGCGCTATGCCATTGATTCGACGAAGCTGAAAAACGAACTGGGGTGGGAACCGAGCCTGCAGTTCGAGGAAGGTATCGAAAAAACCGTGCGCTGGTACTTGGACAATCAGGCGTGGCTCGACAGCGTGACCAGCGGCGAGTACGAAAAGTATTACGAGAAGATGTACGGGCGGCGGTAAGCCTGGGCGATGTATTTTGTCCGGGGCGGTTGAATTGAGTTGATAACCGATCGTTTAAACGTTCAGCATATGTTGGTGGATGATATTGCATTGACGCTGTATCCCGGGGTGGGATCCAGGACGGCGATCCATCTGATCGCCTGTTTCGGTTCGGCGGAACGGCTATTCGCCGCGACTGCCGATGAAATCGTCGAACGGGCCGAACTGAGACCCGACCTGGCGCAGCGAATCAGCCGCCGGGAGTATCACGAACGGGCTGCGAAAGAGGTCGATTCGATCCGTCGCAACGGGATCCGGGCTATCGATTCGTTGTCGCCCGACTACCCGCAGCGGCTTCGGGAGTGTTCTGATTATCCGCATGTGCTCTATGTCAGCGGGGATATCGATCTGAACCGGGGACGTTGGCTCACGGTCGTCGGCACGCGCGATTGCACGGTGTACGGGGCCGGCGTATGCGAACGGATTATCCGCGAAGTGGCCGGCCTGTGTCCCGATACCGTGGTGGTGAGCGGATTGGCTTTCGGGATCGACATTGCGGCGCACAGGGCTGCCATGCAGGCCGGACTCGCTACGGTCGGGGTCGTCGCGCATCCGCTGGATCGCATCTATCCGAGAGAACATACGCGGGATGCCCGCCGCATGGTGCACGAAGGCGGCGCCGTGGTGACCGAGTTTTGCAGCGGGTATAAGACCGAACGCTCTTCGTTCATTTGCCGGAACCGGATTATCGCCGGCCTGAGCGACGGGACGTTGGTCGTCGAATCGCACCGTCGCGGCGGCTCGCTGGTGACCGCGGGGATGGCCGACGGTTATCACCGGATCGTTATGGCCGTTCCGGGGCGCGTCTCCGACTCGTCGTCGGACGGAACGAACGGCCTGATCAAGAGCCTGAAAGCCCAGATGGTATGCTGCGGACAGGATGTGGTCGAGGCGCTGAACTGGCAGCCTGCCGATCCGGTTGAACCGGTGCGGAAACCGGCGAGGCAATCGCCGATCGATATACTTGCCGGTTCGCCGGAAGAAGCGGTATTGCAGTTGATCGGCACCGACGTTCCCGTATCGTCGGAGGAATTGAGCCTGCGCAGCGGGATTGCGCCGCAGGAATTGTCGCCGCTGCTGTTGGAACTCGAATTTTCAGGATTGATCCGCTCGTTGCGGGGTAGTTTTTACGTCAGATGTTGATCGATACGCATAGCCATATGTACGACGTCGCTTTCGACGACGACCGGGACGAAGCGATCGCGCGCGCGCAGGCCGCCGGAGTGGGGAAGATGCTATTGCCCGCCGTCGACCGCGAGTCCTACGATGCGATGTTCGCCCTGTCGAGGCGTTATCCGGCGTATTGCCGCCCGATGATGGGGCTGCACCCGACTTCTGTGAATGGCAATCCGGACTACCGGGCCGATCTCGACCGCGTGGCGGAGTACTTGCAGGCGCCTCCCGCGGGGATTCGTTTCTGCGGTGTCGGCGAGATCGGACTCGATTTCTACTGGAGCCGCGATTTCCGGGAACAGCAGATGCAGGCGTTGCGCTTCCAAATCGAACTGGCGCTGGCTTACGACCTGCCGGTCGCCATCCATACGCGGGATGCCTGGGACGAGATGTGCGGATTGCTGGAGAATTTCGGCGGACGGGGTTTGCGCGGGGTGATGCACAGTTTTTGCGGAACGGCCGAACATTACCGGCGGATTCGGGCGGTCGGGACGTTCTGTTTCGGGATCGGCGGTCCGGTCACGTATAAAAAATCGGCCGTGGCCGAAGTGCTGCCGGCCATGCGGCTCGACGAGCTGCTTCTCGAAACCGATTCTCCATACCTGCCTCCGGTGCCGTACCGCGGCAAACGGAACGAAAGCGGTTACCTGCCGCTGATCTGCGAACGGATCGCCGCGATTTACGGTATTTCGCCGGACGAAGTGGCGGAGACGACCGCCCGGAGCGTCCGGAAGATATTCGGCGACGCGTTCTTCTGACGTTTTCCACTCCCGGAGCGGGCCGGTAAACGTTACGACGGAATATCTTTTGCGATAAAATGCCGTCCGGTTTTAATAATTCAGGATTTTTTCGTACATTGCCGCGCTTTTTGAGCCGAACACTACTTCGACCCCGGCTCGGAAGTTTCAGTAAAAGTTTTTAGGAGAAGTGTCCGAGCGGTCGAAGGAGCACGCCTGGAAAGTGTGTATACCTCAAAAGGGTATCGCGGGTTCGAATCCCGCCTTCTCCGCTGAACTTCCGGACAAATCCGGATAGAATTCAGACAAAAGCCTATAAATCTAAGATTTATAGGCTTTTTTGTTGCCACTGAATCGACATTCCAAGACATCAAAAAGACAACGACTGACAAAAAATCGTTACCAAATCGTTACCTTTTTTTCAAGGGACAAAAAAGGTAACGATTTGTCCGAAAATGACTGTGTAAAGTCCACATTTTACGAAGTTTATCTATCTCCAAGTTTAGGGATATTCCCTATTCTTAATTGAACTAAACAACGTGAGATATGAAAAGCACATTTTCAATTCTGTTCTACCTGAAAAAAGGATCGGAAAGAAAAGACGGACGGGCCATGATCATGGCTCGCATCACCATCGATGGTAAAGTTGCCCAGTTTAGTACCAAGCAGAGTGTCTTGCCTGCAAACTGGAATGTGGAGGTCGGAAAAGTCAAAGGTAAAGATGCGGGTAAAATAAACGCACTGCTGGATGACGTCCGGTCTTCGTTGAATAAAATCTACCACGATCAACAGCGGGACAATTACTACGTCACCACTGAAACGGTGAAGAATGAGTTTTTGGGACACCGTATCAAGCAGGAAACGGTATTGGCCCTATTCAAAGAGCATAATGAAAACAGCAGGAAACAGATAGGAATCTCAATAACGAGACCGACTTACTTGAAATACGAGGTCACCCGGCGACACCTGACAAATTTCATTCTCAGTGAATACAACCTCTCGGACATGCCCCTGCGAGATATAAATCATAAGTTTATTGCCGGTTTTGAGTCGTTTTTGCGGACGGAATGTAAATGTTGCCACAACACAACCGTAAAGTTTCTCCAGTTTTTCAGGCGCATAATCATCATAGCCCGGGAAAACGGAAAATTGCAAACGAATCCTTTTGCAGAATATAAAGTACGCTTAGAAGAAGTTGATAGGGGCTATTTGACAGAGTACGAAATCGCTCTGATCTTAAAGAAGCCAATGGTAACAAAAAGACTGGAACATGTACGGGATTTGTTTATATTCTCGTGCTTCACCGGTTTGGCTTACATCGACGTGATGAACTTGAAAGCAGAAAATATCCGGAAAAACTTT
>ERZ832522.4215-NODE-4215-length-14581-cov-3.891849_pt1 | contig 14581 bp, 10 predicted proteins | sample MGYA00519951_ERZ832522 | MGnify/ENA primary metagenome ERZ832522 (study PRJEB31850, sample SAMEA3708728) | human gut metagenome | biome: human gut; feature: human-associated habitat; material: faeces | place: China | collected 2014 ... | reverse complement strand
ATCTCTTTCCAAAGCCCAACCCAGTTGTCTCTCCACGCTATAACGATCAAACTTTACTTTATTGGCCAAACGGTCTATATTAAAAATCACGTAGTCAAATTGCGGAGAATAAGGATCTTTAATATAAGCACCCACGAAATCCCAAATTTCTTTCTCCTGTAATTTTTCCACAGGTATCGTTTTCATGTAATCGAGTACAATGTTCTCAATATCATCCTTCAAAAAGGCTCCTTGCAAAGCGACAACATAATCTTTCAAAAAGGCAAGCTCACGCTCTCCTGCCGCGTATCTGTCCTTATAAGCGAACAAACTTTTACCTTCCATCCCGGCTTTCATCCCGTCGATCAATACATTCGCCTCTTGAAACCCGGCCATCTGGTGTACAACTTTTCCTTCCTTGTTAATCAATAGGAGCGTCGGGAATCCGATGATATTGGATTTATAATGTTTGTATAAATCTTTCCCCACGCCTTTTTCCATATCATACTTTACGTTGATGAAATTCGCATTAAAAAAGTCGCCCACGTCTTTACGAGTAAAAATATCTTTAGCTAAAGCCTTGCACGGGCCACACCAAGAGGTATAGCAATCCATGAAGATATATTTGTCCTGCTCTTGGGCCATTTTCAAGACATTTTCCCATTTCTCGCCTTCAATAAAACGAATCCCGTCGCCAGCCGACTGCCCGAACGAGAACAAGGCCAAACATAAAAATTGTACTATAAATCCAATCTTTTTCATAATCAATCCTATTTACAAATATGCTATTATTTTAATTCATCCAATTTTGCCTGACAAGCTTTCACGTCACTCTCTTCAACCCCCGCCGCAGAACTTCCATCTTTCAATCCCAAGGTCAAAACTTCTTTCGCTTGCCCCTTTTTGTCCAAGGCTAATAACTTATCGGCCACGTATGCCGCCGTCTTCGCAGAAGGACTCAACTGATGTAAAAACACGTACCAACCGGCAACTCGATCCTTGTATGCAGCATCCTTCTCTCCTTCATATATCTCTTCGTAACGTTCCACGTTCTCGATCATACTCGTTGAAGTATAGTAATCATCAATACTTGAAAAAGCAGACATCATCGCATTTAGCTTCCTTGCCGCTTGATATTCCGCCTCATTTCCACTTTCTTTGGCCTCTTTCAATTTGGCTTCCATAGCCTTAAGCATGGCTATTTTCTCCTCGCGACTTCCCTCGTATTTTTTTTGAAGTTCTGCGATATAATTAATAAAAAGATGATTAAACTTATCCAATTTCTTTTTAGCCGAATAATAGTTTAAACGCAATAGCTCTGAAGGGATATAAATATTTCCTCCTCCCAATGAAGCCGCTGTGGCACTATTTTTAGCTCCTGTCGCTTTAAATAAACGATCTTTCAAAGCCAACACTTCCTCGAAATTTTCCTCTTGATCGGCTTGTGCCGTCTTTTGAACGCAAGCACTCAAGAATGTACAAATGGCTTTATTCACGGCAGTAGAATGCTTTTTATCCTTCACTGGATTAGCAGCCTCCACACAAGCCGCATCTACAAATCGGTTGGCTAATTTTTTGTCAAAGACCGTAATCTTACCAATACGCGGAACATTTATTGAATCCAACAACTGACTATCATCTACCAAAGCAAAATAATCAAGTAACACATCACTACAATCCAAACCGGATCTATCTTTCAATATAAAATACTGATTCAAGAATTCTTTATCTCTGTTTCCTTCCTCATATTTCTTCGTGTATTTCTTCAATTCCGGCCGAGCCGCAAAAGCATCCACGGCTTTTTCTCCTTCCTTGACAAACATATCCACGGTTTTACCCCCCAAGAAACGGTAAACCAATTCCCCGTCCCCGTTAACAAAAAGGAAAGTGGGATAAGCAGATACTCCAAATGTTTTCGCAACCATTTTCCCGTCTTCACTCTTTTCTGCATCCAATTTCAAGTTCAAAAAATGAGCGTTATAATATTCGCCGACTTTAGCTTGCGGGAACACGTTATCTGCCATATGCTTACAAGGTCCACACCAAGAGGTATATATATCTATAAATACCAACTTATTTTGCTTCTTCGCCATTTCCAATACCTCTGCATACCGTCCCTTTTGGAATTCTATTCCCTGTGAAAACACGGTTAAACCAGTGATTAAAATCAATACTAACAACACGAATTTTTTCATTTTACAATCCCTTTTAATTTATATCCAATACTATCGTATACTTTTTATTCTTCTCGAAATCACAATCATACAGCAATAAAAAATCCTCAGCCACGGCAACTTCCCATTTTTGTCCCTCTGCCAAACGCGGATTATTCACACGTTTCGGAAAGTAATAAGCAAATGGAATATCCGTCACGTGTTCTTGTTTCAGTTTCCCCCCTTTCATCAATCCTCCATCAAAATACTCATTAGTCGTAATCGTCACGAAACATTGTTTCCCTTTTACCTTAAAATCGACCTTATAACCTAACGGTTTAGGAGTTTGCATTTTTACATCCCAAGCCGGATCTCCATACAAAACAACTACATCCCGGTCATGTACAAATCCCATCTGGTCTTTCGTCGGTTGCTGGCCCGTCACCGTTTTAAATTGTTTTTCAAACATCTCCCTCTGTCCGAACTCTATTTCCGAAAAAGGATAATTTACGGTCAGCATTTTCGGATGCCACTCGTTTTCCGTTCTCAACATATCTTGCTGGTTCAAATAAACGGCCTGTGCCAAGGTCAACCGCCCGGCATTAGCGACCCAATACTTTAGCCCTCCCCAGCCATTCCGGCCATACCAAGTTGTAACAACATACCCGATCATGGAGGTCGCATCCATTCCGCTCAACCAAGCAACAGCCATGCTCTCCGGGTCATTATCGATATTTCCAATCAAACAGTTACCTGCCGCAAAATAAACTCTGGGATGAGCCGTCCCGTCTAGGAACTCAGGAGTCATGAAATCGGCATATAACCGCCCTCCCCGTGGTTTCAAGTTACCAACGGTAAACGGCATTTCAAGATTTTTCTCTGTTGCATGCGAAGAGGTTACCAGCAAATCAGGATCGATTTCTTTATATTTTTCCACCCATTTATCGAGTATTTCCCATTTATTGATTTGCTCATTTTTCACGTCCCCATCACGAGTGGTCTTCTCCCCCCAGCCACCGGGTGTACCCCCGTCGTTCATAAATGCAAAACGATCAAAATATTTTCCGTCGCTCAATTCTGCCGTAGTGTTCAACGCCGTACGGATTACAAAAGGCTTAGCACTGCTTTCCACCATACGCATAGCATCCGCGGCCGAATACCCCGTGATAATCCCCCACAAGTAATCCGCGTAAATATCATCATCTATTTCCCGGCTCAATCGATGTCCTTCCATAACGAATTCCCGGTTGAGGTTTTCCGGTTTTTCCACCACGACCATATAACGGGGAGCCAGGCGTCGCAACTCCTCCAACAATTCACGCGGTTTTTCATCGTAATACAACACGACTGCTTTACGCCTCTTGGCCAAGGCCTCGACCACTTTCATCCACGCCTTGTCCGATTGCATCTCCTTCGAGGTAATGACTACATAGTCACGAAGCTGTTGAGCATTCACATCCAATAAATTGCAAATCGTAAACAGCCAAACGACAAACATTACAACTATCTGTTTCTTCATCATATTTCCAGATTAATTAGACCGAGTTGCTTCAAACAATTCCTTGTACCGTTCCATTCGCTCCGCTTCCACGGCATCTCCCATCTTTTTATATTTATCCGCATTATCTTTGTCACCGACAAGAAAGTATAAACGACCTAACAAATGATAATAATTCGTCGAACCACCTGCAGCCTCTTCCTGATCCCTTAACCTCAGCACGAATGACAATATGTTATCTATTAATTCCTTATCTAAAGTGCTTTCTAAAAGTACCGTCAAAATCGCTACAATATAATTACCCCGGACATCGGTCATATTCAAATCCGTGGCTACCTCCAGATCTCTGACTACCTGTGCGTTATTTCCCGTATGCAAAGCTTTATTAACAGCTAATTTTAAACGCATTGCATCCTGTCCCAATAATTGCCCTTTATTTACAAGGTATGTCAATCGTTCCAATTTCAATGAATCATACAACGGCAACACATATCGTTTATCCTGCAAATAAGGTTCACATTGTTTATCAATTTCTTTATTCAGATTGCGACTCAACGTCATCAACACCTCATATCTCTTATCAATCTCATTATCCCCACTAACCCCACTTCCCAATCCTTTGAAAAGTCTCTTCAAACGTGCCGCCTTGTCTTCCCCGGCAGGAGCTTCTTCCCGAGCCCATTTCATCTTTTTCACGGCATAAATACCATACTCGAAAACATTGGAATAAGGGTCTGCAAATACATATTTATTCAACAGCAAGTAAGTATCCTTATCTTCCACCTGCAACACCGGACACCGAGACATATATTCCTTTATCACCTGTTCAGACTCTTTTCCCTTCTTCGCCTCCTCCAAAGCCTCCACGTATTTCTTCACGACTTCAATGTCCCGCTTGTTAGCCTCATATTTCCCTCTCCAACTTTCTAGGTTAGTTTGTGCCGATGCCGCATAGCAGCATCCGACACAAACCAATGTCATGATTGTCTTTCTCAACATATTTTCTATATTATACAGACAAATCATTATTTTAGATTCTTAAAGTAATCGGTCTCAACCGGATCCTCCGGACAATTCGCATTTTGCATGGCTTCCAAATCCATCGATAACACCCGCTGTAGATAAGGAATCAACGCAACTGCTCTCTCCAACATCCGTGGAAAAACTTCGAAATTATACTCCAGTTCTGTCTTCTTGTTGGTCGTCAAAAAAGAAATGTAATCCGCTAAATCCATCTGTTGATCTGGAACAAAAATTGTTTCCGGTCCCGTAAAATTCGGTTTAGAACGTACATAACCATTTTTTCGAAACGTATAAACATTCGGCGAATATTTACCTACCGGATCATCTTCCCACAGGTTTCCTAATATAGATGAGGCTTCTTGCCCATTAGCTTTCTTCATACGTGAATTAAAAAAATCAGCAGGTTGTTCCGCTGCTCCCAAATACAATCTTGAAATCAACAAACTTGATAACTCCTCCTTCCATTTTGCCCAATCTTCATCTGTAAAATTATTCATCTTATCCCCCACTCCAGTGAGAATGATGCAGTCACCATTCTGTAAATAATTATCAACTACTTTTTCCGAGTTATAATCATAATCATCACAAAGCGAGTCACACAAAAACGTACGCACGAACCAACTTCCCTGTACTAAATCTTTATCTAAGCCTACAAATATTCCTCCTTGTATATGGTCAATAATTTTCCGGATCACATCCGTGTTCTCCTCCTTCACCGGAGTATACCATTTATTAAAATAACCACTCCAATTTGTTACTTGAAAAGCATACGGCTCAAATTTATACAAATAATACATTCCCCACTCTTCCCATGTATTATAGATCAACTCATCCACAGAACCCGGTTCTCCTTTCGTCAAACCGTATAAAGGACCGGCTAACTCAGGATTCACCTTCACATCCTCGGAACAAGAAATTCCTAAAAACAGGATCATTATTAAATATATTGCAATCTTTTTCATACTTCATAAATTTTTAATATCACTACTCGGGACGTATCAAATCACGCTCGTTATCATAACATCCATTGTTATAATCAAGCTCACTCCGAGGAATTGAAAGGACGTAATTTTTACTTCCTTGTGGCAAGGTATAGGTTTCGTATGTATCCCAACTTGAATACCACTTATGTTTCAATTCCGGCATTCCCTGTCTCCGCAAATCCCAAAAACGCATGGTCTCCTCGAAACAAAGTTCCCGACGTCGCTCTTCCCAAATAAATTTCAACAAAGCCTGCGCATTCGGAAAATCCGCTGACGTTTTTTCCACGTATGCCTTCGGGGTCAAACGACACCGCCGTAGATTATTTAATAAGTCAAGAGCATCACTAGTCACTTCATTGTTCTTACGCGTATAAGCCTCTGCCAAATTTAACATCACCTCCACACTTCGCCAATTTTCGTGAACAAGATTATCACTGGGTTTTGTAGAAGTTGAACCCGACATTTGACGATATTTTATCGGATAATAATACTTATACTCATAAGGTCTACTTTCTTCCCACCAATTTTCTGCCTTTTTAGCCGGAACATCTTCCAAGAAATAAGCTTTTTTCCGTAAATCTCCCTCTTCATAAGAGCGAATCAAAGACTCATCCGTACTATGCGAAGGCCTGAATCCCAATCCATAAAGAGCCCCCGTGGTTGATAAATATTGATACGGAGAATAACTTTGGGTTCCGAACGTAAAAACGACTTCCTTGTTTATCGTTCCATCCATCATCGTAAATATTTTATTACTAAGCCCTTTCTCCGTTCCAAATAATGTCGTATCCTGATCGTTCAAATTTAAAATAACAGAATTCTGAGCCAAAAACAATTTACCGGTCCGGATCACTTCATCCCAATTTTCTTGAAATAATGCAATACGAGAAGCTAGCAACAGAATCGCCGGTTCGGAAAGCCGATGTATATTTCCGTCAAACGTGGCTATATTGATATATTTTTCCGCTTTCTCAATATCTTCGTTAATCAAATCATATACCTCCCGAATAGAAGAACGTCCCCTGGGAGATATATTAATTTGCGGTTCCATCCGAATTATCACTCCCGGTTTGTCTAGATTCTCTTTCGACCAAGGTAAAGCATATGAATTCACCAGACACCAGTAATTATAGGCACGTAAAGCATAAGCTTGGGCTGCAAGAAAATTATAATTTCCCGAATCTGCCTCCACGTACTCCATTTCCGGTAGCGCATCGATAACCAAATTACAAGCCAAAATATTCCCGTAACGACGCTCCCAAAAATTATCCGCATAACTTTTTATCTCTCTTTCCCACTTGTAAGGTTCCTCGCCCTCTCCCACGTTAAAAGCATCCGAAGAATTTTTATCCCGGGTATCATTAGCCTCGTCCTCCGGATCCAATTCCAATTGCCCCATTTCCACGTCATCCGTCATCAAATACAACCAAGCCACTTCGTCATTAAAATTTCTGGGAAAGCCTTCTCTATACAACATTGGTAAAAACTCCTCCACTTTTCCCGGGATCAACAAATCCCCCGAATCCTCTTTTAAATAATCATCACAACCGGTGAATAAAAGTATTCCTAAAAGCCAATAGGTATATATCTTTACAAATCTTTTCATAATCACTTCCTATTAAAATGAAACATTAATACCCAAACTATAAGAAGGTAATATCGGAATATTCGCTTCCGGAGTCTCCGGATCAAGCCCCTTCCAATCCTTATGCGCCCACACGAACAAGTTCGAAGCCTGGAAACGAATCATCATGGAAGAAATTCCAACTCCCTTCAATAATTTCTCAGGCATAATATAACTTAGCCCAACAGAACGCAAACGCAAAAAATCAGCTTTCGCTACGCGGAGATCAGACAAATCATAGAAATAGGTACACTCTTCAACGGCCCCCCGATCCTCGGCTGAGACATTACGATCAAAATCCGAAGTCACTCTATCATTATACAAAACAGGTATATCCGTATGTTTTTCATCCCCAGGCTTTCTCCACCTTTTCTTCCAATTCGTAGATACATTGGCAACCGGATTTAACGCAGAATTTTTATCGGCATACACACTCGGTAAACGCTTTACACCCCCCAAATTATACGTGAAACCCAAGGATAGCGATAAGCACCTGTCAAACGTCAATTGAGTATCAAATCCTCCGGAAAGATCCGGGTAAATAGATCCGCTTTTCACCAGTTCCATACGTTTCGGATCTGCCGTATGCCATAATTTACCATCTTTCCCATAAAATAACGGATATCCGTTTTCACTAGACAATCCCCCATAACGGAAAGAGTACATTGAACCTAACTTCTCGCCCTTAATCGCTAAATTACCATCCAACATTTTATTAATGACTTCCAAATCGCTATAAATGTCATCGTTTGCCAAAGTCACCTCACTTGTGTTTCTCCCAAAGTTTACATTAAATCTCCAATTCAACCTCTTTCCTTGGATGATCTCCACGCTCAAATTACCTTCAAATCCTTGATTATCCATCTCCCCGGCATTCATGTACAAACGTGATTTTCCGTTAGATGTTGCAACTGTTTTTTCTATGATCAAATCTTCGGTATGTTTTTTATACACATCCAAACTACCTGAAAGTCTTCCATTCCAAAAAGAAAAATCTGCAGCCACATTCCAAGAAGTTGTTTTTTCCCATCGTAAATCAGGATTGGGTAAACGGTAGATCGTAGATTGCTCCAAATTACTTATTGTATTTCTATTTCCTACTTCCAAAATCAAGTTAGGAGTAGCATCATCATGAATATTTCCTTGGATACCGTAACTACCTCTTACTGAAACATAATGTCCGTTATCGGCAAATCGAGACATAAAACCTTCATTTGTCAATAGCCATTTACCCGCAATAGACCATGTGGGCAACCACCGATATTTCGGGTTACTTCCGAACTTATTCGCCCCATCTGAACGAATATTGAAATTCATCACGTAACGATTATTGTAAGTATAGGTTGCTGAACCAAAGAATGAAGCGACTCTTGAAATCGTATTCGTATTCGTCGGAAGCATCCTGTCTATATAGTTGTTTACAAAATTATCCGTATGTACTGGCATAAATCGCTCTCCATAAGTAGGTGTCCAACCATACCCCGTCGAACGTACACCCTCGTACTTCGTACCCCGCAACTCAGACCCAACAATTATATTCATATCATGAATATCACCCAAAACTTTAATAAAGCTCAGGCCATTTCTCACCGTATAGCCAGTCTTTACCGTATTTCCTTGGTCTAAAATTCCCCCGTACGGCAAGGCCGATTTCCAATATTCATCATCATTTTCGTCATACTGCTTATAATCATATCCACGTGTAGAAGCCACACTAGCGGACTCCTCTGTTTTCCAATCCCGTTGATTCGTTGAAGAATTATGATACGAGAAAGTTCCTTGGTAAGACAAGCCATCATATAACTTTATATTCAAATTTAACAAAGCGTTAAAATCATTGGATTTACTCTCTTTACCTGTTTCTGCCAATTCGTTCAACACGTTATACAAATATTTCGAATCTTTCTTGTAAAAATGATATTTTCCATTTTCCTCGTATGGTTGTACTGTCCGGGAAGTATTATATGCATAACTAAACGGATTTACCACTGAATAACCTTCATTTTTCGTCGTGCTGAAGTCAATTTTCGCCATAAAATTTATATACTTACCCACAGATGCATCCACACGCGCCAAAGTAGTGAAACGCTCGCTAACAGAACCTTTTGCACCACCTTGATTGTTATTGTAACCTGCGGAAAAGTAATATTTTGTAGTCTCCGAACCTCCGTTAATACTCAAATTATGCGAATGAGTTACCGCATTGCGAAATAACACGTCAAACCAATCCGTGTTACGCTTCGCCATCTCTTGGGATCGAAGTGCAAATTCCTCTTGCGACATCCGACGATTAACCAACTCGTTCAACAACCCCTCGTAAGAATCATCCGGATCCAACGATATATTTGAATTATATGACAATCCTTGCTCGAAAATATCCTTGGACAACTGCATACGTTCTGCTGAATTCATACGATCAAAATTCCGATAAGAAGGACGTTCGTTTAAAACCACCTCTCCATGGTATGAAACTGTCGGTTTCCCCGCACGTCCTTTTTTCGTCGTCAACACGATCACTCCGTTCGCAGCTTTTACCCCATAAATCGCCGTGGCCGAAGCATCTTTCAAAACCGTGATAGACTCTATATCCTGCGGGCTAATCCCCGAAATAGCATTACCTACTAAATATTCGGCATCTTCACTATTCAACTCCGAGGCCGTAATCGGAACGTCTTGTTCCAGAATCACTCCATCAACCACCCACACGGGAGCCTTGTTCCCGTTAATCGTTGAAGTACCCCGGATACGAATTTTAGGCGTAGCGCTTGGCTCCCCGGAAGTATTCATAACCATCAAGCCAGGAACTTGTCCCTGCAACATTTGATCGATAGAAGCAGCCCCTGCCATGTAAATATCATCAGTTTTCACTACCGAAACCGCACTGGCCGACTCTCTCCGGTTTAACGTCTGATACCCAGTCACAACGACCTCATCCACATCCACCGCAGAATACTTCATTACTACATATAAAGAATCCTGTCCCTGCCAGGTAATTACTTTTTGCTCCATCCCCACAAAAGAAAAAAGTAATTTTTGCCCGACCTTATTTTCAATCATCATCTGGAATAATCCATTCACATCCGATGCGACCCCGCGAGTGGTTCCTTCCACGACAACGGAAACCCCAGGAAGAGGCATTCCATCCGTATCAACCACTTTCCCTTTAATCAATTTCAATTTAACATCATCTTTCTTTTGTGGTGTCGGTTTCACAATCACCACTCCCTCTGCATACTCGTAACTCAAAGGTAGTCCTTCGAAAATACGATCCAACGCTTTCTCGAAAGGTTCATTCGTCAGAACCATATTAAGTTTCACGTTCAAATTCGCGATCTCTTCCTCGTTAAACACGAAATAAACTCCCGTTTGGTTCTTCAACTCTTTAATCGTCTCTCTGAGACTTGCATTCTCTAATTTCAACGTCACGGATTGTGACGATACACTGGCTATTGCCGTGAAAGAGAAAAACATAGTTAAAAGCAAAGTCAATCTCATTGCTAAATAAATTTTGCCCCTCGCATTTTCAGGAGAGGATTGTGTAGAAATTCGTCTTTTTTTCATACATTTGGATACTTTGATTAATAAACGTAGCCTTTTACCGAAGGCTGCTATTAAATTTTCAACATGAAACGGGGAATGCTGGGAACATTTCCCGTTTTCGTATTTCTTTCACCTTGTCACTGAAGTTATTGTAACATTTTTTCCATTGATAATAAATTTTACGTTAGTCGTTTTTTCTATCATATCTAGCACATCATTCAAATCTTCATATTTTCGTATCACCCCGGTAAAACGACGCTCTTTACATTCCGATGCCGAAAAAGTGAATTGTACATCATACCATCTAGCCAGTTGTACCATAATATCATTCAATTCCATGTTCTCGTATTCAAATATTCCTCGTACCCACGAAGTATACAAAGAAAGTTCTACAGCCCTTTGGCTGATAGCTCCGGAATATTGATCGACCACGGCTTGGTAACCGGGCTTTAACACGACTTGATTATTCCCGGATGTTACTTGCACGGCACCCCGTACCAGAGTAGTCATCACTCCTTCATTCTCGGGATAAGCCGAAATACAAAACTCCGTTCCCAACACTCGCACGCTCACATCATTTACCCGCACGATAAAAGGTTTACTTTCGTCATGTTGCACTCCAAAATACACTTCCCCCTCGACGAGAACCTCTCGCGCATCTCCTGTAAAGCGAGTAGGAAATGTCAGTCGTGAAGATGAATTCAACCATACCATCGTACCGTCTGCTAACGTGAAATGATATTCTCCCCCAACCGGAGTCGAGATCGTATGATATACAGGCTTTTCTTCAATCTCTTCATTTACTTCCACATTATCATATCGCAGTTCATTCTTTTTATCTTCCAAAACAGTAGCTCCATACTGCCTGACTACGTCTTGCAAATTATCTTGCATCAAATCAACCTGTATACCATTTGCCACGATTAAAGTCGCCTTCATTCCACCGGCATGCACCTTAGCCGACACGGGAGATTCTCTCTCCAGTTCCGGCATGTAAAAAAATGCAAATGATAAAGCGAACAAAATCACAACAGAAGCCACGGCAGTAATCTGAATCCACAATTGTCTCCTCCCGCGAGCCTTAATCTTTTCCCGTACATGTTTCAATGAATCCGATGCATTCTTATCCGAACGAGTAACCACTTGATACTCAAGCACCATTTTTACCCCCTCCATAAAAAATAGCTTATTTTCCTCCGCTTCGTCCATCCATGCACGCAACTCCTGTTCCTCGCTCTTATCCATAAGCCCGGAGCAATAATCACCAATCCATTGCCAAATTTTATCGTTCATCTCAATTCCTTTTCTTTTATATACCGGAAGATTGAAAAAGAGATGACAACTTTTTAGAAAAAAATTACAGAAAAAATAAGGATCTTATATACAAATTATCGCCGAATAATAAAAAACAATACCAAAGCATTCCCCCCTAACTCTTCTTTCAACTGCTTCAACGCCCTGTAATACATTGTTTTCACGGTATTTACGGTTATTCCAAAGCGTTCCCCCACTTGCTGATAGGTCATATTATCCAACACCACAGCCTTAAATATTTCTTTTGTCTTTCCCGGCAAAGCCTCCACCCGGGCATATACTTTATCACGTAATCGTGCGAATTCATTCTCATCGTATTCCCCCAGCTCTTCTAAAAACTGATCGACATATTTTTCCACATCGTCAAACTTGATCTTTCCCCGACGTGTAGCAAACTTAGAGGCAGCCTTGGCTACTGCCCCGAAAAGATAAGAACGAATGGAACCGGAAAAAACAGTTCGCTTTTTGTTCATCCAGAAAGAAACAAACACCTCTTGCACAATATCCTCCACATCATCTCCATCTGAAACAAACCGAAAAGCATACACGCACAATGACCGATAATAATTATCAAAAAGCATATTCAGACAGACCTCATTTCCTGCCTCCAGTTCGTGTACAATTTCCGATTCGCTATATACCATATTAAAATCTAAACAGATAATTATGATTTATGCAAAGATAGACATTCTCGCCAAGAATCAAAATTATCGACATATTACTAACCCACAAAAAAGTAGGTCGTTTCAAAAGAAAAAACGACCTACTTCATATGATTTTAAGAATCCTTATTTATTTTCGAAAACGATCTTATCATCCTTCACATCTACCATGATACGGCTATCTTTGGAAACTTCCTCTGCAAGAATCTGTTTTGACAAATCATTTAACAAAGTACGTTGAATAACCCGTTTTACGGGACGAGCGCCAAACTGCGGATCATACCCGGCATCTGCCAGCCATTGAACAGCCTTGTCGGTAACCTCGATGGCAATACCATTGTTTTCCAACATCTTCTTTACTCCATTGAACTGCAAACGTACAATATCCACGATTTCCGACTTCTTCAACGGGGCGAACATGATGATTTCGTCGATACGGTTCAAGAACTCCGGGCGAATCGTCTGTTTCAACATTTCGTATACCTCGTGATTCGTCTTGTCAAGTACCTCATCCCGGTTATTCTCGTCGATGCCCTTCAGACGTTCCTGAATGATATGTGCACCGATATTCGAAGTCATGATGATAATCGTATTTTTGAAATCGACTACCCGACCTTTATTATCAGTTAAACGCCCGTCATCCAACACTTGCAATAAGATATTGAACACGTCAGGATGAGCTTTCTCGATCTCGTCCAGCAAAACCACGGAATAAGGTTTCCGACGAACAGCCTCTGTCAACTGACCACCTTCATCATATCCCACGTACCCCGGAGGCGCCCCGATCAACCGAGAAACAGAATGACGCTCCTGATACTCGGACATATCAATACGGGTCATCAAGGATTCATCGTCAAACAGGAACTCTGCCAATGCCTTCGCCAACTCGGTTTTACCGACACCCGTGGTTCCGAGGAAGATAAACGACCCAATGGGACGTTTCGCATCCTGTAATCCCGCACGGTTACGACGGACAGCATCTGCCAGCGCTGTAATGGCCATTTCCTGACCAACTACCCGTTTGTGCAACTCGTCTTCCAAGTGCAATAACTTCTGACGCTCGCTCTGCATCATCCGGCTCACCGGAATTCCCGTCCACTTGGATACAACAGCCGCGATATCATCCTCCGTTACCTCTTCCCGAATCAATGAACTTCCATGTTTCATGTCCGCCAACTTGGCCTTTACTTCTTCAATTCGGCGTTCAGACTCTTTAATCTTACCGTAACGAATCTCGGCCACCTTCCCGTAATCGCCTTCCCGCTCGGCCCGGTCTGCCTCGAAACGGAACTGTTCGATCGCATCCTTATTCTTCTGGATCTCATCAATTAAAGAACGTTCCGACTCCCATTGGGCTCGCAACTTCGTGCGCTCCTGGTTCAAATCGGCCAAATCTTTCTGGATCTCGTCCAGCTTCTTACTTTTCCCTTCCCGCTTGATCGCCTCTTTCTCGATTTCCAACTGTTTGATCTTACGGTCCAGTTCATCAATCTCCTCCGGCACGGAATTCATCTCCAAACGCAGACGGGCAGCCGCCTCATCTACCAAGTCGATAGCTTTATCCGGCAAGAAACGATCGGAAATATACCTGTGAGACAACTCCACGGATGCGATGATGGCATCATCCGTGATACGCACTTTATGGTGATTCTCGTAACGCTCCTTCAATCCACGCAGGATGGAGATGGTGCTTAATGTATCCGGTTCGTTAACGTATACAATCTGGAAACGGCGTTCCAGTGCCTTATCTTTTTCGAAGTATTTCTAATACTCGTCAAGAGTTGTTGCACCGATGCTTCTTAACT
>ERZ832522.4213-NODE-4213-length-14588-cov-3.442166_pt1 | contig 14588 bp, 10 predicted proteins | sample MGYA00519951_ERZ832522 | MGnify/ENA primary metagenome ERZ832522 (study PRJEB31850, sample SAMEA3708728) | human gut metagenome | biome: human gut; feature: human-associated habitat; material: faeces | place: China | collected 2014 ... | reverse complement strand
TTTCAAACTGCTCCTTCATCCGGTCATAGCGTCCAATCGGTCCCTGAATCAGCTGGGGGAAGAAGGACACGAACAGCGCAAAGCGCGCCGGATTCTTTTCCGGGGCGTATTTGCCGTTGTATACGTCGATGAGGTAGCCCATCGACTGGAACGTGTAGAAGCTGATGCCCAGCGGCAGAAGCAGGTTGAGCGCAGGGGCGGTCTTGCCAGCCAGCGACGCGCCCCAGGAGAGCAGCGGGCTCATGTATTTCAGCACCGCCAAAATGCCGAAGTTGAGCAGCAGCACGGCGAAGAACAGCGCGCGCTGACGGGAACGCGCTTTGGCCTTGTGCGCCTTTTTCTGCGCGGCGTCCAGCTCGGCTTTATGCTCGCGCAGATAAGCCTTGCTCTGTTCGCCGACCCTGCCGATGAGCAGCGCACCCGCCCATGTGCTCAGCGTGGTCGTCAGAATATAGGGCAGCGCAGACAGCCCGCAGTAGGCGTAATAGCCATAGCTGACCAGCAGAAGCAGAATCCACCGCAGGCGCAGCGGGCAGATGTAATACAGCGCAGCGCACAGAAAGGCGAACGCGATCAGTGTGAAAAGCGACATGCGTAAATTCCTCTTTCTCTTTCCTATGAATCAACAGGTTTTGGTAAAGCAAATCAATCCAATTTATAACTATATCATGCGTATCTGAGCGTGTCAAGAAAACGGAAGAAAAAGAGGAAAGAAAAAACCTTCTCCGCAAAAGGAGAAGGAAAATGCCCATGGGTTTAAAAGGCAGAACAGCCGCGTTTTTATTTCGCGTATCCGATTCGCGCGACGATGCCCTGCGCGAAATCGCCGAATTTTTCGCCGAACAGGTTCAGCCCGCCGACATGCTCGGCATCCGCGTGAACGCCGATACACAGGGAGATATAGTCCTGCCGCTCCAGCTCCAAATCGGAGAGCTTAACGGAGGAAAGCTCGGCGTCGTCCAGCGTGCTTCCGTTTTCATCCACCCGCCACGTCTTGAGCAGACCGTATTGCGAGGAAGTGTCGCTCCACCAGGAGGGATTGAGCCTGCCGCGCCGCCCGCCGTAATCGCCCGGGCTGGTCCAGACGCCCAGCTCGTGTCCGTTTACGCTCACAAAGATGTCGCTTTTGAAATCGTCGCGGTACATCGGCGCGTTGGAGGAAACCTCCATCGTGAATTCCAGCGATTCCAGCTGGCTCGGCGCGATTTCGCCCAGCGAAAAGCGATATTCCAGCTGACCAGATTCAAACCAGAGCATCTGTGCGTTGAATCGGTCGGGATGATAAAAGGTGCGCGGGGTGTTGCTTTCACCGATCCATGCGTGTTCGGATACGATGCCGCATTCGGGCTGGATGTCCTGCGCGGCGGAATAGCTTCCAATCGGCAGGTTAAGGGTCAACGCGCTGACGTCCTCCGGTGATTCCGGAATGAGGCGCATGCTGACGGAATCAATGCGGCGGGAGCAGAGCTTCATTGCCCCGCGGATGCCGGGCTGGATTTCGGCGTAAATCAGTCCGGATTCCTCAAGCTGGCGCACGTTCAGCGCAGCCGTGGAAACAGGCATGTTCAGCGCGTCAGCGATTTCGTTGACGTTCATCGGGCGCGAGGACAGCAGGGTCAGCATCCTGACGCGCAGCGGAGAGGAGAGAGCTTTGGCGACCGGACAAAGACGTTCGATTTCGTTTAGTGAAAGACTGATGTGCTTGCTTTCGTCCGCGTGAATAGACACGATGCGGATACCTCCTTTTTCGGAGAGATCGGTCTGCGCTCGCTTATGATGCCGAATCGGTTAATCGTAGACAATGCAGAACAACACAAACGGTACACAAAACCATCAATTCGATTCATTATACAGCGTAAATTGATTAAATACAAGGCAATTTTTTGGAAGAAATGCAAAAATATCGAATTTGCATAGAATAAGGCAAAAACGAATGGCTGCACAAGATGGACAGAAAAATAACGAGCGTGCGGCACACACCCGTTATGAAAAAAGAAAGAAAAATCAGTATTCCGTCTTGACGAATTTCTCAAACGCATCCAGCGAGCGGATGACCTTCTGCGTATCGGTGCAATACGCGATGCGGAAATACCCCGGAACGCCGAAGGAATCGCTCGGAACAAGAATCAACCCGTAGGGCAGGGCTTTTTTGATGAAGACATTCGCGTCGGCTTCAAGGGCTTTGGGGAACATGTAGAACGTGCCGCCCGGACGCACGATTTCAAAGCCGAGTTTGCTCAAGCCGTCGCAGAGGATGTTCATGTTCGTTTCGTAGACGGACAGGTCTGCGGTCATGTCGCAGCAATCCGCCGCGGCAAGCTGAATGACGGAGGACGGGCAGTTATGCCCGATGCCGCGGGAAATCTGTCCGCACATGTTGACCAGCAGCGCGGAAACACCGCTTGCGGGGTTGACGGCGACATAGCCGATGCGTTCGCCCGGAACGGACAGGCTCTTGGAGAAGGAATAGCAGGAAATCGTCCGCGGATAATACAGCGACACATAGGGAACCTGATGCCCGTCAAAGGCGATTTCGCGATAGGGCTCGTCGGAAATCAGCCAGATGTCGTGTCCGAAATCGCGCTCCTTTTTCGTGAGCAGCGCCGCCATGTTCTTGAGCGTTTCCTCGGAATAGACCGCGCCGGACGGGTTGTTGGGCGTGTTGATGAGAACCGCCTGAACGGACGGGGTGAGCATGCGCTCAAATTCCTCGAAGTTGATTTGGAAATTCTCGGTGTTGGCGGGAACGACGCGCAGATTCAGACCCGCGCCTGCCGTATACGGTCTATACTCCGGAAAATACGGCGCGAAGGTCAGAATGTCGTCGCCGGGCTTCGTAACCAGACGGAAGGCATGCGCCAGCGCGCCCGCCGCGCCGCTGGTCATGAAGATGTCGTTCATCGTGTAATCCATACCGAAACGACGGTTCAGCGATTCGGCGATCTTCTCGCGGACGGAAGGAATGCCCAGGCTCGGACTGTACCCGTGGACGAGCATCGGGTCGCCGTGATCGAGCAGCTCCTTGATGCGCAGATTGAACGCATCGGGAACGGGAACGGACGGATTGCCGAGGCTGAAATCAAAGATATCCTCCGGGCGGAGATGAGGGTGCGCGGTGATATCGTTGGCATATTCGTTCAGCTCACGGATGACGGATTTGCTGGTCAGCATGGCTTTGTAGGCGTCGTTAATCATGGGCATTCACTCCTTTATGTCATAATTCATGTTGAGAAACACAGCACAGGCAGGAAATCACAGCCCAAACGTTTCCCGCTTACACATTCAGTGCAAGCGCGGCGTCGATTTGGGCAAGCTCCTCCGCCGTCAGCTCTGGGAAATCGAGTGCCGCGATGTTTTCGGTAATCTGCTCCGGACGGCTTGCGCCGATCAGCGCGGATGTGACCGCCGGGTCGCGCAGACTCCATTGCAGGGCAAGCTGCGCCAGCGATTCCCCGCGTGCCTTGGCGATGCCGCTGAGCGCATCGATGGCGGCGTGCAGCCCCGGCGTCAGCATATCCGCTTTCAGATAGCGCGGGTCGTGCCCGATGCGGCTGTCTGCCGGAATGCCGTGCAAGTAACGGTCTGTCAGCAAACCTTGTGCCAGCGGACTGAATACGATTAACCCTTTCTGTTCCTCTGCACAGGCATCCAACAAGCCATTCTGTTCAATGGTACGATTCAGCATCGAATAGCAGTTTTGATTGATGACAAACGGACAGTGCAATTCTTTCAGGATGGCACACGCCTGCTGCATGGTTGCACCATCATAATTGGAAAGCCCGACATACAATGCCTTTCCGCTCTGTACTGCCTGTGCCAGTGCTCCCATGGTTTCTTCCAGTGGCGTTTCCGGGTCTGGGCGGTGATGGTAGAAAATATCGACATATTCCAATCCCATCCGTTTCAGGCTCTGGTCTAAGCTGGCAAGCAGATACTTCCGGCTGCCCCAGTTTCCGTAAGGGCCTTCCCACATATCGAATCCAGCCTTTGTGCTGATAATCAACTCATCCCGATAGCCGGCAAACAGGGTTTTCAGAATCTTTCCGAAATTCTGCTCCGCCGCCCCTGCCGGTGGACCATAGTTGTTCGCAAGGTCGAAATGCGTAATGCCACCATCAAACGCTGCCTTGCAGATTGCCTCCATATGTTCTAAGGTATTTGTATCTCCAAAATTATGCCATAAGCCGAGAGATACTTCCGGCAACTTTAAACCGCTCTTTCCGCAGCGGCGATATGCCATGGCTGCATATCGTTCTGGATTCGGTACATACATCGTTTATTCCTCTTTTCTGTTCCAATGGATGTTAAAAAGATACCCATTTCTGAGTATCATCCATTATTTTTTTGCAATCGGTCTGCCATTTTTCTTTAAAATAAACTTTTAGGGTTGACAAGAATAACTTTCAGTGTTATAATAAAGAAAAGGAAGAAAATCATTGAAAAAACAAGAACTGGTAAATACCAGATTCTTTATTTTAACCGGAGGTGAAAAGAACATGGGTATTATAGGGGTTGTTGTATTGATTATCCTTGTAGTAGGCGTTACAAAGTATGGACTTCGATAATTTTAAGGAGGGGTATATAAAATGGTACAGCTGATTTTAATTGGACTTGTTGTCTGGGTGGTATGGATCACCCTGCGGAAAATATTCCGAGGATATTAATAGCAAGCATATAAAACAATATCCGAAATACATTCCAAAACTGATAAAATCCTTCAAAGTGTCCCAGCACTTTGGGGGATTTTTCTTTATTATTAGAACCGCAAATCTAATTAAACAATCACACCCACAGTTCTCTTTTTCAAATCAACTTTATTCTTCTTCCTCAGGTGTGGTACTATTATAGCACACTCTTTTTCCCGTTGCAAGGCATTTCCTGCAATTCTAACTTTTCGTTGATTTTCCCTCATTTGTTGCAGTTTCTTTGTTGATTTCATCGAAATCTTTTACAAGTTCGCAGAAATAACTAGATAAAGTTTCCGGAACGGGCGTTGCAATCCATTCCTTTCTTCCCATCTGATATTGATACGTCAGATAGAGTTGTCCGTCCACCGCATAGAAATGACTGCCCCGATAAGAGCAGAAACAGCCGTCTTTACTCTCCCGATAAAAAATCAATCGCTGTCTGTCATCCGGCAAGGGCATTGTAACGGTTTTCCGTTCCTGCTCACTGTTTTTTCCATAGGCAAACGGAATATATTCGTTCCCCTCTCCAAATTCCAACAACTCCTTGAATTTCTGTGTATCCACTTTTCCAGAAATATCATAGAGCGTTGGCTCAGTCTGATCTTTGATCGTCACACCAACCGAACAATAATAAAGATACTGCTGGTCGTCTGCATAGTATGTTTTTGCCGCCTCCCACTGATCTTCTGCACAGTACATGACAGAATCCGAACCGTTATACCACAAATCAAATTCCGGATGCTGTAATGCCCGGTAGGTGATTTCATCCAGTTCGTATTCTAAACCGCTCAGCGGTAAATCATCCATCAAATAACAATCGCCATAAAAACCCGTTCGATAAGATTTCCCGTTGATTTCCACGGTTTCTGCAACCATCGGCAATCGACAGCCAATCAGACTGCTGCAAAGCACGGCACAGCTGATACCACCCAGCAACCGCATTCCCCTTGATTTTTTAAACAAGCTGTAACACCTCACAATTGCCAATGCCATACTTTGCATATGCTTCATTCGTCATATCCTGAAAATACGACCGCACGACCCGAGCAATGCCGTTGTGTGCCACCAGCAAATAATTCTTTTCCTGCTGCAAGAGTTCATCCAGAAGATTATAAATCCGCTGTGCCAGCTGCAACATGGATTCTCCACCCTCGTAATGGTTCGCAAACTGCGTTTTTGCCTGCTGAAAGGCTGCTCCATCCCGTGCAGTGGATTCATACTTACCGAAATTCTGTTCCCGTAACCGTGGCTCTGCAAACGCTGGCAAGCCGGTCACTTCTGCAATGTGTTTTGCCGTATCGGCTGCTCGCATCAAAGGCGAATACAGAATGGCATCAATGGGATACTGCCGCTCTAAAATCAGCTTTCCGGCTGCAATTGCCTGCTCATGCCCCAGCGGTGTCAAGGCAATATCGGTTGAACCGCAAATTTTGTTTTCAACATTCCAAATGGTCTGTCCGTGCCGGACAAAATAAAGATGTGGCATAATCGTTTTACTCCCTTTTCATTTTCATTACAATCACACAACGCCGCCGTATGCATCCCGACAGTTTTTTGCTGTATGCTGGACACCTTACGGCGGCGTTGATTTGTTTTTGATTAGTCTAATTTCTGGAACTCTGCCGGAATGGCAGTGTCAATGATTTCCTTGATTTTGTCCATATTCCAAATACCGTATTCTCCGGACATGGCATATGGCAAACCGTGTTCTTCCGCCAGTTCTTCGGTATAATCCTTATACGCAATCAATCGCAGATTGGACAAAGAACCATCATCATACTGTGTGATAATCGGATGAACCTGTACATTTTCTACCGTTACCTGCTTGTCCTCTTCGTGGTATACCAAATCAAAATCAGCCACTTCGCTAATCAGATTGATGTTAAAGGTCTGTGCAGAAACAAAGTTCCCCATTGCATAGAACACAAAGCCCTGTGTGCCATCCGAACGTGTAATGTATTCCATGGTCTGCGGAACGTGCGGGTGATTGCCGATGATGACATCTGCACCCCATTCAATCATGTTCTGTGCCTGTGCCTTGACACCATCTCGCACTTCAAAGGTATCTTCATCGCCCCAGTGTGCGGAAACAACGACAATATCTGCCAGTTCGTTTGCCCGTTCAATCTGTTCCTGAATCACATCGTCCTGTGTGGTCAAGGTAATTTGAATGGTGGAATCATCCGGAACGGTATAGCCGTTGATGTTTTCGGTATATGCCAAGAAGGCAACCTTTAAACCATTTACTTCCTTAATCCGAATGTTGTTCATGTCGTCTACATCCCGATAAACGCCATAGGTCAGCAGGTCGGAATGTTCCTGCAACAATCTGTCCCAATAATCCATACAAGAGGTCAAGCCCTCTACGCCCTTATCCAACAGGTGATTGTTACACATTGAAACAACATTGAATCCCAAATCTACAATGGCTTCGCCAGCTTCCGGCGGAGAATTGAAGTTGAAGTTGCTGCCGCTGATTTCAATATCTGGATTGTCACAAATCAAAGTTTCCTGATTGATAATCCGCAAATCTGCATTTGAGCCGTTGACCAGATCCTTTACGCCATCATAAACATAGGCAAAGTTATAGGTTTCGCCATTTTCTGCATGAGCAGCGGCACTGTTATAAACGGAAGTCTGTACGAAATGATCGCCGGCAGCGACAACGTGAACCGTTCCGCTCTTGGCAGTTTCTTCAGTTGTAGCTTCGGTTGCATCAGATGCAGCTTCTGTTGCTGCACTGGCATCCTGTGTCGTCACTTCTGTTGGTGCATTGACCTGCACGCCATCGCCCTTGGAAATAGAACGGCAGCTGTTGCAACGGGTACAAATCAGCACAATTACAATGATCAATGCCAATAAAATCAGCAGTGCATTTCTCCGTCTGCGATAGCCGACACCCTTTTTCTTCTTTTTCGGGTTTTGATTCTGTGGCTGCCGAGGCGGTTGCTGTGGCGGTCGCTGCGTTTGAATCGGCTGCCGCTGCGGCATTCTTGGGGGAGTTGGTCGCTGTGGCAGACGCTGCTGTCCAGAAGCACGAGCAGAAATTGGTTTCTGCTGGAACGGTTGGTTCTCCATTTTTTTACATCCTCACTTTATGATATTTTTTTCTTACGCCCCTTTTTTCTTGAAAAAACGGGCTTTATTTCTTTTATTATAACAGAGATGCCGACAAATTGCAAGCAATTGGTACAAATTTGTTGCAGATCGTCCGCTTTTCCAGAAAAGTCTTTTCTACATAAATTCCCATTTTTGGGGTATGCTATCAACAGCATTTTGAATTGAAAGGAGCTTTTCCACCTTGAATGAATATGCAAAAGAACGCATCCTGCCGAAACTCTCCCAAAATCTCCAGCGAATTCGGGAAATTGCCCACAATAGTTCCGATTTATTGGTGAATGAATTTGTATTGAGCGGTCTGCCAGCAGCCCTACTCTGCTGTGAGGGGATGCTTTCCACCAGCACCATTACAGAATTGATTTTACGTCCCATTGTCGAGATTCAACTGGAACATCCCACAGCCGAACAGATTTTTCAACACATCCAGAAACACCAACTCTTTTCCACAGACCGTGCAGAGGCTTTGAACTATCGGGATTTATTCCGCTTTTTAAACTCCGGCTTTGCGGTTTTGGTTTTAGATGGCTGCCCGAAAGCGTTGGTTTTCGGGGTGCAAGGTTACGACAAACGCAGCGTTTCCACGCCCTCCGGTGAAAATAATATTTTCGGGGCAAAAGATGGATTTGTGGAAGTTGTCCGCACCAATATGTCTTTGATTCGCCGACGGATGAAGTCTCCATTTCTCAAGCTGGAACTTGGTTGTTACGGAGATAAAAGCCAGACAGACCTCTGCATCTGTTATCTGTATGATCGTGTACCACAGGCACTGATTCAGAAAATCAAACGGCAATTGGGCAGCATGAAACTGGAGTCCATTCTCTCTTCCGGCTATGTTCGTCCGTTCTTGGAAACCAGCCGCCCCTCTCTCTTCGATACCATCAGCACCACACAGCGTCCAGATGTTTTTTGTGCAAAGCTATTAGAAGGGCGTGTTGGCATCCTAATTGACGGCACACCGTTTGCCCTCATGATTCCGAAGCTGTTCAATGAAAGCTTTCAGTCGATGGATGATTACTGTTATAAGCCCTATTATGCAACCTTTCTCCGCTGGCTGAAATATGCAGCGTTCTTGGTTGCCCTGCTGCTGCCAGCTCTGTATGTAGCAATCGCTCTGCATCATCCGGAACTTCTCAACCGCACATTGCTGCTCATATTGGCTGAATCGGAAGAAACTGCTCCGCTCTCCCTGACAACTGAAGCCATCGGCATTCTATTGGTGTATGAAATCATTCGGGAGGCTGGGCTACGATTGCCGCAGGCGGTCGGCGGAGCGGTGAGCATTGTTGCTGGCTTGATTGTCGGGGACGCAGCCGTTTCCTCCGGTTTGATCAGCACACCAATGCTGACCGTCACGGCGATTTCTGTCATTGCAGGATTTGTCATTCCTGACCTGAATCCGCCGATTAGCATTCTACGACTAGCATTTGTCTTAGCTGGCGGTATGGGCGGACTGTTCGGTATTAGCCTGTTGGGAGCAGCGGTTCTCTTTCATATCTGTGCCGCTCAAAATCATGGATTTCCACTGACTGCCCCTGTTGCACCGTTTCGCAAACGTGGTATGCGAGATATTTTATACCGTGCGGATTTTCCTGCAATGCAGTCCGGTAATTTTACGGTGGAGGAGTATCATGAATAAACCAGCCAAACTACAACCCAGCCAGTTGACGATGATTTTAACGCTTTCGGCTGCCTTTTCCGTGATGTGTGCAGCGTTTCCGTTTACGCTGGAACAGCTCATTGGCACAGCGATTTCCATCGGGCTGCAAATTTTACTCTGCATTCCAGCATTTCTTTTGACTCGCCGAACGGACAGCCTTGCAGCCCATTGCAAGGGACATAAATTTTTACCGCTGTTCTTTTGCTATTATTTGCTGCTTGCTGGCGGTCGCTCTGTAGTACAACTCTGGAATGTTTCCGGCAGCCTTTCCCTTCCGGTACACAATGCCCTGCTTGCAGCCGCCCTAATTGCTGGAATCTGCTTCTATACGTCTACGCTGGGCATTCAGACGCTTGCCCGCAGCAGCACGCTGACTTTTGGCGTTCTCCTGCTCACGCTGGCAGTCATGCTCTTAGGCGGATACCGTTCCATTCACCTGCAAAACCTCGCCTTTTCGCCGGATAGCTGCATCTGGAGCAGCATTCTGCAACATCTCTCCTTAGCAGATGAATTGCCCGTTCTGGTATTGCTGCTGGGATTTTTGGAGAAGCAGCCCGTTCGGAGCACATTTCGTTTCTTCGGGTTCTCGTTTGGCATCTGGTTTTTTGTGCTGTTTTTGGGCATTACGATTTTAGGGAGCTTTATGCCACACGCAGCTTATCCGTTTTTCACGATTGCCAGCGTTTCGCAGCCATTCCGCACGCAACGGGCAGATGCTCTCTATTTGATTGTATTTGTTTTGCTTTGCATTTTACGGCTGACGCTCTTCACAACGCTATCTGCCCACCTACTCGGCGAAGCGTTCCCAAAACTTCGCTTCCGGAATGGCATTTGCCTGCTAATTATCTTGGGGCATGCGGTTGCAATCGGCATCTTAGGGCTTTCGCTTAGCTGGTGGTATATTGTTCCGATTGTACTATTAACCGTATGCGTTCCATGGAGTTTACTGCTATTAGACCCACCTGAACCCGCTCCACAAAAACAGTAATCCACATCATTCCCATCGGATTCCACGATTTCCACAACGGCTGTTGAAATCGAATCACTTAGAAAGGAAATACCAGCTATGAAAAAATCGCTACTTTCGCTGTTGCTGTGTCTTTCACTCTGCTGTTCCGGCTGCTCTGCAACGCAGGTCAAAGACCGCCTGTATTTGCAATCTTTGGAACTCTCCAACTATCGTTACCCGACTGTTCAACTGCACGCTTTTCAGTCCGAAGAAGCAGACTGTTCCGGCAGTGGCAGCACGCTTTCCGCTGCACTGGAATCCGCAGAAATTCCAGCTGGAAAATCCCTCTTCTTGGGACATTTGGAACTGCTCGTGCTGCAAGAACCAAAATTCTTGCAGCAGCTTCCAGATTTGTTACAGCAATATCGCCTTTCTTCGGGCTGCAAGCTGCTCTATACGACTCGCTCGCTTGCAGAAGTCAACACGGAAACGCTGCTGGAAAGCCTGAAACAAGAAGAACAAAACGGACGCATTCCCGAAACCGACTTGCTCTCGATTCTAAAGGAACGCTGCAATTCCTCCGGAACGGCTCTGTTGCCCTTTCGGATTACCAACGGCTTTTCCATGGTGCTGATCGCCTCGAACGGAACAACACAAACGCTCTCCAATGATGCCATTCAAGGGCTGTGCTGGCTGCGTGGCAACAACTATCCAGAACGGGTCAGCTTATCGACAGATGGTCAGGCAAGCGACTTTCTCATTACCAGTGCTTCGACCAGATACACCGCCATCACCGCAAATGGCATTCCCATTATAACCGTTTCCATTTCCATTCATGGAACAGGAAATGCCATTGCTCTGCGAGAACGGCTGGAAATTGCCTGTGAGGCTGCCGAACGGGAAACCATTCAGCAAAATCAAGCGGATGTCATCGAATTGGAAGCCTGTCTGCGACAGCAATGTTACAAGCTATATCAGGAACAGGACTGGAACAGCCTGCTCCGCACCGTACAATTTCAACATGAATTTACGATTCTCCCATAAACCAAAACAGACCGCCCTGTGTTTTCACACAAAGCGGTCTGCTTTTTTCATAGATTCGGATTGTTCCGAGAAAGAATTTACTTGTTCAGTCTTGCTTCAATCTTATCCAGTTCAGCCATCAGTTCAGCCGGTACCTTGCCGCCCTTTGCTGCGATGTCTTCTGTATAATATCTCCGCATTTCTGCGATTTCCTTCTTCCACAGGTCGGTATCTACAGCGAGCAGCTTGTCCAGAACAGCCGGAGTTACTTCGTCTTCGATACCAGTCAGGTTCAGGTCTTCCTTCTTCGGCAGGTAGCCGATTGCAGTTTCAACTGCATCTACAGTGCCTTCGCAACGCTTGATGATCCAGTCGAGGACTCTCATGTTGTCGCCAAAGCCCGGCCACAGGAAGTTGCCTTCTTCGTCCTGCTTGAACCAGTTAACGTTGAAGATCTTCGGAGCCTTGTCGCCCAGGATCTTGCCCATTTCGAGCCAGTGTGCCCAGTAGTCGCCTACATTGTAACCGATGAACGGCTTCATAGCCATCGGGTCATGACGCAGAACGCCAACTGCACCAGTTGCAGCAGCTGTTGTTTCGGAAGAAACAGCAGAACCCATATAAGTGCCGTGTGTCCAGTCGAAAGACTGATATACCAGCGGTGTTGTGGAAGCACGACGACCGCCGAAGATGATTGCAGAGATCGGAACGCCTGCCGGATTGTTAAATTCCGGAGAGATGCACGGGCAGTTTTCAGCCGGTGCAGTAAATCTGGAGTTCGGATGTGCCAGAGTCTTGTTCTTGCCGGTCTTTTCGTCTACTTCAGCAATGAATTCCGGACCATTTACCTTAGCACCCTTCCATTCGGTTGCATCAACCGGCGGATTCTTATCCAGCTTTTCCCACCAAACTGTGTTGTCTGCATTGTTCAGAGCAACGTTGGTGAAGATGGTGTTCTTGCGTGTGCAAGCCAGTGCGTTCGGGTTGGACTTTTCGTTGGTACCCGGAGCAACACCGAAGAAACCATTTTCCGGATTGATTGCATACAGTCTGCCATCCTTGCCCGGCTTCATCCAAGCGATATCGTCACCAACGGTGAATACCTTGTAGCCAGCCTTCTGATAGCCTTCCGGCGGAATCAGCATAGCCAGGTTGGTCTTACCGCAAGCAGACGGGAATGCAGCAGTGATATAAACAGTTTCACCAGACGGCTTCTGAACGCCCAGGATGAGCATGTGTTCAGCCATCCAGCCTTCGTTCTTACCCTGGAAGGAAGCGATACGCAGAGCGAAGCACTTCTTGCCCAGCAGAACGTTACCGCCGTAAGCGGAGTTGATCGACCAGATTGTGTTTTCTTCCGGGAACTGTACGATATAACGGTTTTCCGGATCAACGTCAGCCTTGGAGTGCAGACCACGAACGAAGTCGTTAGAAACATCGCCCAGGTTTTCAAATGCCTGCTTACCCATTCTGGTCATGATGTTCATGTTCAGAACAACATAGATGGAGTCAGTCAGTTCCACGCCAACCTTTGCGAGCGGAGAACCGATCGGACCCATAGAATACGGGATTACATACATGGTTCTGCCCTTCATAACGCCGTCATACAGCGGAACGAGCTTTGCCTTCATTTCGTCCGGAGCCATCCAGTTGTTGGTCGGGCCTGCATCTTCCTTCTTCTTGGTGCAGATGAAAGTTCTGTCTTCTACTCTTGCTACGTCATTCGGCAGCGTTCTGTGGTACAGACAGCCCGGCAGCTTTTCCGGATTCAGCTTATACATCTTATCCCGGTTGCCTTCCGGCAGAGAAGTAACTTCTTCTGTCAGTGCATCCAGCTGTTCTTTGGAACCATCGATCCATACGACCTTGTCCGGCTTGGTCAGAGCAACCATTTCGTCAACCCATGCCAGAACATTTTTGTTGTTTGTCAATGCCATCGGTAATACCTCCTAATATATCAATCCACCGGTCAAACCGGCGGCGAGAAGAAAAATTTTCTTCTCCCCTTTATTATAATTCCAACCGGAAATCTTGTCAAGCGGTTTTCGGGAAATTCCATTTGAAATTCAGTCTTTGTTCATGTTTTGCAAACGGCTGTTCTCCGTGGATGAACAATTCCAAAAAAACTGTCGTTTTCCGATTCCCGTTTGATTAGCGTACCCAGAATTTCAGATTTTTTGCAATGTCAAAAATTAAAAGGTTGGCTGTTCCAGCGACATGGTCGCATAGGCATTCAAAGAAGCATCCGCCCGAACGCCAGCTGCATACGCATAAGAGCCAGCACAGGCAATCATTGCCCCGTTATCTCCACACAATGAAAGTGGCGGTACAAACAGCTTGCAACCCTGCTTTTCGCAGGCAGCTGCCATGGCAGAGCGAACGCCACTGTTTGCAGAAACCCCGCCAGCAACGGCAATGATCTGATAACCCAAATCTCTTGCCGCCTGCATGGTGTGCGTGGTCAGCAGTTCGGAAATGGTTTTCTGTACCGATGCTGCCAAGTCGGCAGTCGGAACGGTCTGCCCCTTTTGGGAGGCATTGTGCAACAGATTCACAACTGCGGTCTTTAAACCGGAAAAGCTGAAATCATAAGGATTTCCCTCCACTTTCGGACGGGGCAAGTGAAATGCCTCTGGATTGCCCTCCTGTGCAGCGTGATCAATGTGAATACCACCCGGATACGGAAATCCCATCGCACGGGCTGTTTTATCAAAACATTCACCAGCTGCATCGTCCCGTGTTCTGCCGACAATTCGGAATTGGGTATAGGACAGGACTTCTACAATATGGCTGTGTCCGCCACTTGCCACCAGACAAAGATACGGCGGCTTCAATTCCGGATGAGCAATATAATTCGCTGCGATGTGTCCAGCTAAGTGATGTACGGGAACTAATGGCTTTCCGGTTGCCAGTGCCAACCCTTTGGCAAAGTTCACACCAACCAGCAACGCCCCAATCAAACCCGGAGCATATGTAACCGCAATGCCGTCTAAATCAGCAAGTGTAACCTGTGCATCGTCCAACGCCTTTTGTACTACAGGCAGGACGTTTTCACAGTGCCGCCGAGAGGCGATTTCCGGCACAACACCGCCATATAACTGATGTTCTTTGACCTGTGATGCAACCACATTGGAACGGATTTTGGTGTAAT
>ERZ832522.4211-NODE-4211-length-14591-cov-8.193382_pt1 | contig 14591 bp, 32 predicted proteins | sample MGYA00519951_ERZ832522 | MGnify/ENA primary metagenome ERZ832522 (study PRJEB31850, sample SAMEA3708728) | human gut metagenome | biome: human gut; feature: human-associated habitat; material: faeces | place: China | collected 2014 ... | reverse complement strand
CGGGCGGCCGTTGACGGACAAGGCCGTGGACATGGTGATGGAGAGGATGGAGGCGCTGCATGATTGATTTGTATAAAATTCTCCCCGAAGAATGGTTTGAACAAATAGGAGATTTATCAGAAGATGACGAGAAGTTTGCTCCCATCGATTATGACCTTGTTACATCATCCATATACTGCGGGAATTCGTTTTTTGGGCCTGAATTTGTTGACTTGCTTGTAGATGATTACTTGAAGATATATTACATCAGGTCAGCAATAAGACAGCCTATCGGAGATTACGCATGGACGACTGTTTGGTCATGGCACAAGGCAAACGCAAGTAAATACGATGAAATCAAAAACATTGTATTGGAGGCACTGAAAGATGGATGAAATTGTGGTCTTAGCCCTGTTTGGGGCAATACTGCTACTGATGCTATGTTGCTGTTGTTATTTGGCGGGGTACAAAAAGGGAACGCAAGACATAGCCCGATTCCATAATAGCGTTTGGAAAATGGCAGAACGGGAGGCGATGAAAGATGGCAAGGGCGATTAGGGAATACCAAATAAGGCCGATGGTCTGTGACTGGGCATTGGATATCCCGATGGGGAATACAACATTTGTCCTGCATTTTAACAGCCGGAACAATGCCGAGTTGGTCAAGGCCATCCTGGAATGGGAGGACTCACACCCGAACGAGGCGATTCCATATCAGCCCACCCTCACCCCGCCGAACGAGGCGCTGACGATGGAGGAGTTGCAGGAGATGGATGGGGAGCCGGTGTGGGTTGACACTATAAAGCGGTGGGGAATTGTTAGGGTGTGCGGTTATGGAATTTCTGTTCTCACAAAGAGTGGAGAATACGATGTTACAAGAATGAAATTTTACCGCCACCCGCCGGAGGGAGAGGAGTACACCTGATGGACTACGAAAAGCTTGTGGCTGACTTAAGAGATTGGTTGCCACCGGAAAGTGAGAAAATCCCATACGGAGAACTAGTCGGCGCGCCATATCCATACAACCTGCAAGGTCCATTGGTGTATTCTGATGAGGTATGTAACTTAGTGGAAGAAGCTGCGGATGCTATCACTGCCCTGCTGGATGAAAACGCTAGACTGAAAAACAGGAAATCAATGTGGAGGAAACTGTTGGAGGCGATTAAAAGCGCCTTTGGCTGGGGGGACAAAGGAGAAGAGAACCATGATGGACTACGAAAAGCTGATTAGACGATTGCGGAATGATGCCGACGCATATCGAAATGGGAAAACTCTTGGGCGGGCATTTGCCGATCAGGAGGACGTGCTGGACAATGCCGCCACCGCCCTCTCCACGCTCCAGGCCGAAAACGAGAAGCAGCAGGACGAGCTGGAGCAGGCCAGGGCAGAGATCACCCGTCTGAAACACTACGAGGACAAGTGCCACGACTGCCCTATCGTTTGCGCCAAGACGGAAATCATCAAGGCGCACGAGGAGTTGGAAGCGGTACAAAACGAACTGGAGCAGGTGAAGCGGGAGAGAGAAGAACTTAAGGCCGCACTACGGAGGGAGCAGGATGAAAAAGGAGGAGACTCAGAATGATATTTTACACTGGTGTGAATTTCTTCCTGGCGGCACTAAATGTTTATTTCGGTCTAAAAGGGAATGGGAATACCGCCCTTAACTGGTCAGCAGCAGTTTTTATTTTTGGGATGGGACTTATTCAAATTGCACTTTATTTGAAGGAGTATTGATCGTGAAGGAGTACATCGAGAGGGCGGCAGCAGAACAGGTAATTACCGCTATTATGCCCAGTATGTCAACTCCGGATGGGGCAGGAGCTAACGACGAAATGGTTTTTGCCGCCCAGGAAATGTGTGCTGACGCGCTGAGCGCAGTCCATCGGCTCCCCGCCGCCGACGTTGCGGAGGTGCGGCACGGAAGATGGATTTTTGAACCTGGAAAAATCCCGTATTGTTCGGAGTGCAAAGAGTACAGCGACGATGGAGACAAGGGCGCTACTTTCTGCCCGTGGTGCGGCGCTCGCATGGACAAGGAGGACGAGCAGTGAAAATACATATTCCAGCTTTCCAGGCAATGGCTAGGTGCAACGAGCACATGAATCACGGACCGATTGACATTGACCTGGGGCCTGATGTGGTGCCTGTGGTCAGATGCCGGGAGTGCAAGCATTATCATTCCGATACAGGCTGGTGCGATCAACTATCATATTTTCAGACCTCGGACGGGGAACCTTGTTCTCCGGCTGAGAGTATGGACTGGAAGATGTTCCAGGAAAACGACTATTGTTCTATGGGCCAGCGGAAGAAGGCCGAGCATGACTAAGTGTTGCGCCACCTGCGCATGGTACGAGGACTTCCAGGGCGTGTGCTGTAATGGTGATTCCCCGCACCGCGCCGACTTCACAGACCCGGATCAGCGGTGCAGGGAGTGGGAAAGGAAGGAGGCAGGCCATGATAAACACCAATCCGACCCGTTGTAATATCTGCGGAGGGCCTGTCACTTATGGCTCTAATGCCCGTGTCTATGGCCGGGAGTACGGGAGCGGCTACTGCTACCTCTGTGAGCGGTGTGGGGCCTATGTGGGGACGCATAAGCCCCGCCCACGGGAAGCCCTGGGTCTGTTGGCTGACGAGCCGATGCGGACAGGGAAAAAGATGTGCCATGCTATCTTTGATAGCTTTTGGAAAGGGAAACCAAAAGCCGGAAAGAAGCGGCACGACCTTTACTGCTGGCTGGCCCACGAGATGGAGATACCAGTTGAGGACTGCCATTTCGGCTACTTCGACATCGGCCAGCTTAGGCGGGCGTACATCATCTTGAGAGGCGTACAGCACAAGCAGATGAAGTATGACAATTGTGGGAAGATCTATTTTGAGGAGGCAGGCCATGAGCAGTGAACTTTGGCTTGGCTATGTGGTGGAGGATGATATGCCGGAGACGGCAAAACATAAGGAGGAGGCCAACATGGACAAACCGAGAATTTGCCAGGTGCTGGGGGTTGAGAAAGGAGAGAGGTTTGACGCTGGCCCATATAAAGACGCCTATATAGATTCGTTTGGAACCATACGAACGAACATGGGTACGCTGATGGACGCTGATCGAGTGTGCGAACTCATCAACCACCCCGACCGCATCATCCGCAAGCCCCGCTGGACGGAGCAGGAGGTGGAGATAGTGAAGAACCTGCTTGAAGTGGTTGGCCCCGCAGAATTAAGAAAAGTTGCCGATATGGTAACAATGAAAGTTGACGGGAAGATCATCTATCTTCGCAAAGACGCATTCCCATCGCTGAAAAATGAGATGGTCGTTACACTTTACGAAATCATCGGAGGTGCGGAATGAGCGAAGAAAATTTTGCAGTGCCAGACGAATATTTGGTCAGCGTTTTTGGAGATCGGCCAGACATGGTCCAACACCCGCCCCACTACACCGCCGGGTCTGTCGAGTGCATAGACGCGCTAGAGAGCATGGTCATGGGATACCAGGACACAGTGCAGGCCGGTCTGGCATGGCAGGCGGTCAAGTATATCTGGAGGTCTCCGCTCAAAGGAAATCAAGCACAGGACCTGGACAAAGCACTGTTTTATCTGAATAGGCTGAGAGAGAAGGTGAAGGAATGAACGCCATTGAAAACGATGTCCGCGCCCTGGTGGACAAGGAGCTTGACGCAGCTAATGAACGGTTCCCGCAGTTCCGTAGCCAACACGAGGGCTATGCTGTGATCCTGGAAGAGTTCGACGAAGCAAAAGAACAGTTAGAAGCCGCAGAGCTTTTTTTGGACCATATGTGGGACAACGTCAGGCACGACAGCCCAGCGAGACTGTCGGCAGAAAGTCTGATGATGTTTTCCATCAACGCCGCCTGCGAGGCCATCCAGGTTGCGGCCATGTGCCGGAAGTTTATGGGGATGGAGGGAAAACAATGAGAGAGATCCTTTTCAAAGCCAAGCGGTGGAGCGATGGGAAATGGGTATATGGAGACCTGAATCAGCTCCAAGACAGCACCATTATCCACTGGTACAACAACGGGTGCCGAGTGGCTGATGAGGTTGACCCCTCCACGGTCTGCGAGTGGACGGGGATCATTGATAGGGACGGTACGAAGGTGTTTGAGGGGGACAGGCTGTTTGACCCACATGAAAAAAGAACTTTTGTGGTGGAGTACGATCCACTTGAAGCCGGGTTCACCTTGGAAAGCAATGATGGACGGTATATAGATTTTAACCGTGTGCCGTATAGTAAGATCATCGGCTCCATCCACGACGGGGAGGGCAACAATGATTAAACTGAAAAATTGCCCGCATTGCGGCGGAGAAGTAATGCTCTGTAGACTGAATACTATGGTTTCTGTTGCGGAGTTTTCTATTGTCTGCACAGAGTGTGGCCTAGAAACACGAATTTACGTAAATCCCATGGCGAACTGCTGCTTCGATATGGGAGAGGCAGTCAGAAACATCACCGAAAAATGGAACAGGCGAGACGGGGAGGGCAGACAGCATGAGTGAGTGGATCAGCGTCAAGGAGAGGCTGCCGGAGAAAAAGCAGGATGTGCTCATGTACTTTAACTCGGGGAATATGGCGGTTGGCTGGTGGCACGATGAAGACGAACACATCACGTTTTGGTGTGCTTATACAGACGACGGGTTTTATACGGACTGCGACTATATACCAACCCACTGGATGCCCCTCCCAGAAAGCCCAAAGGAGGGATTTGAAACGGACAGGGGAGCAAGAAAATATACGGCGGAAGAAATTAAGGAATTAGCAAAGAAAGCATTTGAGGCTTGACAGAATGATGGTTTTATATTATGATATAAAGGGGGTTTTTAAATAAAAATGAAAGATGACATTTCAAATCTACTTAATGCAGTAGGAGCCATGTCTGAAGTGCTCCGAGTTTTCTACGACAATCTGGTAAAGCAGGGGTTCACAAATCAAGAGGCTCTATATTTGACCAGTGACTATATGAAGGCGGTGTTTGGGAAGTGATTTGGATTCCAATATTCATTACCGCTGGAATTGTAATTGCAATACATTCTTCAAGAGATATGGCGGATAGTTTACCCGGAAAGATCTTCACTGGAATTATCACAGCTCCTCTTTTTGCTGGAATTGGGTGTTTGCTTGGAGTAGCTGCCGGTATTCTTCTTGGCCTTGTTGGACTATTGATTATCCCAACAGAAACAACGACTATTTCAGAAACTCCAATCTATTCTCTGGCAGACCAGACGCAATACAATGGAAGATTTGTTCTTGGCTCCGGTTACATAGACTCTGATCTCTGTATTTACTATGTAGCAGAAACAGATGTTGGAAAGAAAATCATGGACTCTGAAAGAGAGTACACGACTATCATTGAATCTGATAGCCAGACACCTATAGCAACAGTAACGGGAGAGCGCTACAGATGGAACTGGCTCAACTGGATTGCCATTGACCTGCACGACTTTGTAGATGAAACAACTCTTGTAGTACCAACTAACACGATTACGACTGAATACAATATTGACTTGAAATGAGGTGACAACTCTGAACAAGAATGATACGACTATGGAGCAGGGCAAAGAACTTGTTAAGCGTAAGATGAAGCCCCGTGGTGGAAACTCTCCTGTGATTGGGGATAACGGAGTACATACTAAACCGGGTGACAACTCCAAGATTGCTGGGTTCCTTATGGAAGTCGGAAAGTGGGGCCCTGTTGATAAGTCCGATGTTCAGGCTATGGAAAAGCGGTTTTGGGACTATGTTTCCCTCTGCTTTGAAAGAGATGTTCGTGTCACCAATCAGGTAGCTTACTTTGCTATGGGTATTACTCGTGATGATGTTTACGACTGGGAAAATGGGCGCTCACGCAGCCCAGAACATTCCGCCCTCATTAAAAAAGTGAAGATTTTTTGCGGTTCTTACCGTGAAATGTTAGGCGCTGACGGCAAGCTCAACCCCGTTACTCTGGTCTGGTGGCAAAAGAACTATGACGGCCTTGTGGACAAGTCCGAAGTGGTGCTTACTCCCAACAATCCGCTGGGGACTATCACCGACCAAAAGCAGCTTGAAGAGCGGATTGCTGGTTCTGTTGTGGTGGAGGAGTAACGACTATGGAAACGACTATCGACTATGCCAGCGACTATGGCTGAAAATCCGTCAGGGACTATCGACTATGACAGTCTCACGCGTGGGAAGCTATGCCCTCTGAAAGCTGCTGAGCCGCCGGCGCTGGCCTTTTGGAATCTTGACCCCGCGCCGGACGTGTCGGTTCTGCTCCGGGCTGGCGTGATTAAGTGCCGCACTGATGGTGAGCCGCCTCACGTGGAGTATATCGGCGGGCAGTGTGACGGCCCCCGCTGCGCCTGGTGGGACGCTGAAAAAGAGCGCTGCGCGGTGCTATCCATCGCCAGAAACAAATGATAATACCCCGGCTTACTCCTGATGGAGCGGGCCGGGGTTGCTTTATGACCTGCTGGCCGCTCTGTGGGACGCTGTGGGACGTTTTAGAGCGTGGGAATATAAGAACACTGACAGACATTAAAACTGCTCTACGGGCCTGTAAATGGCCTTTACGGCGGTTTTGTCTTTTGGGGCCTGCTCCGCCCCGCTGGATAAGGGCGCAAAAATGCCGCCTGGAGGCCGTAGGAGGCCACACAAGCGGCGGGAAGCTGGTGGAGAGTGTAGGGGCATGAGCAAAAGAAAACCCGCCCCAGGGAAGCCCCGGGCGGGTTGTAGTGTGCATGCCATCAGCTATCATATACTCCGAATTCCTCAATTTCTGCGGCGCTGGCCTCGTGGACCTGCTCCCAGATGTTTTCCCATCCGCCGTCCTCGCGGGAGAGGCGGTCAACCTCTGCGCGGTCCATGCACACGGGAGACTGGCCCCCGAAAATAACGTCAACATAGCCAGAGTTCGGGAAATAATAGGGTTTCATGGCGCAACCTCCTAATTTTTGTGTATTGATTGTATCGCGCCCGCACGGGGCAGTCAAGATTTTTTCGCCGTCTCCCAGATAATCATGATCGGAAGAGCCAAAATAAACAGGATAATCAAGCGGGGGCCACCTCCTCAAAACGCCGGGGAATTAAACAAATATTCCCCGTTGGCCTTGTATCCAGCGTTCCAGGTTGCCACCAGTTCCGCCGCCTCTTTTTTGGTACTGCAAAGGTGGGCGACCTGTAAGCCGCCGATGCAGTCAAGCGCAAATTTGAGGTTTTCCCCGGCCTTGCACGGCAAAACATAGGAGTAATAGCCGGGGCTGTATTCTGCGTTTTCGCGGGACCTAAAAATGGTTTCGTTGCGATCCTGGCAGACTGTGACGGCCATATAAATTTTGCTCATTGCGTATACCTCCATTCTCCGGCGGGCGGGTCAAGCCCGCGCCGCGTTGATTGTATCGCCGCCCGGAAGGGCAAAGTCTCCGATACTGGTTTCTACTCGATCTAGATACGCAAGGTTGTTTTCGCGCGCGTATTCTGCACTGATCCGGTAGAGCCGATTGACATACAAGATGCCGCCGCCGAACTGGTACGCCGCGCCCGCCTCTGCGTTTTCTTTGCAAAGTATGGGCAAGTGTGCGGAATCATCATCAACGACGAAATGGATTCCCTCGATGTAAAGCGTTGTTCCGTGGCCTGGGAGAAACGCAACCCGACGGCCTTTTCGTTGTGGGTGCGTTCCCTGATAGTCCATATAAACGCCCTTATAATCGGCTCCGATGCGGTCAAAGTCCGCTTTGCTGATGTGTAGCATTTCCATTTTTAAGCCCTCCCATATTCCGCGGCGTGGGGAAACTGCTGGTTAATGCGCTGCCGCGTTCCGTTGTCCACCCAGCGCCCGCCCACATAATAGAGCGTGTGGGCCTGTCCCTCGTGGCCGGTATAGGTGATCTGGTTCTTGCCGGTCTTTATGGCCTCGGCCTTTTGGCGGTTGATTTCGGCGGCCTGACGTTTCATCTCGTCAAGGATTGTAAGCCGGTAGACGCAGCCCGTCCAAGTCTGGCATGTGGTGCCCTTGCAATCGTTGCCCAGTTTCAGGCACTCGGCGCACATTCTATTCATTTTTTCCATTGTGTTTTCCTCCTTGTCATGGAGGGCCACCCCCTCCGGCTATTGCTTTTCCCTGCCGGTTGTGTTATAGTGGAGGCGGCCAGATGGCAGGCTCTAACCGCCTCCGTTTGGGTTTTAGATAGTCGCTTGCTTGTTCAGGGCTGGGCGGCTATCTTTTTTTACTGTTTGGGAATGGCTTCCCGGATAATGCGGGCCGCATCCTGCGGGTCTTTGGCCGTAGCCTCTACCAGCTTCGCCAGGGTTTCAAGATAGGATGCTAATTCGGTCTGGGTCATGCTATCAATCTCCATTTCGTGTACCTCCTGCCCGGTGGATTCAGCGCGGTTTCCCGTGCTGTGATTGTATTGTAACAGACTTGTTTGGTTATGTCAATAGTAAATACCAAATCTTATTGATGTTTTTTCGAGCGTTTCAGTGCGTCCTTTTACTCCTACCTTTTCGGACGCGATGCGGGACGGTATAGGTGGTACCACAGGGGGAATTAGAGGCATATAATGTAGATAGGTTAATACCACGGGTAAATTTTTCAGAAAAAAGGCTTGACAAATAACAATATACCATGGTATTATAACAAAGAGAAAGGAGGAAGCAATATGAATTGCCGATTGGCCCTTGAACAGATAATGAAAGAAAAGGGGATAACGCAGAAAGAGCTTGCTGCACTGGTCGGGATGAAACGGCAGACCAATGTAAGCGAGGCGTTTAAGCGGGACATGAAGGTTTCGCTTGTGGCGAGGTTTGCAGATGCTCTTGGATATGAATTAGTGCTGGTAAAGAAAAAAAGCGGGAGAAAAGAGGATGGTAGAATTAAGATTGACTGGAGCAAGCCTGGTGAAGATAAGGGTGATGAAGAATGAGGTACGCATATATCCGTGTATCCACAAAAGAGCAACATCTTGACAGGCAAATAGAGGCGATTAAGGAATACCGGCCAGATGAAGTTTTTGCAGACAAGTTGAGTGGGAAGAATTTTGACCGTCCAGAGTATCATCGGCTGAAGTCGATTATCCGGCGTGGAGACGAAATCATTGTAAAGGAATTAGATCGGCTGGGCAGGAACAAAGATGCAGTCAAAGAGGAATTGAAGTGGTTTAAGGATAACGGCGTTATTGTGCGTGTCCTTGATATACCTACCACTATGATAGAGTTGCCTGGGCAAGAGTGGATAGCGGAGATGGTAAACAACATTTTGATAGAAGTTATTGCCGCTGTCGCAGAGCAGGAACGCAAAAAAATTCGGAAACGCCAAAAAGAGGGCATTGCCTGTGCGAGAGAGCGTGGTGTTAAGTTTGGCAGGCCAGAGAAAGATGTGGAGTGCGTCTTGCTTGAAGGTGAAACGGTGCGGGCTGCTTGTAGGCGGTTGGGAGTAAGTAAGACATATTGGTATGAACAAAAAAAGAAGACCGGCTTGCCCTCTACCAAAAGCACAAGCCAGTCTACGAGTCAAACACCAAAGGATGGTGCTGATACAGAGATTGTATCATGTGCCTCCTGAGATTGCAAGGGGGCCCAAAACTTCGCAACGGTAAAAAGGAGCGAAACAATGAACAACTTCAAGGTCATATATCGGATATTGAGGTACTTGGAAGCGGCACTTGACTGTGAGGAGTTTGATGTTGAGACGATCAGCCCGTTTCGACTGGGTGTGACCCGTGAGCGTTGGGAACAGATTTTGATTATGATGCAGGACAGCGGGTACATTAAGGGAATTGTTGTGACGAAGAACCTGGGAGATATGAAGCGGCATATTACGGAGCCGATTTGCCCAGAGATCACGATTATTGGATTGGAGTATCTGGAAGAAAACAGGTTTATGCGTAAGGCGGCCAATATGCTGAAGGGCGCAGTGGATGTTGTAAAGTGAAAATTCCGCGAAAAACAAAAAGACCTCCCCAGCAGGGAGATCATCGTTGACAAAATCATATTGGGCGATTATACTGTAAACAGAAAAGGGCGTTGCCGGTTCCGGTCAGCCCCTCAAATTACGTCGAAATGATCGCCGCTCTTGTCAGGACGCCGGCGGTCATTTCTTTTTGCATATCTGGTAGACCAGACTGCAAATACCAACGATTAAAATGCCGATTTGAATCAGATCGGAATATGTAACCATAGGCAGCCCTCCTCTCTGGAGGGCAAGGTCCCTCCGTCATTCGTGAGAATGCTTTGGGCTGACCTTTGCCGACAACGCTTGAACTTAGGATACCATACCACTCGACAAGATGCAAGAATAATCGCCATTGACAGGGAAGATATAAATTATATATAATCAGACACGCGGGTATTTGAGGTTGGAAATGGCTCCCGACACTCCCTTGTATGAGGACGGAACGGGCAGCCGTCGCCCTAGTTGGAGATGCGTGAGTGCTGACACGCCGCAAGAGAACCTGAGATGCAGGATACGCCGCCCTGCCAAATATCCAGAGTAAGCCGGAGGTGTCTGAATGGATGCTTCCGGCTTGCTGCATGATTGGAGGGAACATAATGGACTGGATCAAAGTAACGCCTGAGACTATGCCGCCGGATATGGAGCCGGTGATGGTGACGCTGATGTTTAGTGACGCTGATGGAAAGTTCGTGTGGGCGGATGCCCGATACAACGGCGTGAAATGGGAATATCTATCAAATAGCTGGGATAACGTGTGGAGCGACATAGATGGGGAGGTAACTCACTGGATGCCGTACCCTGAACCGGCGGAGGATTGAATATGAGTGAAGCGTGGGAGAAATTTGTGGAACAGGAAAACAGAAAAAGAATCGAAGCGTTGGAGAAGCAGGTAAAAGAGTTGCGCAAAGAAGTTAACAAAATTGATTTGGCGGAGTTAAAAGTTGAAAACACTTCGTATCCAGCGTCTAACAAATATTGCGATGTTGATGACGATGCTGGTGAATTGGAATAAAATTGATGTAACAGAATAGCCCCCCCGCCACAGGGCGGGCGTATATAGTGCCAAGTGCCTCTCCAGATGGAGCGAACAGTGCCAAGTGCCTTTTATCTTACGGGATAGGAGGCACTTTTTTAATGGAAATTCGGGAGTTGGTAAAGAGGGCATTTCAGAGAGATTTGTCCGACCCATCTGCGCTATCTGATGCGTTTGATTCGATCAGGTTGTTGGAGCCGGAAGATTTTTCGCTGGCACACGAGCGGAACAAGGAGGTGCGGCGGCTGTCTGCAAAATTCGCCGCAGAACAAAAAAACCTCCGCATGTTTGAGTTGAACAAACGGAGCCTGCTATTTGATGCACCGTATGAGCTGGACGCCTATCTCATGTATTTGGAATTCAACCGAAAGCCCCAGGAGCGTTTCTATCTTCCACGAAGACGAATTATGAAGCGTGTGGCAGACGCTATGCAGCGGCTTGTCGATGGGGAATTAGACGAATTGTTTCTATCAATGCCGCCTCGCGTTGGAAAAACCACAATGCTGATGATGTTTGTCACATGGCTTGTTGGCAGAGATTCGGAAAAGTCCAATCTGTATTCCGCTTATTCTGATGTGATTACATCGGCGTTCTACAATGGATGCCTTGAAATTATCAACGACCCCATGACATATCTTTGGCACGATGTTTTTCCAACCGCAAAAATTGTAAGCACCAATGCAAAAGACGAAACATTCAATATTGATAGAAAGAAGCGGTATCCGTCTTTGACTTGTCGATCACTATACGGCACGCTGAATGGCGCTTGCGACTGTAACGGGCTTCTTCTGTCAGACGATCTGATCGGCGGTATTGAGGAGGCACTTAATAAAGACCGCCTTGTTTCTGCATGGTCTAAAGTAGACAACAATCTTCTTCCTCGTGCCAAAGAGACGGCAAAGGTTTTGTGGTGTGGTACACGGTGGTCTATGGTAGACCCGGCGGGCGTAAGAATGGATTTGCTCCTGAACGATGAACGATTTAGAAGCAGAAAGTTTGAAATTATAAACCTTCCTGCATTGGACGAACAAGAGCACAGCAATTTCCATTACTTGTACGGTGTGGGGTTTTCTGATGAGTATTATATCCAGCGCAGGGCCAGCTTTGAGAGAAACAACGATATGGCGTCTTGGCTGGCCCAATACATGGGAGAGCCGATAGAACGGTCTGGCGCATTGTTCGAGCCGCAGGACATGAGGTTTTACAATGGGGTCTTGCCAGACGAAGATCCGGTGCGTGTGTTTATGGCGGTTGACCCGGCATTTGGCGGCGGAGACTTTACCGCCTCCCCCATTTGTTATCAGTATGCTGATGGCTCCATCTATGTAGCCGATGTGGTATATAGCGATGGAGACAAGCGCATTACTCAACCTTTGATTGTCAAGAAGGTTTTAGAGCACAATGTAAAAGCCGTTCAGATCGAAGCGAACAAAAGCACTGCAAGCTACAAAGAAGAAGTTGAAGAACTGCTGAAAAAGCAGGGAGTCAGAGTGAATATCACAACAAAGATGGCCCCCAACAATGTGTCAAAAGAAATGCGGATTTTTGACAAGGCCCCGGAGATTAGGGAGTTTTATTTCCTGGAAGAAGGAAAGCGGAGCAAGGAATACAGTCAGTTCATGCAGAATGTGTATAGCTTTAAGCTGACGGGGCGTAATAAGCATGATGATAGTGTGGACAGCCTTGCCCAGGCGGTAGAGATGGTGAGAAGCACAGTTGTGGCGGTTTCGGTATTTAAACGCCCGTTTTAACTAAAATTATTGTTTACACTCCATGCGTTAAATTGTATAATAAAGCGGGAGGCGATGAAATGTATACAGTATATTGCCATATATTCCCTAACGGGAAAAAATACATTGGAATAACAAAAAACGAATTACGCGTTAGATGGGAAAATGGAAACAAGTATAAATCGTGTATATTGGTCGATAGAGCAATAAAAAAATATGGGTGGGATAACGTCTCTCATGAAATACTTGCTATAACAGAGACCCAAAAGGAGGCAGAAGAGAAAGAAAGATATTTTATATCGTTGTATAAAACCACAGAGTTAGAATACGGATATAACATACTTCCAGGAGGTGATGTTTCTGACAATCCACCATCCAAAGAGATGCGAGAAAAACTTGGGCGCGGCTGGAGAGGGAAACATCGAAGCGAAGAAGAAAAGCGAAAAATAGGAGAGGGAGTAAGAAAAGCGTTCGATAGACCAGAAGGAAACGGGCATATTGGGCTAAAGCCGAGCGAAAACACAAAAAGAAAAATGTCAGAGGCACATAAAGAGCGATGGAAAGACGAAGAAAGAAGAATAAAGCAAAGTGATATACAAAGAACGCTTTGGGCAGATAAAAATCATCGAGATAAAATGATGAAAGTGAGGAAAACGCAGAGACACAGAAAACCCGGAGAGTATAAAATGGCAGATGAAGCCAAGAAGAAATTAAGCGAGCAATTCAAGGGCCGGTGGCTTGGAGAGAATAGCCCTTGTTCAAAACCCGTATTGCAATATTCAAAAAGCGGAGAATTTATAAAGCGGTGGGCAAATGCAGGGGAAGCAGAGCGAGCTGGAATTGCAATGAGGGTTAACATTTCAAAATGTTGCCATGGAGCACCGCATGTAAAAAGTGCTGGTGGATATATATGGAGGTTTGCAGACGAGTAAATCGCTTTTGATGCGTGGAGCCTTTTTGCCGAGTACGTCCAGCAACTTGAAGGAAACAAGGTAGAGGTATTCCGGCGTCCGTTTTAAAATACAAAATATTGCGCATAAACTATTGATAAGCACTATATATTGTGATATAATAAAGCTGGTAGGTAGATTCCTACCACCTGTCCACCATCTTTTTCTCACCTCCTTCACACAGATGGGGTGGCGGCGATAGTGTCGCTGCCCCTACTGTGTGGAATATATGCCGCACGAGTGAATCAGCCCAAGAATCTGGGCCGGAGGGTCGCCCCATCCATGCGGCAACCAGCCTGGTATGTAAGGCGAGAAGTCCGGGACGACACCGGACGGCAGGCCATAGAGGAAAACTGTGACCAGCCAAACAACAACGTCTTTTGCTCCAAAGGCCAAGGAGCTGACACCCCGGAAAGACGGGGGCATGCGGAACCTGGGACGGGGTGGAATCCGTCGCTTAACCGAAAGGGGTAGAGATCGCAAGTTCAAATCTTGCAGGTTCCTATGACTGTGGAAAGACACTATACCGGAGGCTTACAGTGCCTAATTATGCACCGGAGAAGGGTAAAGGGCACCTGCCTGTCATGGAGGCGGAAGCGGTGGCAGCTATGACCTGCCCCGGTTGCTCGGCCCAGCGGCGATAAAGCCACTGTATTCTAGATGGCTGGACCATAAAGCGCTATCCCGCTGAAAACTGCCGTGTTTGCCTGTGAACGGGCCTCCCAAATATGGCGTGACAATCTAAGCGGAAGCGCACATATGCCTCTCCTCGCCGCATGAGGCGGGCGGTGGCACCATTGAGCGGTGGCGGAATAGGTAGACGCTGACTGGTAGGGGGACACACTCGGTGGAAGTCCGGGGGGGCCTGGTGGTTAGGTAAACACGCCCTATGGAACCACGCTGTGAGGTGCAAATCCTCACCCGCTCAAACAATATACGGGTGTAGCTCAATGGAG
>ERZ832522.4209-NODE-4209-length-14593-cov-3.510799_pt1 | contig 14593 bp, 9 predicted proteins | sample MGYA00519951_ERZ832522 | MGnify/ENA primary metagenome ERZ832522 (study PRJEB31850, sample SAMEA3708728) | human gut metagenome | biome: human gut; feature: human-associated habitat; material: faeces | place: China | collected 2014 ... | reverse complement strand
ATCATTTGTGAATAATCGAATTTATTATCATCTTTATCTGCACGTGTATATTTGCAGATAAATACATGGGAGAAAAAGGCATCACCTCCGGAACGGAAGGTGCTATCTATGTGATTGAGATTAACACGGATTTCACCGAACCGGGTTGGAATGTCGGCGTTATGCGGCAGAATGCATCGGTAGACCTGAGCTGTAAGGTAAAGAAGATCGATACAGGTGAGCAGGTCGCTTCTATAAAGATTCGTAATGCTTCCGCAAATAATTTCTGGGGAACCGATTTTACTGCAGGCTATCGCGTACAGGAAACGTATGCCAAGGCAGGAAGAGAGCTGGCTAAATTCTTTATTAAAAAAGCAAAGCTGAAATAATAAAGATTAGTCTTGTTTTTAGAGTAGGAACTCTTGTGAGAGAAGGGTTAATACTCTGAAAAAGATTCGATACAGACCAAAATAATAGAAAAACTTCCCTACCTTTGTCCCACTAAATGCATAGTAAAAGGGATGTTGACTGACTTTTATACAGTAGAAACCGTTGCGGGACAAGATGAAGAATATACTTGTGTAATTCGGCTGAATCCGGAGCATAATGTTTATAAAGGGCATTTCCCGGGTATGCCTGTGGTACCCGGTGTTTGTATGCTCCGCATAGTGAAAGAATGCGTATCGATGGTGTTGAATACTCCGGTGCGTTTTCAAGCTATAAATAGTTGTAAATTCCTCTCTGTTGTGAACCCGTTGGAACATGGCATTCTTACGTTTGCATTCTTTTTAGGCAATACCAACAGGCTACAGGCTATTGCAAGTGCAGGTGAGACGACTGTACTCAAACTAAAAGCAACGATTGTTGCGGAGTAATAACGAATAAATGGTAACAGATACTACATATACATTTCCGGATCATTTCCGACGGGAGGGGCAATTGGCTATTGTGATTCCAACGTACAACAATGCTATTACTCTTGGCCAGGTCCTCACGGATGTATTGGTTTACTCATTTCCTGTTATAGTGGTAAACGATGGTTCCACAGACCATACAGCGGAAGTGCTGAAAGGATTCTCTGAAATCGGTGTTATCAGCTATCCGAACAACCGGGGAAAAGGGTATGCTTTGAATACCGGACTGAAAGCAGCTATGGAGATCGGTTACCGTTATGTTATTACACTTGATTCGGACGGACAGCATTACGCAGACGATATCCCCGTTTTCCTGAAAGAGATAGAATTGCATCCGGATAGCCTATTGATCGGGGCCCGTAATCTGGCTTCTGATAATATGCCCGGAAAAAATACTTTTGCCAATAAGTTCTCTAATTTCTGGTTTACACTGGAAACAGGTATCCGCTTAACTGATACCCAGTCGGGTTATAGGCTTTATCCTTTGAACAAGTTGAAGAAAGTACGTCTTTTCACGACGAAATACGAATACGAACTGGAGATAATCGTACAGGCTGCCTGGCGGAATATACGGGTTGCGAATGTTCCGGTGAAAGTGTTTTATCCACCGGCAGGGGAGCGGGTCAGTCATTTTCGCCCGTTGCGGGATTTTACACGGATCAGTTTATTGAACTCAGTGCTTGTAACCGTTGCTTTGTTATGGTTCTGGCCCTGGAAATGTGTACGAAGCGTAACGAAGGAGAATATAAAGAAATTCATATCTAAGAATATCACTCATTCCCCGGAGTCGAATATACGGATCGCATTAGCGGTTATGTTCGGTGTTTTTATGGGAATTGTGCCTATCTGGGGATACCAGATGATTGTTGCCGGTATATTGGCCCATTTGATGGGGTTGAACAAAGTGATCACGATCGTTGCATCGAATATCAGTATCCCTCCTGTGATTCCCTTCCTGTTATTCGGGAGTTATGTGACGGGAGGGTGGATACTGGATCGTCCTGTAAAGCTGAGTGTACATGAAGTGACATTCGATACGATCAAGGATTCGTTCGTTCAGTATCTGGCCGGAAGTATGGTCTTTGCCGTTATTTGCGGGTTATTTGCCGGTGTTGTTTGTCTAACGTTGCTTTCGTTGTTCCGGAAGCCTGAGCGTTCTGCCGGATGAGTAAGCTGTTTATCCATATATATAATTACCTGGAACGCCATCTGGCTGTCCGTTACCTGCTACTGGTCGGTAGCTCCCTGTTATTGCTTTTCTTTGCCGTACAGGTGAAATTTGAAGAAGATGTAACCCGATTTTTCCCTGATACGCAGGATGCCCGGAATACGGAGATTGTATTCCAAAACCTAAAGATCAAAGATAAGATCATCGTTATGTTGTCGTCTGCCGATACGGTATCCGGTACGGTTTCTTCCGATCGCCTGATTGAGGCAGGAGAAAATCTGAAAGATAGTTTGCTGGAAGAGGCCGGAACCGAGTATATAACGGATATATTTGCGGAGGTGGATGAGAATATGATAGGGAAGGTGACCGGATTGATTTATGATAACCTGCCTGTCTTCTTGACGGAGGCTGATTATGTCCGCATGGATTCCGTATTGACCCCGGATGGAATTGAACGCCGTATGCGTAGTAATTATCTGAATCTGCTTTCTCCGGCAGGAGTGGCACTTAAGAATATTCTGCCCCGTGACCCGGTAGGTCTGGGAACTTCTTCTCTGGAAAAACTGCGCGATTTCCAGATGACGGCTAATTATGAGTTGTATGACGGGCATATTTTTTCAAAGGATATGTCGACCCTGTTGCTTTTTATTACTCCGCATTACGGGACGGGCAGTACCGGAAAAAACGAATTCCTGATCGATACGATCGAAAAGCAGCTGAAAGAAACGATGAACGCCTATCCCGGTGTGAAAGCGGAATATTTCGGGGGACCGTCGGTCGGTGTCTACAATGCCCGGCAGATCAAATCGGATACCATGTTGACCATGACGATCGCCCTGATCATCATTATCGGTTTTATAACATTGGTATTCAAAAGCCGTTCGGCTGTGATCCTGATCATACTGCCTGTATTATATGGAGCTGTATTTTCACTGGCTCTGATCTTTTTCATTAAAGGTGCTGTGTCGGCCATTGCGATCGGGGCGGGTGCTGCTGTGTTTGGGGTGGCACTGAGTTACTCGATCCATGTATTGTCGCATTTTAATCATGTCTCGTCCATCCGGCAGTTGATCGAGGAACTGGCCTATCCGCTTACAGTGGGGAGCTTTACAACGGTCGGAGCTTTCTTCGGCTTGGTTTTCACCAGTTCGGACCTATTACGTGACTTTGGCTTGTTCTCTTCATTGGCATTGATCGGGACAACCTTTTTTTGCCTGGTGTTCCTACCGCATTTCCTGAAGATAAAGAAAGGACATGAAGAGGCCGGTCGGGTGCTTCGTATTATTGAGAAGATCAACGGATATGCTTATGAAAAAAATAAGCCGTTGGTCATTACGATCGTGATCGTCTTTTTCCTGTCCCTTTATATGTCGGGAAAGGTGACGTTCGACAGTAATATGATGAATCTGAGCTTCGAACCGGTTAACCTGAAGGCGGCAGAACTGCGCTTGAACAATCTTTTCCAGTCGGATAATAAAACCACACTTTTCGTTTCGGTAGGTAATACTTCTGATGAAGGATTACAGCATTATGCGGAAACGAATCGTGAACTGGAAACGTTGAAAACAGAAGGAAAGATTAAAGAATTTGCTTCGGCAGAAAAAATATTTATTCCTTATGCAGAACAGCAGCGGCGTATCGACCGCTGGAACAGCTACTGGACAGCTGAACGGAAAGCATTGGTCGATAAAGAAATCAGGGAGAAAGCCGGGAAATATCATTTCCGGGCCGATACTTTTGATGACTTCTTTGCTCTTCTGGATAAACAATATGCTCCTTGCGACTTTACTTCCGGCGATTCTTCTTTGCCGCTACTGGACAGTTGGGCCTCTTCAGCCGATTCACTTTCCATGTTTATCACGCAGGTTCGTTTGAATGAGGATGATAAAGAGTTTGTCTATGACCGTTTTGCCGATAATGACGGATTGGTGATTTTTGATCGGGGGTATTTTGCCAATAAGTGGGTCTCTGCTATCAACGATGACTTTTATCTGATTCTTTATATCTCTTCTTTTCTGATCTTCTTCGCTTTGTTGATCTCGTACGGACGGATCGAATTGACGTTGATGACTTTTACCCCGATGGCTGTCAGCTGGGTAATCATCCTGGGGTTGATGGCAGTAACCGGAACGCAGTTCAATATTGTGAATATCATCCTTTCGACCTTTATCTTCGGTTTGGGAGATGATTTCAGTATTTTTATCATGGATGGTCTGCAACAGGAATACCGGACGGGCAAGAAGATGCTTACTTCCCATAAGACAGCTATCTTTTTCTCTTCGTTCACTGCGGTTGTAGGGCTTGGGGTACTGGTTTTTGCGAAACATCCTGCATTACAGTCGATCTCGGTAATTTCGATCCTGGGAATGATCTCTGTCGTATTGGTTTCTTATACGATCTTACCGATCTTGTTCCGTTTTTTTATTTCCCGGCCTGCCTCAAAAGGAAATTTTCCATATACTTTGTCCGCGCTTCTGGTCACAGTGTGGTTTTTTGGCTTGTTTGTCACCGGCTGTTTATTGATGATGGGAGTAGCGCTTCTGTTGATATTGCTACCTGCAGGAAGGAAAAGGAAAAAGCAGCTGTTCAGCCGGATCATGATGTATATGCTGCGTATTTTCCTGAAAGCTGCCTGGATAGCCCGGCGTGAGAAAATAAATCCGGGTAATGAAACTTTTGAGAAACCATCGGTGATTATTGCTAACCATCAGTCTTTTGTTGATATACTGGTCATGCTTTCCCTGGCACCGAAGTTGGTGATGGTAACGAACAGGTGGGTATGGCATTCCCCTGTTTTTGGAAAGATCGTGCAATATGCCGATTTTGTGCAGACGGAGGATGGATATGAGAAAGTCTTACATCATCTTCGTGATAAGGTTGCGCAGGGATATTCGGTGGTTGTTTTTCCGGAAGGAACACGTTCGGCAGACTGTAAGGTACATCGCTTTCATAAAGGAGCTTTTTATCTGGCTGAGAAATTGCAGTTGGATATACTGCCGGTCGTTCTCTATGGAACGGGAATGATTATTTCGAAACGGCAGCCGTTTTATGTGAAGCGAGGGGTATTGTGTACCCGTATATTGCCCCGTATAGCCAACACTGATACAAGTTTTGGCGTGACCTACCAGGAACGTTCGAAAACCATTGCTGCTGCTTTCCGTAATGCCTACCAGGAGACTTGTGATATTTATTCAAATTCGGATAATCCTTATTTTTACAGGCAGTTGGTTGCTAATTATATTTATAAAGGTCCGGTTGAGGAATGGTATATTCGTATTAAAGTCCTCATGGAGGATAAATATGAGTTTTTTAACCGGATTATTCCGCGTAAAGCCCGGATTACGGATATTGGTTGTGGCTTGGGGCCGCTCTCTTATATGCTTGCCATGCTTTCGGAAGAACGGACAGTTCTGGGTATTGACTACGATGCGGATAAGATTGCCGTTGCGAATCATAATTTCTCCAGGAACGATCGTACCCGTTTTGTTTGTGCCAATGCGGTAGACTATGATCTCCCGTTCAGTGATGTGTTTATACTGAATGATATGCTCCATTATATGGATTATTCGTCACAGGAACGTTTGTTGGAAGCCTGCATTGGTAAGTTATTGCCGGGTGGAATATTAGTTATTCGTGACGGTGATGCCGGTGGTACGGTTAAACACCGGGTAACCCGGTTTACCGAGTTACTTTCTACCCGTTTACTGGAATTCAATAAAAGAGAGAATGATCTTTATTTTCCAACGCATGAAATGTTTAGCCGGCTCGCAGAACGACATCGGATGGAGATAGAGCAGCAGGCTAATGATCGTTTTACATCCAATACGATCTATGTTCTGAGAAGAAAGGAGAGTGCACATGAGCAATAGTAGTCGATATGATGTTATTATCATAGGAAGCGGACTGGGTGGTCTGGCTTGTGGCGTAACTTTGAGTAAAGAAGGGTATAATGTCTGTGTGCTCGAAAAGAATCCTTTACCCGGTGGTTGTTTTCAATCTTTTAAACGGTATGGCAGGATGTTGGATACAGGCATTCATTATATCGGCAGTATGGATGAGGGTGAAATTATGCGGCAATACTTTACTTATTTCGGAATAATGGATAAGTTGAAGATGCGACGGATGGATGAAGAGGCTTTCGATATGATCTGCTACAAGGATAAGTTTTATCCTTTTGCTATGGGGCATGAACGGTTTGCGGAGACGTTGGCCCGTGAATTCCCGAAAGAAAAAGAGGCACTTTACCGCTATGTCGATATGTTGGATGCTGTCGGTAGGTCGATCAGTGTGGAACAGTTGAGGAAAGGAAAGTTGTCTTCCGGCAATATGGATAATTTTTATGTCTCTGCCTGGGAACAGATCAAGGAGATTACTCCGGATGAAACTTTACAGCAGGTTTTGTCCGGGAGTGTTTTGCTGTATGGTGGTGAGCAGTCGGTTTCTACTTTTTATCATCATGCTATCATAACGAATTCGTATCTTCAGGGATCCTGGCGCTTTGTCGACGGAAGTATGCAGGTGGCAGATGCCTTGGTAGGCATGATCCGGCAGAATGGAGGAACAGTGTTGACCGGTGCGGAAGTAAGTAAGCTCTGTTTATCCGGAAACGAAATAAGAACCGTAGAGATTAATCATTCGGAACAACTGGAATCCCGGTATGTTATCTCTTCCTTGCATCCTTTCAATACGTTGAGTCTGGTGGAGAAATCTCCGTTGATACGGAAGGCTACTCTATCCCGTTTGCAACATTTGCCTAATTCATACGGATTGTTTTCTGTCTATCTGCTTCAGAAACGGGAGAGTACACGGTATTGTAACCGGAATCTCTTTTTGTTGGGAGATCAGAATGCCTGGTATAACACCCGGTATCCCGAAGATACCCGGATTAATACTTGTATGGTCTCGATGCAACCCTCTTCTGTCCAGGAACAATATACCGATGTGATCTGTCTGCTTTCTCCCATGTATTTGTCGGAAGTGAAAAACTGGGAAGATACGACTGTAGGAAAGCGTGGTGCTGATTATGAAGAGTTTAAAATGCAAAAGGCACAACAATTAATTGCTTTTGCCGAACGATATTGTCCGGGTATTTCACAGAATACCGAGAGAATAGTGACTACTACGCCCCTTACTTACAGGGATTATACCGGAACCCCTGGTGGTTCGGCTTATGGAATTATGAAGAATTATAAAAATCCGCTGACAACATTGATCCCACCTCGTACGCGTATACCCAATCTGTTCCTGACCGGACAAAGCTTGAATGTACATGGCGCTTTAGGGGTAACATTGACTTCGATGCTGACTTGTGCGGAATTGTTAGGGGCGGAATATCTCGCCCGGAAAATAGGAGATGCCTGATATGAAAATAAAGAAGATAATAAAATACCTGACCCTGTCCTTTCTCTGTTTTATCGGACTGCTTTTGATTGCCTCCTCTGTCCTTTTCCTGACGGCAGATATGAAACAACCTGTTATCGATATACAATCGCTGCCGGTTTATTCTCTGGTAAAAACAGATAGCTTGCGTACGTATGGCCCGAATCATCTACGGCAGAGCAAAAGCGGGTTGTGGGAAATGTCGTTGCAGGGGAATCCAGCCGAAAGGGGAGTTGCTTTCGGGAAACTGGCAGAAGATTTGCTCCATTACCAGGAAGAGGTTTTTGTCGATCAGATACGTCAGATCATACCTTCGGACAGTTATCTGAAGTTCCTGCGTTTTTTCCTGATCCTGTTTAACCGTAATCTGGGAGAATACATACCGGAAGAATACCGGACGGAAATCTATGGAATTTCTCTTTCCTGTTCCCACGAATATGATGCGATCGGTACTCCTTACGAACGTCAGTTGAATTATCATGCTGCACATGATATCGGCCATGCTATGCAGGACTATATGCTGGTCGGGTGTAGCTCTTTTGGTGTCTGGGGAAATGAAAGTGCGGATTCGACTTTATTGATCGGGCGTAATTTCGACTTTTATGTAGGCGATGATTTTGCCCGTAATAAACTGGTTTCGTTCTATCGGCCATCCGATGGATACTGTTTTGCATCCGTAGGTTGGGCGGGGATGACCGGTGTGTTGTCGGGGATGAATGAAACGGGACTGACAGTTACCATCAATGCTGCCAAATCGACCATGCCGGTATCGGCTGCCATGCCTATCTCTTTATTGGCACGTGAAATCCTTCAATATGCTTCCACCATAGAAGAAGCGTATGCGATTGCACAGAAACATAGAACTTTTGTTGCCGAGTCTTTATTGATTGGTTCGGCAAAAGACGGGAAGGCTGCCATCATTGAGAAATCGACCGATCAGATCGCCCTGTTTCGTTCGGAAACAAATCGTATTATCTGTACGAACCATTATCAGTCGGACACATTTAAAGATGATGTCCGGAATAAGGAGAATATAGCCACTTCCGATAGTCCTTACCGGTATGCCCGATTGGATGAATTGTTGGATGAAAATATCCCGGTAGATGCTTCGAAAGCTGCATCTATATTACGTAACCGGTTCGGAAAGGAAGACCGGAATATCGGATTAACCAACGAGAAAGCACTCAACCAGTTTATAGCCCATCATTCGGTGATCTTTGAACCGGCTAAACGACTGATGTGGGTGTCGACTGCTCCCTGGCAATTGGGTGAGTATGTGGCTTATGATCTGAATGCGATTTTTGCCCATCCGTTTGATACGGAAGAATTATGCATCGATAGCCTTTCTTTGCCTGCGGATGCCTTTTTGAATAGTCCGGTTTATCAGCAATTATTGACCTATAAGAAGTTGGCGAAGGAGATTCGCCACAGTATCGGTAACGGTATCCCTCTCGATGAAGGAACGGTCGATCAGTTCATATTATCCAACCCGGAATTCTATTATACCTGGCAGTTGGCAGGGGATTATTATCATCTGTTCGGTCCGGAGGATAAGGCTGCATCCTGTTGGCAGACCGCTTTGACGAAAGAAATACCTAAAGAAGAAGAACGTATTGTACTGGAAAAAAGAATTAAAAAATAAACGAAATGGAGAAGTTTAGCGACATACAATTCAAAACTCCTGCGGAGATCAAAAGGTATCAGGAACTTCGGCTTGCCGATGAACTGGAATACCTGAACAGGCGTTCGGCCTTTTATCAACGTATGTTCCGCGAGGAGAGGATCGATATATCCTGTATCCGCACATTGGAAGATTTACAGCAATTGCCTGTTACGACAAAAACAGACCTGCAACTGCATAATGAAGATTTTGTTTGTGTGGATAAAGCTGAGATTATCGATTATGTGACAACTTCGGGGACATTAGGTGATCCGGTTACATTTGTATTGACTTCAGGCGACCTGGACCGTTTATCTTATAACGAATATCTTTCGTTTACAACGGCGGGGTGCACGCGGGAGGATGTCATGCAGTTGATGACCACGCTCGACCGGCGTTTTATGGCAGGCCTGGCCTATTATATGGGAGCCCGTGAACTGGGGGCGGGAGTCGTTCGCGTCGGTAACGGGATACCTGAATTACAGTGGGACACAATCCATCGGATACATCCTTCTTTCTGTATGGTTGTTCCCTCTTTCCTGATAAAACTGATCGAATATGCGGAGGCTAATGGGATCGATTATAATAATTCTTCCATAAGGAAAGCTATTTGTATCGGAGAGGCTTTACGTAATCCTGATTTCTCCCTGAATACATTGGGACAACGTATACATGAAAAATGGCAGACCCCCTTATTGCAATCCACGTATGCATCCACGGAGATGCAATCCTCTTTTACAGAATGCGAGGCATGCCGGGGAGGTCATTTGCAGCCGGAGTTGATCATTGTTGAGTTTCTGGATGATAAGAACCAGCCTGTTGCAGAAGGAGAAGCGGGTGAAGTGACGATCACCACACTGGGTGTACGGGGAATGCCTCTGCTCCGTTTTAAAACAGGCGATATCTGTTATCATTATACGGAGCCATGTTCCTGCGGGAGGAATACGATGCGGCTTAGTTCGGTATTGGGGCGTAAGGGACAAATGATAAAATATAAAGGAACCACTCTTTATCCACCGGCTTTATATGATATACTCGACAATATTCCCGGAGTAAAAAATTATGTAGTGGAAGTCTATACAAATGATCTGGGGACTGACGATATCCTGATCCGGGTAGGAAGCGATCTGCAAACGGAGGCTTTCGCCAAGCAAATCAAGGATCTGTTCCGGTCGAAAGTACGGGTGGCACCTACCATTCAGTTTGCCTCTCCTGATTATGTGGCTAAAATTCAGATGCCGCAGATGAGCAGGAAAGCAATAAAATTTATAGATTTGCGATAATTTAGTACTAATTTAAAATGTAATCGTATGAAACAGTTGATGGTATTGATGTTTTTATTTCTGGCAAGCCTTGTGAATGCACAGGATAAAACAAATTTGAAAGACATAGAAAAACTGACTTTTTTCGGTGTGGATTTTTCTATGGCCAAGGTGTATGGTGCTGATGAAACGACAGAACAGTTTAAAGATGCGTTTTATGGAATCAATACTCTTTTTCAGCGTGAACCGAAAAAGTATGATCTCGATAAGGCTTTCGATGCAAAAGTAACATTAGACCTGACAACTGTCCAGGATCTTATCGAACAGATAAAGAAAGCTGATCTTTTTACCAGTGACGATAGTTATCAACTGATTGGTGACGAAATAGCGGAACATATCCGTCAGTTTAATGCCGGAAGTGCCCAGGGATATGGCGCCGTATTCATCGCCGGACTACTTAATAAAGGGAAAGGCCAGGCAACTTATAATGTTGTTGTATTTGATATCGCAACCAAGGATATTGTCTTGAATAAGCAATTTACAGAGAGAGCCAGAGGATTCGGACTTCGTAATTTCTGGGCTTATTCTGTTTATAAGACACTGAATAAGGTAAAGAAGATCAAGTAACTGTTTCTATAGAAATAGATAAAGCGTAAAAATAACTTCCCGGATTTATTCAAAATCCGGGAAGTTATTTTTTTAATAATCTACCGGAACTAACCGGATCGATAAAGTAGGGCTTTTTTTGTATAAAACCTGATAATTAAGATGTATGATCCGTATGACATTTGGTGTCATACAATGTCATAAAGCGGACAGGTTTTGTCAGCTAAATATCAGCGGTTTTTTAATATAATTCTAATCTCTTCAATACAATTTATAGAGTGTTAGGGCGTTGGTATTAAACGTAAATGCTTACCTTTGCGGCCGACTGTCTGCGTCAGGATAGCTTTTTTAGACAATTAATTATCACACTTTATACAAACGTATGAGAAAGTATAAACTAATCAACAACGTGCTGGGATGGATCGTATTCCTGATCGCCTCCACCGTTTATTTGATGACTATCGAACCCACTGCCAGTTTCTGGGATTGCGGTGAGTTCATTTCTTCGGCTTTTAAACTGGAAGTAGGGCACCCGCCCGGTGCACCGTTCTTTATGTTGACGGCCAATCTGTTTACACAGCTTGCATCCGACACTGCTACGGTGGCTAAAATGGTAAATTCCATGTCAGCGCTGTTCAGCGGACTGACTATTCTGTTCCTGTTCTGGAGTATAACCCACCTGGCCCGCAAGATCATGGTGAACGATGAGAATGAAATTTCTCTGGGTACTATGATCACTATTATGGGTAGCGGTCTGGTAGGCGCATTGGCTTATACCTTTAGCGATACATTCTGGTTCAGTGCGGTAGAAGGTGAAGTATATGCCTATTCATCCCTGTTCACAGCCCTTGTATTCTGGCTGATCCTGAAATGGGAAGAGGCCGCCGACCGTCCTCATGCCGATCGTTGGATCGTACTGATCGCATATCTTATGGGATTAAGTATCGGTGTTCACCTGTTGAACCTGCTTTGTATCCCGGCCATCGTATTGGTTTACTACTATAAGAAATTCCCGAACCCGACGATGAAAGGTACCATCTATGCACTGTTGGTTTCTTTTGCCATCGTAGCTTTGATGATGTATGGTGTCGTTCAGGGACTGGTTGAGGTATGCGGTTATTTCGAACTATTGTTTGTCAACGTATTGGGGATGCCTTACAACTCGGGTGTGTTTGCCTATGTGATTGTACTGGCAGGCGTATTGATCTGGTCTATCTGGGAAACGATGCGCGACGAGGTTCATCCCGTGCGAATGAAGATCGCCTTTATCGCGGCTATCGTATTGGTAGGTGTTCCGTTCATCGGAAGCGGTTATGTACTGGCTGTTGTCCTGACGGCTGCGCTGACAGCTTACCTGTTCATGAGCAAAAAGGTAAATATCAAATTGCTGAATACGGTTCTGGTATGCCTGATGGTGATCGTAGTAGGTTATTCTTCCTATGCACTGACCATGATCCGTGCTACGGCCGATACTCCTATGAACCAGAATGCACCGAGTGATATATTCACCCTGCGTTCGTACCTGGCCCGTGAACAGTACGGTAAGACTCCGTTGTTGTACGGACAGACTTTTGCTTCGGAAGTGAAACGTGAAAACCAGGGTGGTAACTGCTCTCCTGTAACCAAGGAAGGTGAAGCCGTATGGAGTCGCGTGATCAAGAAAGACAAGAACGAGAAAGATAAATATTATATCTCACGTCATGATGTCGATTATGAGTATGTGGACGAGTTGAGTATGCTTTTCCCACGTATGTACAGCAGCGTCGATGCCCATGTGGGAGCTTATAAGGAATGGTCGCAGTTCAAGGGAGAACCGGTGAAGTTTAACCGTTGCGGTGAAAACGTAACCGTGATGAAACCGACGTTTGCCGAAAACCTGCGTTACTTCTTCGCTTATCAGCTCAACTTTATGTATTGGCGCTACTTCATGTGGAACTTCTCCGGACGTCAGAATGATATCCAGGGGAATGGCGAGGTCTTGAACGGTAACTGGATCACCGGTATCAAGGCGATCGACGAAGTGCTTGTCGGTCCGCAGGATAATATGCCTTCTGATATCGCTGATAATAAGGGACACAATGTCTATTATATGCTGCCGCTTCTACTCGGTATCCTCGGGTTGTTGTATCAGGCTTATTCCGGACAGCGTGGTATCCAGAGCTTCTGGATCACCTTCTTCCTCTTCTTTATGACGGGTATCGCCATCGTGCTTTATCTGAACCAGGCTCCTTACCAGCCGCGTGAACGAGACTATGCCTATGCTGGTTCCTTCTATGCGTTCTGTATCTGGATCGGGTTCGGTGTCGCGGCACTGGCCAAGCTGATTGAGAAGTATGGAAAGTTACCAGCTGTAGCTGCTGGTTCTATCGCTACCGTATTATGCCTGTTCGTTCCTATCCAAATGGCAGGACAGAACTGGGACGACCATGATCGTTCGGGACGTTACGTCTGCCGCGATTTCGGTGCTAACTACCTGGAGTCGTGCGAACCGAATGCTGTAATCTTCACCAATGGCGATAACGATACATTCCCTCTGTGGTATGCCCAGGAGGTGGAAGGTATCCGTACAGATGTCCGTGTATGTAACACCAGCTACCTGCAAACCGACTGGTACATCGACCAGATGAAGAAACAGGCTTATGAGTCGGCTCCACTGCCCATCTCATGGGATCGTGCGGATTATGTACAGGGTACACGCGATGCAGCTTATGTATTCCCGATGACCGACAAACCGATCGATTTGTCTACGGCCCTGAATTTCGTCCGTAGCAATGATCCGAAGTTCAAGAAGATACCGGGCATCAGCCAGGAACTCGACTATATCCCATCTGAAACGCTTATATATAAGGTTGACTCCGCTACAGCCGTAGCCAAAGGCCTGGCAACAGACTCTACCGGCTTATTGAAGGAAATGACAATTGACCTGAAAGGTAAGAACGCACTGGGCAAACAGGAACTGATGATCCTGGATATGTTGCAGACAAACGACTGGGAACGTCCTATTTATTATGCAATCACTGTGAACCCCGACCAGTTCGTCGGCCTGGACGGTTACTTTGAACAGACAGGTCTGGCTTACCAGATCGTGCCGAAGAATGCAAACAAAGGAACCAACACGGAGAAGATGTATGATAACGTCATGAACAAGTTCAAATGGGGTGGCGTAGACAAACCGGGTGTTTATATCGACGAGAACGTGATGCGTATGTGTAAGAGTTACCGTATGGCTCTGTTCAATAAGCTGGCCGAAGACCTGGTGAAAGAAGGTAAGAACGAGAAAGCATTGAACGTACTGAACAAGTGTATGGAAGTATTGCCTCCGGAAAACGTGCCGTTGGATTACACCGCACTTTCTACGGGTGAGCTTTATTATGCCCTCGACCAGGATGAAAAGGCTGAAGAGGTATTTACCGGAATTGCCGAGAATGCCATGCGCAATATCGACTGGTTCTTCCGTCTGAAACCGTCTCAGCTGGCCTCTGTGACAAGAGAATTGGAACATAACCTGGCCGTCATGCAGCAGGTATTGGCAGTCAGCAAACATTATAATCCCGAATTTGCTAAGAAGTATCAGGAAGAGTTTGACAACTACCGGATGGCTTACGGTTCGGTTCGCAGAGAATAA
>ERZ832522.4198-NODE-4198-length-14635-cov-3.750412_pt1 | contig 14635 bp, 9 predicted proteins | sample MGYA00519951_ERZ832522 | MGnify/ENA primary metagenome ERZ832522 (study PRJEB31850, sample SAMEA3708728) | human gut metagenome | biome: human gut; feature: human-associated habitat; material: faeces | place: China | collected 2014 ... | reverse complement strand
GGTGCATACAACTCTCTATACACCTCTTCTTCCATCATTTCCCGCAATCGTTCGTTAAATTATTTAAGGGATACCCATTCTGTTTCTATCGAGGGTTTTGAAAAACAGTCTGACGAGGATTTTTTGCGGGAAATGATGGAAGAAGAGGTGTATAGAGAGTTGTATGCTGCCATCCAAAAACTGCCTGAACGTTGTCGCCAGATTTTTTTGTTGAAACTGGACGGGGAAGAAAATCAAAAAATTGCTGATATGCTTCAAATATCGGAAGAAACCGTCAGGAGCCAGTTGAGAAGGGGCAAAGAGTTACTACAAAATAATGTTATCAGCTTCTATATTTTGGGATTAATATGTTATTGGTGTGATTTTTGAATTCATCTTTTTTGTTGAAGGTTCATAAAAAGATAAACGTCGGAACTATTTTGATGAAGTTTACAAGTTGTGTTTATCGTGTTATCAAGTTATTATTAAATATTTATTATCGTGTTAATACTTGCTATGTAAGTATAATATATTGTTATAATGATAGGAGCGGAATAGGAGCGGAATAGGGGAGGAATGGGAGCGGAATGGGAGCGGGTTGCATGATGATAAGAATTTGGTCATAATTTTATAACATTTTGTTACATTTGATATCTTGTAATTATAGAATTTGTGGGAATAATGTGCTTTTGAGTAGATTATGTATATATCATTTTGTAAATCAGTGTATTGCTGGTTGTGATAAATAATAAAGATTATTTTTTCAAAAAAATAGGGAAATGATTTGCACGTTTCCTTGTTTTGCGTGTATGTATAGTAAATATGATGTGGTATGAATGTGGATAACGAGAAAATCAAGAGTATAATTGTAAAGTCAGTTTTGGGAACTTTGACGGAAGAGGAGAACTTTGTATTGGAGGGATGGCTTCAGGAAAATGACCGGAACAAAGTTCTCTATCAAAAGTTATCTTCTGCTGTCGAATTGAAATATAAATACGAGCAATACGAGGGGGTGGACGTGGCGGAGGCTTTCCGGAGAAATCAACGTCGTTTGCGTCAAGATGTTCCGAACAGGATGATGAAAAAGCTTCTGCCATATGCGGCAACCGTGTTACTTTTGTTCAGTGGAGCTTTTTGTTTTTTAATGAATCGTTCAGGGGAAGTTCGGGAGGAGGTTCCGGTTGCCCTGTCAGCGGGTGGAAAATATGCGGAATTGATTTTGGCAAACGGGCAGAAGGTGGATTTGCATGAAGGGATGGAGATTAAACTTCGGGAAAGGAATTCCAATATTCAAGTAAAAGGGAATGTGGTTTATTACCACAAGAAAAAAGATAGCGTGATGGTTGAGGAATACAATATGATTCGTACCCCGTTAGGGGGAGAGTTTTCCCTAACGCTGGCGGACGGTACGAAAGTTTGGTTGAATGCGATGTCTGAATTACGTTATCCGGTGGCATTCGGGGGAGATACTCGGGAAGTCGAGTTGAAAGGGGAAGCTTATTTTGAAGTGAAGAAGAATGAAGCTAAACCGTTTATCGTGAAGACGGATGAGTTCAACGTTAGGGTGCTGGGAACCTCTTTTAATATTTCAGCTTATTCTGATTTCCCGTTGGCTCATACCACACTTTGTAGCGGACACGTGCGGTTAAGTGACCGGATGAACCCGGGAAAAGAGGTAGATATTTTGCCGGGAGAACAGTTGTTATTCCATAGGGATAGCCGGGAGATGAATGTTCAGGAGGTCGATGTGGACGTGTTTGTTTCTTGGCGGGATGGATCTTTTCAGTTTGATAATAATACCGTGGAGGAAGTTTTCACGATCCTGCAAAGATGGTATAATATTCAGGTTTTTTATGCTAATGTGGAGGTCCGGCAGGAGCTTTTCACCGGTAAATTGCCTCGTTTTGACAATCTTCAAATTATCATTGATTTGATTGAACGGGTTTCCGATTTGAAAATTGAGGTAAGGGGAAAAATGATTTATATAGATAAATAAAAAAGATCGGCAGAACAGCTAACCACAACCTTCTGCCAATCTCATATGATGTTTAACAAAGTAAACTCTACAAATTTATGAAAAAAAAATCAAAATGTAGGGAGTTGGTCATTCCTTTAAAAGGGAATAGGACATTCCTTGCCATGAAGTATTTGATTATCTTGCTTGTGGCATTTAATTTAAACGGATTCTCGGTGGTGAAAGCCCAGCAAATTGCGGAGTACGAGGTGGAAAATGCAAATCTGAAAGCGTGCATAAAAAAGGTGGAGCAATTAACGGGGAAAGGGTTCCTTTATAATGGTAACGAGTTGGAACGAGTGGGGCGTGTAACTTTACACTTGAAGGATGTGGGATTGGATGATTTATTGACGAGAATATTGCAGGGAAGCGGGTATACTTACGAATTGGTGAACGGGGTTATTGCTATAGTGAGAATGAAGGATGTGCCCCAGAGAGAGGTGGAACAGGAACGTTTGAAGGGACGGGTGCTGGATGCTTATGGTAATGCTCTTCCGGGTGTGACGGTATTGATTAAAGGTACGAACATGGGTGTCGTGACAGATACAGCCGGGCGTTTCACGCTTGCTGTTCCGAAGGAGAGGGAAATCGTGCTGGCATTTTCGTTTGTCGGAATGGAAAAACAGGAGATTAAAATCGTTGATTTTCAGCGGGAAATAAACGTGGTAATGCGAGAGAAAGCGGGGGAATTGGAAGAGGTGGTTATCACGGGATATGGCGAGACTACGAAGCGTAAGGCTGCCGGATCAGTGGCTGTTTTGACGAAAGATGCTTTCGAAAATAAGATTCCTACCTCGGTAGATGATATTTTGCAGGGATTAGTAGCCGGGGTTGCCGTTAAAGCTACCTCCGGGCGTCCGGGCGAGTCGTCGAAGATTAGGATTCGCGGTATAAACACGATACAGGGAGATGCCGAGCCTTTGTGGGTTATTGACGGGGTACCCTTGCAGGATGACCTTCCGGAAATTGATACCGATCAGATTAAATCCGGTAATTTGAACCAGATTTTCGTGAACGGGGTAGCGGGAATTAACCCGAGCGATATCGAGAACGTGACGATATTGAAGGATGCGGCTGCAGCAGCGATTTATGGTTCACGAGCTGCAGGCGGTGTGATCGTGGTCACGACGAAACAAGGACGTCCCGGGAAGATGAGGGTGAATTATTCGATGAGTTTGACGATGGGATTAAAACCGCAACGGGATGCTAATTTGATGAATTCGCGAGAGAAGTTAGCTTGGGAACAAGAGTTATGGGATGAGTTTTCCGCGGATGCTTTTGCTGCCAGTGCCCCTCACGTGGCGGTTGTCGGGATAACGGGAATGGTCCGGGCAAATAAACTGGGACGCGACGGTAAACTTTGGACGGATGAAGGATTCGAAGCGATGAGTGCGGCAGAACAGGAAGCCTATTTAAATGATTTGGCATCCCATTCCACGGATTGGTTTGACGAGTTGTTCCGGAATTCTTTCGAGATGAATCATCACTTGTCTCTTTCCGGTGGAGACCAAAAATACACGTATTATTTTTCTATGGGATACGCTTCCCAAGAGGGTTTGGTGCGTAAAACCGATTATGACCGCTACAATCTGAATTTGAAGTTACACATGATGCCTTCCCCAAAGATTACGATTGATGCGACTGTTAAGGTGTCCCGTTTGGTTTCGGGTTCTTATTCCGGTAGTGTTGATCCGTTTTCTTACGCTTATTTTGCTAACCCTTACGAGCGTCCCTATAACGAGGACGGGAGTTACCGGGCAGATATGACTTACCAGAATCTGTCGGCAATAAATGATGGTAACATCAGTACGGATTTGCTCCCGTCTAATGGGTTTAATGTTTTGCGGGAGATTGATGAAACGTCAGGTAAGAATGACAAAATGACAACTTCCGGTTCTTTGAATTTGAGGTATAACATTACTAGTAAGTTGGCTGTATCGGGATTGGTTTCTTATTCCTACGATCATAATAAATCAGAGGACGTAATTGGTAAAGATACTTATACGGCTTTCACGGACCGGCTCTATTTTGACCGGACGAATGAAAACTGGACACCTTACGGTTCTATCACGCAAACCGCCTCTTCCGGTGATAGTTATGATGCTCGGGCTCAGGTGTCTTACATGGATACATTCTGGGATACGCATACAATTTCGTTATTAGGGGGAGCGGAGTTACGAGGGAATAAGTCCAAGCGTTTTTACACGAAACGTTACGGGTACGATCCGGATACCGGTAATTTTTCTACGCCTGTGAATCCGGATCCGGATGGATCGGATGCGTCTTCTTATGCCAATTTAATGGATGACTTATCCGGGCAGTCGATTAAGGAAAACACGTATGCTTCTTTTTATGCCTCTTTGGATTACACGTTTTTAGATCGGTACATTTTGAATGCGGCATTCCGCACGGACGGTTCGAATAATTTCGGTAGTAAGGAACAGTTTAACCCGACGTGGTCATTGGGGGTGGCATGGCATCTGGATCAGGAGAATTTTATGGCAGCATTGCAACCTTATATCAGTCGGTTAACTTTGCGAGTGGCCGGTGGATACACGGGAAATGTCGTTCAGGGTGTGTATAAACAGTTGGTGATTAAATACGGTTCTTCCTACTGGAACGGGGAAAAAACCGGGAGTATTGATAAGGCCCCGAATCCACGGTTGCGCTGGGAGAAAACAAGGGATATGAAAGTGGCTCTTGATTTTGGGTTGTTTGGTGACCGGGTGAGTGGGTTGGTTGAAGGATATTACCGAAAGAGTTTTGATATTATTTCTAATTCGGCTCTTTCAAGTACAACCGGATTCAAATCGATTGTTTATAACGCATCTGATATTGTGAATAAAGGTATTGAAGGTACGTTGCGGGTGGCGGCGTTGAAAACTCGTGATTTTGGTATTGACGTGGGGGCGAATGTCGCTTGGAATTACAATAAATTAGCTCGTTTCCGTACTTCTAACGGTGCAACGTTGGTGGACGGTAGGTTTGAAGGTTATCCGCAGGATGGAATTTACGGGGGAAAGTTGCTTGGCATCGATCCTTGGACGGGACTTTATCTTTACAAGTTGAGACCGGATGCCGATATTAAGGAGACTTCCGATTTGAACGAGGTGAAGAATTATCGTTATTATATCGGGACGCAGAATGCCCCGGTGACGGGTGGTTTTAACGTGCAATTCATGTACAAGAATTTGAGGCTGAACGTGGGGGCTTCTTACGCTTGCGGGGGGAAGACTAGTAGTCTGATGGATTCTCCGGCAAGTTATGATAAGGTGGCTTGGTATGGAAACGAAACGCCTCAATCCGCTTACAGTGATTTGTATCGTAATCACTTGAACGTGAACAAAAACGTGACGAATCGGTGGACGCAAGAGCGTACGACGGGAGTGAAATACCCGCGAATAGTGGATTATTTAGGAGAGTCTTTGTCGCTGGGGACTTATAATGCAATGTATGCTTCTATTGTGAATGGTGCTTTTTATGAGAGTAATTCTTATTTGAGAATCCGTGATATTACGCTTTCATATAATTTGCCGAAATCAATGCTGCAAAGGATGGGATTATCTTCTTTGATGATGTATTTCACGATGAATAATTTCTTCACGTTTACCGGCTATTCGGGAATTGATCCGGAGACTCCGGGAGCGACTTATCCGGTTACCCGTTCGATGTCTTTCGGTTTGAGTGTCGGTTTTTAGTTTTGAAATTATTAAAAACAATGTCTATGAAAGTTTTGAAGTTATATATGATGATGTTGATTGTAGGAATGTGTTGTTCCTGTGATGAATATCTGGAGGTAAAAAATTACGGGCAGGTTTTGCCTGAAACGGACGAGGATTATGCCACGCTGATCAATAATCAATTGTCCGCAATAGATAAAGGGACTGCCGGGGCTGCGAATATGCTGGGGTCTTTCGCTTGGATGATCGAGTTGGAATGTTATTCTGATAATCTGAATACCAGTTTGATGACAAGTAACACTTTATCATATATTTATGTCGGTACGAATGTTAATTCGGCCCAGTATAGATTTATGAATTATTATAGCCTTATTAAGGATTATAATATTATTATAGATAATCTGAAAGAGCGAGACACAGAGTTAGGGAAGAAGATTCTGGCAACCGCCTACGCGATGAGAGGGGTGATGTATTTTAACCTGATGCGTGAGTGTTGCGAGGCGTACGAGAAGGATAGGGCCACGGAAATTATGGGTGTCCCTAACGTGGAACATTTTGATATAGAGGCTAAACCGGGGAGAGGGAATATTCAAGAGTTGGTGAATTTTATTGTTCGGGATTTGGAAACGGCCATTCAGATGAATCAAACGGATGAACAGTATCGTTTCACGGCGGATGTTGCTCGTGCTTATCTTGCCCGGACCTATTTCTGGGCTCAGGACTGGAAGAATGCGATAAAAATGGCAAAGGAAGTTTTAGATAAATATCCTCTTGTCGATGGGGATGAATACAAAGAGATGATCCAGTCCCCACAAGGGAAGCTAGGGAATATGCTATTTCGCACGTTTATCACGGGATCGCTAACGGCCTACAACCGGAATTTGAAGAATGTCAAGACTCGCCCGGTGAATATGTCTCTGATTAATCTGTTCCCGGAAAAAGAACGGGATATTCGTTACACGACGTTTTTTGATTCTAAATATTTTAGCACGAAAGGTATTCGGGTTTGCGTTCGTGCGGCTGAGATGTGTTTGATTCTCGCGGAGAGTTACGCTCATTTGTCGGATACTGACAATGCTCTGACCTATTTGAATTTATTGCGTTCCAAGCGGATTGCTGATTATGTTCCTTATACGGTAGCCACGTTACCGGCCGTGGACGAGAGTGACGTGATTAAGACGGATGCTACGGGGGCCAAGTTAACCCCTTTGATGTCAGCTGTCTTGAATGAACGGAGAAAGGAGATGTTTATGGAGGGGGATCGTTGGTTTGAGTTGAAACGAAACGGTTCTCCGGAATTTTGGGTCGGTTATAATTTCGTGAAGTACACGACCGAGAAGTATCTCTACACGTTCCCTCTCCGAAAAGCCGATCTGATCGCTAACGAGAATTTGGTGCAGAATCCCGGATATGAAAATCTTTAAAAAATGAAAGCTATGAAAAAGATATATTTTTATTGTGTGATGTTATGTATGTTTTTTTGCTGGGGATGTGAAAAACCGAATGAATTGCCACCCCGAGAGGAGGCGTTTAATGATATGGACTTTACCCTTCCGGCATTACCTCGGTTGACGGATGCGGAAAGAGATATTATCGCTGCCCAAAAACAAGTGTACGAAGAAGCTATCGGTGTGCGGGCTGTTTCCAGTAGTAACCAGTAAATGAGATGACTATGCAGAATATATTAAGATTGATCGTTTTGTTTTCGGCGATTGTGTGTTTCACGGCTTGTTCTGAGGATGACGATCATGCCCGGACGGTTTCTTTCAAAAGGGCTGTTTATATACTATCTTCTAATCAAGCGATAGAGGTTGAAATCGGGTTATCCGAGGTGGCAGAACAAGAGTTGACCGTTCCTTTTGAAGTTTTCGGTACGGCGGTTGAAGGGGAAGAGTATTCATTATCGGCTCACGAGTTCGTGGTGGCTCAAGGGGAAAATTCGGCAAAGGTGGTGATTACTCCCGTGGATAACGTGTATTCAGACAGGCAGATTCGCTTGGAACTGGCGGATGTGCCGGGGTATGCTTTTGGCAACTATAGGGTTGTTTTGATTCCTGTCGAAACGAAAGAGGTGATTACAACTTCCTTTGCAGCAGATGCGTGTATCTTGAAGAGTTCATTGACAGTTTCCATGAATCTGTTTATCGGGGGTAAAAGTTACACGCAACCCTCTTATCCGGTTACAGTTCCGTTTGAGATAGATCCTTCTTCGACGGCCGTGTTGGGCACTCATTTTGAGATTGAGGGTGGGGACTTGGAATTGGTGATGCCGACGAAGGGTTCGTCCGCACAGGTAAAGATTAAGTGTTTGAAAAAAGAGGTGGGTAAGGATAAAATCGTGCTGCGTATGTCCGACAGTGATTTGCATTACTTGGCAGGAGAGAGGAACCGGACGACAATCACGATTGATGGCCCCACGACTTTCAAGGATTTGGAGGGAACGTGGCGGATGAATGGATTTACAAGTCTTACTCACGTGAAGAATTCCGTGTTTGATGAAGATAAATCCGATTTGGAACGTTTACCGGAGAATAACCCGCAAACGGATAAACTGGTGTTCACGTCGGGAACTACGAATCGAATGAATGTTAGCTTGCTCACGGGTGATTTGGCTCATTATTTAAGAAATTGTGACTTGACGTCCGTGAAAGAGGAAGAGGAGTACTTGTATGAAATGGGGGATAACCCACCTTTCGAATCCGTGCTGACGATGGAGATGAGTGAAGCTAACGTGAATTATTCGGGCACGAATGTAAGTTTACGTAAAGCTCAAGTTGGGTTCCGGGTGCTGGATGGTGGAAATACGCTGGAATTGCGTATTTTTGATTACGAACCGACAGATTTTTTACAGAGAACGTATAATGATAGAAAAGTTTCTTCCGCTTTTGGTAAGGAACCGATGAAGCAGGATTTTACGCTGGTGTTTAAGTTCGTGAGGGAAAATTAGAGAGATGTTTAGGTGTTGTAAAAAAGCAGGTTACAAGTTTGAATTTCGTCAACTTGTAGCCTGTCTTGCCGGAGGCTTGGCGTTCGGTTTGTTATAGTATGAAATCACAAATTGTTTATTTATGGGAGAATCGATTGTTAAAGTAGAGAAGTTGTCTCATCGTTACAGCGTGCAATGGGCTGTTCGGGATATTAATTTTGAGATCACGAAAAATGGAATATATGGTTTGCTAGGCTCTAATGGAGCCGGCAAGTCTACGATTATGAATATTATGTGCGGGGTGTTGAAACAGACGGAAGGGAAGGTGTATATTCAAGGGGTTGATCTGGCAGAAAATCCGGTTGACGCTAAACGGCATATTGGTTTTTTACCGCAGAAACCACCTTTGAATATGGATTTGACGGTTGAGGAGTATTTGAACTTTACGGCGAATTTGCGCTGGATTCCGGCAGCAGAGGTTTCTCGTGCGGTCAAGGCCGTGATGGGGCGGTGTGATATTACACATTTCCGTAAACGGTTAATTCGGAATTTATCCGGTGGGTATCAACAGCGAATCGGGATTGCGCAGGCTATTATCCATAACCCGAAGTTTGTGGTTCTGGATGAACCGACAAACGGACTGGACCCAAACCAGATTGTGGAGATCCGGCATTTGATTCAGGAAATTGCCGAGGAGCGGACCGTGATTCTTTCCACTCATATTCTGTCGGAGGTACAAGCCACGTGTGACTATATCCGAATGATTGAACAGGGTAAGTTGGTGTTTGCCGGAACGGTGAACGAATTCGATAATTATATTGTTCCGAATACGTTGTTTGTTTCTTTGGCTGCGGCTCCTCCGGTGGGAGAATTGGCGGCGATCCCGGGGGTGTCGAGAGTGGAAGAATTAGGTGGTTCTGATTACCGGGTACATTTCACGGATAAACGGGATGTCACGAATCGTATCGTGCAAGCCAGTGTGGCCCGGGATTGGGAGCTGACGGAAATTCGTCTGGAAAAGAGTTCGTTAGATACTATTTTTGCCGAATTGTCAAAAAAGTAGAATGTGATACACGCTAAAAAATATTGAGATGAAGACATTGAGTATGATCTATAAAATTTCTAAAACAGAGTTACAGACTTTGTTTTATTCCCCGATCGCTTGGCTGATTATCGTGATTTTTACGTTTCAGACGAGTATGGGATTTAGTGGGGTGATGGGCGATTTAGTGAAAAGTCAGGAATTGGGCTACGGATTGCAAAGTGTGACTAAAAATATTTTTGCTGGATGGATGGGACTTTTTTCCACGGTTCAACAATATCTTTATTTATATATTCCCTTGCTGACGATGGGATTGATGAGCCGGGAGTTTAGTAGCGGGGAGGTCAAATTGTTATATTCATCGCCGGTGACGAACACGCATATCGTGTTAGGAAAGTTTTTGGCGATGATGGTTTTTGCATTGGTGCTAGTTGGGATTCTTCTCGTTTATGTTATTTTCGGGATGTGTACAGTGGAATCATTTGATTTGTCGTTAACGCTTTCGGGGTTGTTAGGAATCTATTTATTGATTTGTGCCTATGCAGCAATTGGTTTGTTCATGTCTTGCCTTACTTCCTACCAGATGGTGGCTGCGATGGGTACGTTGGCTGTTTTGTCCGTTTTGAATTTTATCGGTTCGGTTGGTCAGGATATGGCGTTCGTGCGGGACGTGACTTATTGGTTATCTATTTCCGGGAGGGCGGAAGAGTTTATTAACGGGTTGATATGTAGCGAGGACGTGCTTTATTTTATCGTGGTGGTAGTGTTATTTCTCGCATGGAGTATTATCAAGTTGCAAGCTGATCGACAGAAAAAGGCGTTGAGTGCTACCGTGGGAAAGTATGTTGGTATATTTGGGATTGTCGTGTTGATCGGGTATTTTTCTTCTCGTCCGGTTTTTAAAGTTTTTTATGATGCAACCCGCACGAAAGTAAATACATTGACTCCTAATAGTCAGGAAATTGTAAAACAACTAAAGGGTGGGTTGACGATTACGACTTACACGAATTTATTGGATGAAAATTACTGGATTGCTTTGCCGAGTGCAATCAATACGGATTTGGAACGTTTCGAGAAATACCTTCGATTTAAGCCAGAAATCAAGATGAAATACGTTTATTATTACGACAAGGTGAAGAATGAGGATTTGGATAAGCGCTATCCGGATATGAATGACGAAGAACGGGCGAGAGAATTGGCTAAAGGCTTAGAGATGGATTTCAAGATGTTTCTTTCCCCTGAACAGATTCGACAAAAAATAGATCTTTCTTCAGAAGGTAATCATTTTGTACGTTTGATAGAACGGGAAAGTGGGGAAAAAACTTTTTTGAGGGTGTTCGATGATAACAAGCGTTTGCCTTCCGAGGCGGAGATTTCTATCGCATTGAAAGGATTGGTGACTACAAATATGCCGAAAGTGGGGTTCCTGATCGGACATGGGGAGAGGGATAGTAAGCAGGATGGAGATCGGAATTATAATCGTATTGCCCAAGATAAGCCGTTTCGCTATTCGTTAATTAATCAGGGATTCGCTTTTGAGGATGTCACGTTGGAAAAGAAGATTCCTGCTGACATTTCTATTTTGGTGGTTGCTGAATTGCGAAGCCCTATCACGGATGAGCAGATGAAGAATCTGGATGAATACGTGGCTCGTGGAGGAAATTTATTGATTGCAGGAGAACCGAATCGACAGGAATATATGAATCCGTTGGTGGAACGTTTTGGGGTTTCTTTCATGCCCGGTTGTCTGGTGGAACGAAATGAGAATTTCTTGCCAAATTTTATAAAAGCACGTCCTACTCCGGAAATTTGTGAATTAGCTTACGTGTTTGAAGGGTTATTGGAGAAGAATCGTTGTGTCACGATGCCGGGGTGTACGGGATTGGCATACTCGGAGGGTAAAGGATTCCAAGTGATTCCCATGTTGGTAAGTGATACGATTGGAAGTTGGAATGAATTGGAAACGACGAATTTTGTTGATGATTCGGTGAGCTTGAATCCTGTTATTGGTGAGGTCGAAAAATCTTATCCCACAGCTTTGGTCTTATTGCGTACGATTGGAAGTAAAGAGCAGAAAATCGTGATTCTGGGTGATGCGGATTGTATCAGTAACGGGGAAGTCAGCATTTATAGAAAGACGGTGAAAGCGTCTAATTTTGCCGTGATTGCAGGGGTGTTCTACTGGTTATCGGATGGGGAAGCCCCGATTGATATTCGTCGTCCGGTTCCGCCTGATGATACAGTTTATTTGAGCCAACGGGCCATGAATGGAGTTCGAATTGCTTTTATGTGGGGATATCCGGGGATGTTGTTGTTGATAGCTGTTTTTATCTGGTTGAGAAGGAGGGGGAGATAAATGTATATAAGAAATGGTAACTTCGTAGAGGCTACCATTTCTTATTTTTATTGTTGCACAAGAAAATGCTACTTCTCTTCTTTCTTTTGAATATAGTATTTTAACGTGTCACTGGTGACTTGATACTCGATGATGGAATCTTTTTCGACAATCTTGAATCGTGCCTCGCCTTTTAGTTCCACGGTTTTAAAGCTGGACGTGTCTTTCGCGTGGATGATCGTGTAAGAATCGCTTGTTGACTTTTCTGATTCTAAATAGATTGTGGTGCCGTCTGCCAGTTTATAAGAGGTTACTTTTTTGTCCGGACTCCCGGAAGTGTAAGTAATTGAAACAACACCATCTTTCCCTTTTTCTCCATACTGGGTGATAGCATATTTATCTCTTAGAATCGTGATCGTTTCAATTTTATTAGGATCTAGCATTTTCACGGAATCAACAGAAACTTCTTTGCCATTGACAATAAATAGAACGGGAATCTCTGGTATTGTACTAGTGCATGAATCTTGGAAGGTTATTTGACCTATTGTGAGAGGGAATGAAGTAGCTTTTACTTTTTCCCTTGTCAAAGAAAAATGTTGTGTTTTTCTTTGAACAGAATCCTCCGTCTGGATGGATCTAAAGGTAGATTCTGTGATTGCTATTTTTTGAGCCGTATCAACGGCCGTAAGGGAATTATTTACTCCTTTTGCATCGAGAATTGAAGTAATATCATTAACTTTGATAGTTGAAATCTCGTTTAGTTCGTTCGAGATTTCGGGGTGGGCGAAAGCGGTTAACGTGATTGCCGCAACGGGAAGTACGTAGAGGTACTTCATCCGGGCCCAAGGACTGGATTTTTCTTTTAACATCATAGTTATTCGTTTTTTAAGTTTACTGTGATTAAAGCTGTTGGCCATAGAGTAGAGCCTTGTGCCGACAGCTTTTTTTATTAATAATAATTGATACTGTTTTGCGTTGACGCCTTGACGGATAACCGTTTCATCAGCCTCGTATTCATGAATATTCTGTAATTCCTGTTTCAAGAGCCAAGATGTGGGGTTGAACCACTGGAAAATGATACAAATATCGCTGATCAGCAGATCAATGGAATGGCGATTGTGTACGTGTGCCATTTCGTGGATGAGAATTTCCTTGCCATTTTCCTGCAAATCTTTCTCGGAAATGACCACGTATTTCATCCAACTGAAAGGAGCGATATTCTTGTCATGGATGATGAGGGTAATACCTTTTTCTAACTTTTCCTGCCTTCCGCCATGCAATAGCTGGAGCATATGAGACAGTGAATAAAGATTACGTCCGAGGAAGAAAAGAATTCCCAGTAAATAGATACACAGCAGGACGGGAAGCCACAACGGGATGGATGAAGGGAGGACTTCTACTTCTGTTTGTGGAACGTGGTCTGCTAGGGTGAGAATTTGTTCAATGGTTAGTAACGTTTGTTGTACTTCCGATTCTTCGGGGACGGTTATTTCACAGAACGGGATAAGCTGGGATAATAGTAGAATACCCAGTAATGCTACCCGGTTGAAACGATGGAAGGTCTCTTTGCTGAGTAATAATCTGTAAAACAAGTAAAATCCCGTTAAACAGATGGATGTTTTTAATATATAGACAAAGAAAGTACCCATAAATTGTTTATTTATCGTGTGCTTTTTCTACCTCGGAAATGAGTTGTTTCAATTCTTCCAATGAAATGTCCTCCTCCTGCACGAGTGAAGATACAGCACTGAGGTACGAGTTGTTGAAATATTTGCTGATCACGTTCTTCAAGGTGCCTTTGCGGAATTCTTCTTCGCTGATGATCGCGTAATATTGATAGGTGTTCCCGTAAACTTCGTGAGCGAGATAACCTTTTTCTTCCAGTCCACGCACGATGGTGGATAACGTGTTGAAATGCGGTTTCGGGTCTTCGTAAAATGCAAGCATCTGTTTCACGAATAGAGGGCCTTTTTCCCAGAAAAAGCCCATGATTTCTTCTTCTTTGCTAGTTAATCCTTTCATGGTTTATTTCTTTTGTAACAAAGAACTAAAATATTTAGTTGTAAAACTAATTTTTATAGTTAATAAACTTTAAACTCTAGTTTTGATTCGTTATTCTTTTATTTTTAGATATTTAATTGTATATACTAATTGAAAAGTGCGCCACTTTTCTAAATTAAAATAGCGCCATCATAGCCCTAAGTATAGACCTTTGTATGTTAAAAATGAAGATATGGTAGAAAGACAAGAGATAATCCATTTATGCCGCATATGTGGTTATAGTAAGCGTCGCATATCCCGTGAACTCCACAGTTCACGTCACATTGTTGATGATATATTTGTTTGAGTATGAGTCGGCTTTAAACAAAGAAGATCCGGATGAAGCTCTCTGAAAGCGTTTCTTGTAAATACGAGCGGGGAATCATATAGGCTCAAATAAACACAAAAAACAATGAGAATATAAAAACTATTTGAAACAATAAAGTACTTTTGCAAAAGCTAAGGGTGGAGTTCGGTTGAAATAAAATATGGGGCAATTTTCAATTAGCATTTACAATAAATAAAATAGAAAAATAATGAAAACAATCCGATTCAAATCCGCACTTCTGGTCGCTGTTCTACAGCCGCACGGATGAATATCTAGTGACGGACGAACCGG
>ERZ832522.4189-NODE-4189-length-14654-cov-3.863963_pt1 | contig 14654 bp, 10 predicted proteins | sample MGYA00519951_ERZ832522 | MGnify/ENA primary metagenome ERZ832522 (study PRJEB31850, sample SAMEA3708728) | human gut metagenome | biome: human gut; feature: human-associated habitat; material: faeces | place: China | collected 2014 ... | reverse complement strand
CGGACAAGGCTTTATCAAACTGATGAAGATGTTGGTTGTACCACTGGTATTCTGTTCGCTTGTGTGCGGAAGTATGTCGATCGGGGATACGAAGAAGCTTGGTACAGTCGGTGCAAGAACACTGATCTTTTATCTGGCAACAACAGCACTTGCGGTTACCGTAGCATTGTCTGTCGGAAACCTGATCAATCCGGGTGTGGGACTGGACATGAGCACGATCAAGACCAATGCAGCATCTGTAGAAACTATGAAGGCTACTTCATTGACAGACACGCTGTTAAATATTATCCCTGATAACCCGATTAATTCTCTTGCAAGCGGAGAGATGCTGCAGATCATCGTATTTGCATTGATCATCGGTGTGATCCTTGCAAAATTAGGAGAACGTGCAGAGACAGTTGCGAACTTCTTCAGCCAGTTTAACGATATCATGATGGAAATGACGATGATGATTATGGCACTTGCCCCAATTGGTGTCTTCTGCCTGATCAGCCGCACATTTGCAAACATCGGATTCAGTGCATTTGTACCGCTGGCAAAATATATGATCGGTGTATTGATCGCACTGGCAATCCAGTGTTTCGGTGTATACCAGATCTTACTGAAGATATTTACCGGACTGAATCCTCTGAAATTTATCAAGAAGTTCTTCCCGGTTATGGCCTTCGCATTCTCAACAGCAACATCAAATGCAACGATTCCGCTGTCAATCGATACCCTGACCAAGAAGGTGGGTGTATCTAAGAAGATATCATCTTTCACCATTCCTCTTGGAGCGACCATCAATATGGATGGTACTTCGATCATGCAGGGGGTAGCCGTTGTATTTGCCGCACAGGCATTCGGAATCCACTTAAGTATGACAGATTATATTACTGTAATCGGAACTGCAACACTTGCATCCATCGGTACGGCCGGTGTGCCAAGTGTAGGTCTGGTAACACTGACAATGGTATTCAATTCTGTCGGACTTCCGGTTGAGGCAATTGGTCTGATCATGGGTATCGACCGTATCCTGGATATGACAAGAACTGCCGTTAATATCACAGGTGATGCTGTATGTACAACAATCGTTGCACACCAGAACAAGGCACTGGATAAGAATGTGTTCTATGCGGAAGAGAATTAGGATCGAAGATATTAATTTTTAAAAGATGTTCTAATAAATAAAAAACGTATCTCTGAGATGCTTCCTTTTCAGACAGTGAGGAAACATTGCAGAGATACGTTTTTTATATTGTTATACATTTGAAGGAGATTGTCTTACAGGTAATGATACTTGTCTTTCTGACGGACGAAAAATGTAGTGGTCATGATAAGTGTCAGCGCCTCCGCAATGCTGATCGCACTCCAGATACCGTTGATCCCGAACCAGAGTGGAAGTGTCAGGACCATGATGACCTGGAACACTAACGTTCTCAGAAATGAGATGACAGCCGATATCAGGCCGTTATTCAGTGCAGTAAAGAACGAGGATCCGAAGATATTGATACCGATGATCAGGAATGCAATGGCATATACACGGAAGCCGTGCAGTGTCATAGCGTACAGGCCGGTATTGTAGCCGACAAATATCTTAGACAGAACAGGTGCCAGTAACTGTGCGGCACCGAACAGGATCACGCCCCAGACCAGTATGATAGACATACTTTTTTTATACAGATTTTTAAGCTCTGCGTGATTTCCAGCACCATAATGGTAGCTGATAACCGGGGCACAGCCAATTGCATAGCCTAAAAAGGTGGCAACAAAGATAAAATTGACGTACATAACTGCACCATAAGCAGCAACACCATTTTCTCCGGCAATCTTCATGAGCTGGAGATTGTATAATGCATTGACTAAGGACATGGACAGGTTAGTCATGAGTTCCGAGGAACCATTGGTGCAGGTCTTAAGAAATACACGTCTGTCGAATACCGGTTTTACAAAGTGAAGGAGGCTGTCGTTCTTACGGAAGAAATATACCACCGGGAGCAGACCGCCGATAAATTCACTGGTCATGGTTGCGAACGCGGCGCCTGCAATTCCAAAGTGTAATACACCGATGAACAGGGCATCGAGAACAATGTTTGTACAACCGGCAGCCACAATGACTTTCAGTCCAAGCTGGGGTTTTCCAGCAGCCACAAAGAAACTCTGGAAGACATTCTGCAGCATGAAGGCGGTCAGGGATATGCAGGAGATCCGTCCGTAAAGGGTACAATAATCAATCAGATCACCAGCGGCACCAAATGCCATGACAATCCGCCTCATAAATATAAAACTGAGAACAGATAACACAAATCCTCCGATAGCAGCAATCGTAACCAGCATTGAAAAATACTGATTTGCCAGTTTTTTCTTTCCTTCACCAAGGGTTTTTGATACAAAAGCACTTCCTCCGGTACCGATCATAAATCCAAGTGCACTGATTCCCATCAGGTAAGGCATAATGAGATTCACGGAAGCAAATGCTGATTTTCCCACAAAGTTCGATACAAAGATGCCGTCCACCACACTGTAGATGGAAGTGAATACCATCATAATAATGGAGGGCAGGATAAAACGAAGTAATTTTTTATAGGTAAAATGCTCTGAGAGCTGAATATTCATACGTATTCTCCTTTTTTATATTTACTGATATGGATGTTTACAATGAATGTAAATGAAAACATATAAGCTAAGTGATTATAGGTTGTTTTTGATGTTCTGTCAAGGAAAATGTCTTTACACATATAAAACGAATTAATAATTAAATGTTCACAAACGATAAATCTATGCTACAATAAAAATTACGGCTTTATGCTTTGATTGAAGATATTACTATAAAAGGAGAGAGTTGTTTTGAAGAAAAATAAATATGAGATTGATATGTGCAATGGAACCATCATGGACAAATTGATTTCATTTTCCATACCACTGATGCTGTCAGGAATCTTACAGCTGATGTTCAATGCGGTGGATATCGTGGTAGTGGGACGTTTCAGCGGAAGTCAGGCGCTCGCAGCGGTGGGTTCGACAACGGCATTGATCAATGTGTTTACCAATCTTTTTATCGGAATCTCATTGGGAGCAAATGTACTTGCAGCGAGATATTATGCGGCCGGAAAAACAAAAGAAATGTCGGAGACGGTACATACGGCTATTGCACTTGCTCTGGTAAGCGGAGTGGCGATGGCGGTGATTGGAGTGGTCTTTGCCAGAGGCGCACTGGAAATTATGGGGACACCGGATGATGTAATTGCCAAATCCACACTTTATATGCGGATTTATTTCTGCGGTATGCCATTTTTTATGATGTATAACTATGGAGCAGCCATATTAAGGGCAGTGGGGGATACCAAACGTCCGTTGATCTTCCTGATCGTATCCGGAGTGATTAATGCAGTATTGAATCTGTTCCTGGTCATCGGTTTTCATCTGGATGTAGCAGGCGTCGGGATTGCGACCGTTATATCCCAGCTGGTATCCTGTATCTTGGTACTCCGGTGCCTGCATCACACAGAGAGCAGCTATCAGCTTCACCTTGCAAAGCTTCGGATCAGATCCGTGTATCTGAAGCGGATCTTCGAAGTCGGGGTTCCGGCGGGAATCCAGAGCACGGTAATCAATATTTCAAATGCGATGCTGCAGTCATCGGTCAATTCTTTTGGATCGATCGCAATGGCAGGATATACGGCATCGAATAATATTTTCGGATTCTTATATGTGTCGGTGAACTCCTTCACACAGGCCTGTATGAGCTTCACAAGCCAGAACTACGGAGTGAAGAAATTAAAACGTATGGACAGGGTTCTGATTGACTGTATGATCCTTTCAGTTGTGGTAACTTTGATCCTCGGAAGCAGTGTGTACATATTCGGACCGGAACTTCTGCATATTTACAGTAATCAGGCAGATGTTATCAAATACGGTATGGAAATCTTTTCTTATACAACCGTTACCTATTTCCTGTGCGGTCTGATGGATCTGTTCCCGGGAGCACTGAGAGGAATGGGATATTCCACGGTACCGATGATCCTTTCTATTATTGGTACGGTTGGAGTCCGGATCATCTGGATCTATGGACTGTTCCCTTCACACAGATCACTGACTTTCTTGTTCCTGTCTTATCCGGTATCCTGGATTGCAACGATCATCATGCAGGTGATCTGCTTCTGGTTTGTAAGGAAGAAGATCCACAGGACGATGGTGATTGCGGCAGAGTGATCTTTTTTCGAACATATCATACATATCATATATCATATAATGATAAAAAACTCCCGGAGTCTTTGGTGGCTCGGGGAGTTTTTTGCATCGCGATGTGTTCGCTGTATCGCCATATGACCGAAAGAGGCTGACAAATTTGGCCGCTTACTATAAAATTAAAAAATAAAGATAAAAATCTGTAACAAAATATAAGTTCATGCGTCTAATAGTGAGAATTAGCGGTATTTAGAGGCGTTCAACCATAAGTGGAGTGCTTTTCTGGGAGAAATATGGCATAATAAAGCCGACAGGAGGTGACGCATATGGTTGAACCATTAGAACTTGGAAGGTTTATATCGACATGCAGGAAGGAAAAAAATCTGACGCAGAAGCAGCTGGGAGAAGAACTGGGCGTGACAGACAGAGCTGTGTCAAAATGGGAGAATGGAAAATCATTCCCGGACATCAGTCTGATCGAGCCACTGTGTCAGATACTGGATATCAGTGTCAGTGAATTTATGCTTGGAAAAAGGATTGAACCGGAACACTATCAGGAAGAGACAGAAAAAGCCTGGATTGCATCGCTGGATGAGCCGTTATTGTATAAAATTCAGATGATCATATATATATTAGGAATTGCAGCGGTTGCGGTATTGCAGGTTCCTCTTTTTTCACACGGACCTATGTGTGTGAATATTATATGCTGGGCTGTATGGGGTGCACTGTTCTTTGCTGCATATTACCTGGATAAGAAAATCCCGGAAAGGAAGCTGAGATATTCGAATCCCTGGATCGAAGGGGTGTTTTCAGTGATTTATTTCCTGTGTTATATGTTATGGTTCTTTTTGCGCAAAGATGAATGGGGAACATTGCCGATGTCGGAACAGATGTCGCTTTGGGCGATAATTGTTGTTGGATTGATTGTGGGGGTTTGTGTGAGAGTTTTTTTGGCAAGAAAAAAGAGGAGAAGTGCTGTTTAATGCGTTTAAAACAATAGAAATTGTATCGCAACAGCGATATAATAAATAAAAAGATCATATGCCTGACATGGGAAATATAAGAATCAAGGATGAAAATATGAATAAAACAACAATCATAACCAACGTACAAACCCGTCTTTTTGAGCTGCAAGACTTAAAATACCGCGACTTCCATGCAAAACTAATGCCGACAGTCAACAAAGAAAAGATCATCGGTGTCCGGACGCCGGCACTTCGTGTATTTGCGAAGAAGTATGGAAAAACGGATGAAGCAAAAGAATATCTGCAGATGCTGCCACATCAGTACTACGAAGAAAATAATTTGCACGGACTTTTGATCGAACAGATTAAAGACTATGACACATGTCTGGAAGAACTGGAACGTTTTCTTCCGTATATTGATAACTGGGCGACCTGCGATATGCTTGCGGTCAAGGTAGTGAAGAAACATCTGGATACATTTATAGATGAAGTATACCGATGGATGGAATCCGACCATGCATATACCATCCGGTTCGGTATCAGTATGCTGATGCGCTATTATCTGGAAGATGCATTTCAGATGGAGTACCCGGAGAAAGTGGCACAGATCCGTTCGGAAGAATATTATGTAAATATGATGTGTGCATGGTATTTTGCGACGGCGCTTGCAAAGCAGTATGATAAGATTCTCCCGTTTATCGAAAAGCAAAAATTAGATGTCTGGACGCATAATAAGACGATTCAGAAAGCTATCGAAAGTTACCGGATCACGCCAGAGCAGAAAGAATATCTAAAAGGGTTAAAGATTAAAAAATGAAATCCATATCCATTTATACGATCACAAGAAATCAGAATATCGAACAGCTGCAAAAACTGGAACGTCAGTTATCCGGAAGAGACTATTTTCTGAAAATGCGGGAATGGGAACTGGAAAGTATGAAAGCACTGACAGCCGAATTGGAAACCTGTATGGAGGATGTATATGCACTTCGTTTCTTTTATTCGTTTCAGATTCCGAGACTGGGAAAAGAATTTGATCTTCTTCAGATCAAAGAAGACCAGATTGTAAATATTGAGTTAAAAAGTGGTGTGGTATCGGATGAGGCCATTCGCAGACAGCTTTTGCAGAACCGCTATTATCTGTCGGTGCTTGGAAGAACGATTCATTCGTATACTTATATCAGCAGTCAGAACCGTCTGGTAAGACTGACGAATCATGATCATATCGCAGAGGCAGACTGGGACGAATTATGCAGAGCTTTGAAAAGAGAAAGTCCGGATTATGACGGGAATATCGAAGAACTGTTCCGCGCAGAACTCTATCTGATCTCACCGCTCAGAGAGCCGGAACGCTTTTTACAGAAAGAATATTTTCTGACGGCACAGCAAAGAGATATCGAACGACAGATCCTGAAAGGAATCCGTGCAAAACATTCCGACTATTACTGGTTCAGCGGACTTCCGGGGACGGGAAAGACATTGCTTCTGTATGATCTTGCGATGAAGCTGTCGGTACGTCAGAGAGTCTGCATGATTCATTGCGGAGAATCAGGAGAGGACTGGAGAATTTTACATAAACGTCTGCGCCGGATTGATTTTCTGTCGGATCGTCAGTTATCACTTCAGGCAGCAAAGCAGACGATGACAGAAAATGTGTGTGCGGAAGAAGCGTTTGATACATTCTTAAAGCCATACAGTGCTATTCTGGTGGATGAGGCACATCTGCTTTCTGTGGAGCAATTAAAGATATTAGAAGAATGTAAAAAGCAGATTCCGATAATCTTCTCCAGTGATACGGAAGACATGATCTCGCCTGAAGAACTGGATCGTGAAATATCGCAAAGACTTGCGAGCCTGCCGGATGTGCAGAGCTTTCATCTGACAAATCGTATCCGTACAAATGCAGAGCTATCTTCCTTTATCCAGAATATGATGGATTTGTCACGTAGAAAAGGGAAGAATGGCTATCCCAATATTGAAGTAGTGTATGCGAATGATGATACAGAAGCAGTATGTTTGATGCAAGGCTATGCGAGACGGGGATATCTCTATCAGAATCCGGCAATGCGGGATGTGAACCGCCTGGTAGCCGTACTGGATGAACAGTATTATTATGATGAGGACGGTTATCTCCGTGCGGGAAAGATTAGTGAAGCTTCTTATGAAATAACCCGTATAACAATGAGTGAAGGCAGAAAATCAAATGTGAGACTTCTTTTTCATCAGCTGAATCAGGCAAAAGAAAAACTGGCGATTGTGATCAAAGACAATCCGTCAGTGTATGATACGATTTTGGATATATTACAGATGCGGAAAAACAGATAAAGAACTGTTTTTACGCATTTTTCTGTATCAGTCATTTCCAGATATTTTCAGAAAGAAAATTTGCCTGGTTCCGAATTGCGTGGTACAATATTCCTCAGGTAAAATATTGAATCAGAGAGGTTTTTACAATGGAAGAAAAGAATTACAGTAAAGTACCGGTATTCGAAAATGGACTTGCACAGCCTGTTTTCAAATTCACAGACGGAAAGACAGGAGAAAAATACGATCCTGCGACATCAAGTATCGTAAGATACTGTGTATATGTGGAATCTGACTATGACATGGATGGAGACGGAAAGAGAGATCTCGTTAAAGCATTCATCCAGGTTCCAAGAAGTGCCGTAGAAGGCAATTATAAGGCGGCAACGTTATATGAGGCACGTCCGTATTGTGCCGGTGTACAGGCAGACGGATACGATCATATGAAAGAAGTGGAAAGCAAAGAATACCGCAAAATTGATTTTGCAGATCTTGACAAAGAAGTGCCTGCACGTATCCCGGAAGGAATGATCAGTGCCATGGATCTTGCATTAAAGGCGGATCCGGCAGACTGGTATTATCCGGATAAAGGAAACAATAACAGCATGGTATATGAAAATCTGGATAACTTCAATTATTATCTGGTGCGCGGCTTTGCAGTGGTTGTAAGTGCCGGATTCGGAGCGCTTGGCTCAGATGGATTCAACTATGTTGGTTCAGAGTATGAAAGAGATGCATTCAAATCTGTTGTAGAATGGCTGCATGGCGACAGAGTGGCTTACGCAGACCGTGAAGGAAAGATCGAGACGAAGGCAGACTGGGCGAATGGGAATGTTGCCATGACCGGAAGATCTTATGCCGGAACCATGCCATTTGCAGTTGCAACCACAGGTGTGGAAGGACTGAAAACAATTGTTCCGGTTGCAGGTATCGCAGACTGGTATACACAGCAGAATATGCAGGGTGCACAGCGCTACTGGCCGAAAGAGATGCTGAACAGTTTCCTGGCATATTTCTGTTCCAGCCGTTATAACGATGAGACATTATCTGAGAAACAGTTGGATGATATTGCAGCATTCCATCATGAATTAAGTCTTCAGCAGTTAAAATGCGGATTCGACTATGATCCGGATTTCTGGGGATCCGGAAACTACCGTCTGCATGCAGACCAGATCAAGTGCAGTGCGCTGATCGTACATGGATTCAATGATGAAAATGTATCTACAAAACAGTTCGAAATGATGCATACCGCATTCGAACAGGCAGGACAGACAGTGAAACTGATCCTTCATCAGGGTCCACATATCACACCGACCATGGCGAATAAGAATTACGGAATCCTGATCGATGGAAAATTCTATGATGATATCGTAAATGAATGGATATCCCATTATCTGTACGGAGTAGAAAATGGTGCCGAAAAGATGCCGGAAGTACTTGCTCAGACGAACTATGATCAGAAAAAATGGGAAACAGAAAGTGCATGGGAAACAGAGTATACCATGAAGCTTACTTCAAAAGAAGAGAGTAAGACAGTGATTGATACAGACTGGGAAAAAGCTGGTGTCAGTGCAGAAAACTTCGATGGTGTGATGGCACTGAAGTCTACAAATATGGCTCAGCGCTATGTGACAGATCCATTTGAAAAAGCCGTGACTGTACAGGGAACGGTATGCCTGAACTTAAAGGCAGCATTAAAAGACGGAAATATCGAAACAGATTTCGATCCGGAAAACAGAAACGATGTGGATACACTAACCATGCAGCTTGGCAATTCCAAAGTATCCGGTAAAATGGATGATGTAGAGATTGCAGTGCTTCTCTGTGATGTATGTGACGAAGATTTCGACAGTATCCAGACTGTAGATCCGGAAAGAAATATCGTTCCGGTAACGACAGTAAAAGAAGGCGGAATCATGAATGGCGGAGATCTTCCGGCATTTGATGAGGCAGAATTTAATACCGTACATAAAAAATACCGCGTGATCACACGTGCATTTGCAGATCTGTGTAATCCTGAAGCAGGTTATGCGCCGGAGACAGCACAGAACAGTATCGAGCTTAAAAAAGGCGAATATCACGATTACAGCGTATATCTAAATGCGACAAGATATACCGTAGAGCCGGGACACAGACTTGCAGTAGTTGTTGCAACAGAAGATCCGGTAAACTGCCTGATCCATAAGACATATTCGGTAGAGATTGATGACAACTCTGTGATTGTGGAAGTTCCTGTGACAAAAGCGAGTGAGGACATGGGACTGAATAAAGCGGAATAGATGGAATATCTATCGGAAATGAGAAAAGTACGAACTGCTGGTTGAAAATATTAAAAGTAAATGATTGAAAAAATAAGAACTGCTGTTTTAGGAGTAAAGTCTTAAAATAGCAGTTCTTTTGTGTTGCCATGTGTTCGTAAGGAGCTGCTTGGCTGCCAAAACATCTGTAAGGAGCTTTGCCAATGGTAAGTTTTCTGTATCAGCAGACGTTTTTTCAAGAATTCATGGCCACAAATCCCGGAATTCATGGCCAGTTATAACAATATTTGTAACTATCGTGGTACAATGAATGCAATAATTATGTGAATAAATACGGAGAAAATATAAATGTTTCAGATAGCAATGATAGAAGATGAAGAACATACAAGACAGGAAGTGGAAAGACTTATTAGCCGGGAGTTCGAGAAACTTAAGGTGCAGGATATAACCACCGAAATATATAAAACAGCCGAAGAATTTCTGGAAGTTAAGAAGCATTACGATGTAGTTATCTCAGATATTGATCTTCCGGGGAAAAGCGGGATCGATCTGGGAAGAATTTTAAAGGCAGAACAAAAAGATATCTGCCTGGTATTCCTGACATCGTACGCCGAATTTGCAGTGGATAGTTATGTCCTCGAGGCATATCAGTATATTTTGAAAAGAGATATGAAAGAACGTTTGCCGGCAGTATTACAGAAAATTTATCAGGAAAAGCAAAAAGAGAGCCAGAATTTCTTCTGGATCGGTGGGGTGACGGACCAGAGAAAATTATATCATAAAGACATTATCTGTATCCGCAAGGTCAAAGGGCAGAAGTATGTTGAATTTGTAATGGTAAATGGCGCATACAAAGAACGTCTGGCACTGCATCAGACTTTTGAAGATCTGAAAAATCCGTCTTTTGTGTTTGTCGGAAGAAGTCATATTATCAATATCGATCATGTAGACAGGATCACAACGGATGCAGTCTATCTAGAAGACGGGATTAAGATTCAGGCAGGGGCAGAGACTATTCAGGATGTGAAGACACGGATCATGGAATATTGGAGAAATGTAGAATGAAAGAATGGACGAGAAAGCGAAAAGCAGATGTTTGTATGGGGATTCTGTTGCAAATATATTTCTTCTTTCCATGGATCCGTATAGACGGAGGGTATCACACGATTCACGTGTATCTGATCGAGATATTCCGGAAAGAAAGCTGCATCAAGGCATATAATTATATTTTCTTATCTGGGCATCCAATCTTATGGAAATATTCCGGTTTTGCGGCAGTGACATTTACCATGATCATAGCATTTATGATTGTGATGCAGATGATCGAACTATGGCAATTGTACAGACATATGAAAGGGATCAAAACGTTTGATATACACAGGTATGTCTGGGTTCTTGCCATCGTTCTTTTTTTCTTATATCTTGATGCTTCATACATCTATCTGGATGACAGTGCGCTGTTCAAGCTTAGAATCTATATGTATATGGTGATATTCATAGGTATTATTGGAATCTGGATGTTTCTGGATATTGAGGCGGCTGCATGGGATACGGAGACGGCAAAGCATAAGACAGAACTGAAAGAGCGGGACGAACAGTTGCTGCAGGTAAAAGTGAAAGCGCTGGAAGAAAAATATCAGGAAATGTTAAAGAGCCGGAAGGTTGTACATGATATGAAAAACCACCTGCTTGCATTGAAAAAATACGATCAGGAGAGAGACTGGGAAGGACTGCACCAGTATCTGAATGAATTAAGTGATGATATGCTGGATGACAGCTATCAGATCTGGACGGGTAACCGCATGCTGGATATGATCCTCAATCAAAAGACGAAAGATGCAAAAGAGAAAGAGACGGATATGCAGATTGAGACAGAAGTATTTGCAACCCTTCCGTTTTCAGACAGGGAGATTATTTCACTTTTTGGAAACGTTCTAGATAATGCGCTGGAAGCCTGTGAACGGATCCAAGATAAAAAGCGCTGGATAAAAATTAAGATAAAAAAGAAGAATCATTTATTATATATTGAGACCTCAAATGCAATTAAAGAAATGCCGGTGCAGAATCAGAAAGAATTTGTATCAGTAAAAGAAGATGAGATACTTCATGGATATGGAATGAAGAACATACAGGATATTGTCAGAAAATATGACGGCATATTCCGATATAAAATTTACGGGGAGTATCTGGTCTGTATCATCTCGATATATGATATAAGAGGGGCGGAAGAGGAATGAGAATGGAAGAGAAAAAGAGACGGATGAATATTATTCTAGGGATCATACTTCAGATATATTTTCTGTTTCCGTGGATGAATATAACGGGAGAACGGAAGAATTTTATTATGTATGTAATTGCTGTGTTGAGAAATCACAGTTGTGCAGATACATATAACACGACGTTTTTAGACGGAGCAGCAGATGCATTACCACTGGATATTCATACACTGGCAAAAACATTCACGGTATGTGTTATGCTGTATGTCGTTCTTGAAGTAATCGAAACAATACGGCTTATCTGTAACATCAAGGGATGGGAAATAAAATTTTTATCTATCATAGAACTTATCGGATTATTTGCAATGCTGTCGGTAGTGGCCGAGATTGGACTTAACAGTTCATGGAGCAGTGCGGGTACGATACAGGTGTTTCCGATGTATCTACTTGGGTATCTGGCAGTATTTCCGATATGGACGGGGATACGGTTACTGATGCATAAATCCATGGAAGAATGGGAAGAATCCGGTGAACAGATCCTGAAAACTCAGGAAAATGATAAGCATTATAAACAGGAACGGAAAAGAAGATTATATTTTCCAGGGAAATATTCGAAGCTTTATTACCATGTGCTGTGGGAGAATTTTAAATATCACTGGAGAGATTTTTCTTTTTTATTTGTATCGGTTCTGTTATCGGCAGCATTTCTGTTCATTGGATTTGGAATGAGAGAGGCATTTTCCGGAAGCTATGGATATGATAATGAATTACTAGGGCTTGGGCTGACTGAGATTATGAAGGACTGCCTGATCGTGATCGTACTGATATCATTGTTTTTGATTACGGTTGTCATGGTATTCTACCGGAAAAAACGGATGGCGGATGATGGGATTTTCCGGACACTTGGCATGCGGAGCAATGCCGTGTTCTGGTCCTGGATCGGAGAATTACTTGCCGGATTTGCGGTGGCACTGGTGACGGCATTTGTGATTGGAAGAGCCATTTTGTTTGGCATATATGCCGCTGTTATACAGCATTTTCCTAAAATCGATATGAAATCAGAGGTATCGTGGAAGGTGTATCTGATCACGGCAATCGTGATAGCTGTTATCTGTTTGTTTGCTTTTGGTATCTCTGGGGATATCCATGCAGGAGAACGTTCCGCCGATGCCAGAAATGCAGCGGTGAAAAGTGAGAAGATTCCGGGAATATGCAGAAAAGCAGGGGCGTTGATCAGCGGGCTGCTGGGAGTAATCGTCCTGTATCTGTATACACAGAGAAGATTTTCAGAGAGTATCTTTCTTTTGTGTGGGTTCTTCCTGTGTTTGTATGTTTTTCTGTATAATATAGGTGCCATGATCCTGCGTAAAAAAGAAACGTCTATGGATCAATACCTGCGAACCCTTCCGGAAGAACATATGATACGACACAGATACCAGACAACTGTAAAGTATCTGACACTTATGATCGTGATACATGTATGTGTGATGTCCTTTTTCTCGGTAAAAGTTGTATCTAACAGAATCGCAGATAAGACGGATACGCTGTACCCATACGACTATGTATGGCTTGCGAATAGTAATGATACAGGGATTATCGAAAAGCTTAAGCAAGAATGCAAAGCAGGAGTGACCAGTATTCCGATGGTTCGGGCAACAACGATTGATAATACAGAACGTCTGGAAGGACCATTTGATCTTGTCTGGCAGCAAGGCCAGAATATCGGTATATCAGAGAGCAGTTATCGAAAGTTAAAGAAGGCAGTCGGAGAAAAACCGAAAAAGCATCTGAATCTTGACAAGAACGGAAAGAAAATTTATGTCGTGTATCAGCAAGATCAGGGAACAAAGGCGAAACCAATTGATCACTATCAGTTGATGATACATCCGAATCTGCATATCGGACAGCCATTGTTTGACTTTGATACAATGGAGCACCAGACTTATTATCCGGTACGGACGATTACAGGCTCCGAGACTTCGAGTCTGATCGGTGCATTCAAACAGGGAAAATACGAGAATCTTATTGTATTCGCTGATGCATATTTTGACAAAATAAAAGACTATTGGAAAACGACAGACATGAATACGGGAGAAAAAATAAAAACGTCGGATGCGGTATTGGAAGAAAATATCCATGAATGGCCGACGAAACTTGTCCTTGCAAATGTACCGGAAAAATACCAGAAAAAAGCAGATCAGTTGACAATAGATTTTGCAAAGCAACATGCATATGATGAGTCATTTGATTCGCTTGTAAAAAGTACATATACGAAGACAGAAGCAGCGAAAAAGCGGCAGATGGAGCGAATCCTTGAATGTGTGATGAATGGATTTGTGCTTATTATTTTATCTGTGATCAGTATGCTCCTACTTCATATGAAGGTTCAGATGGAACTGCCGGATATGCGGAAACGGTATCAGTTCATGAACCGTCTAGGAATGAATCGCAGGGAACGGATCTGCATCGAGAAAAAGGAAATCAGCCGGTTTGTGACGATCCCATCTGTTATTGTCGTTATAGTTACGGTACTGTATTCTGGAATTGTATTTGGACTCAGGGATTATCATCTGAATGATGTGAAGAATTATGTGATAAATGCAGGTGTACTCTGGATTATATATTTCATATTACAGTGGCTGAATCTGAAGTGGCTGGAAGATACGATTGTGAAAAAGATTGAAAAGGAAAAGACCAAATACAAAGCTATATTATGACGACAGCCAAGTATGACTTTTCCGTTT
>ERZ832522.4188-NODE-4188-length-14657-cov-18.752500_pt1 | contig 14657 bp, 13 predicted proteins | sample MGYA00519951_ERZ832522 | MGnify/ENA primary metagenome ERZ832522 (study PRJEB31850, sample SAMEA3708728) | human gut metagenome | biome: human gut; feature: human-associated habitat; material: faeces | place: China | collected 2014 ... | reverse complement strand
CGGGCAGAAAACTGTTCGGACTTTTCTCATATATTCCAAAGTTGCGGTAGAATTGGTCACAATGTAGTGGTATAATTTGAATACGAAAAGTGAGCAACAAATCGGGATTTGAGGTGGAAATATGGCATCAAGCAAGGAATACTTAGAGTTTATTTTAGGACAGCTAAGCGTTCTTGACAAGGGTACAATGCAAAGTGAAAAGTTTTAGATCTTCCATTCAATAGCAAGTTCGGTGCGAGTGGCCTCAACTTTTGAAACCAGCGTGTCAAGAACGCGCCGCCTGTCATCGAAGCTCACATCTTCCCAATGGCTTAAATATCCCGTTATGCTATCGACCTGTGAGGAAGAAACAGAGTTAGCGGTGAGGTCGGCCACCAGCTTTAACTGCTTTTGCCGTTCCGCGTCCAGTTCTTCAATCCGGCTGTTTGCGTATTGCAACAAAAGCGGGTTTGCCCCGGTCAGCGTGTCAATGAGCTTTTCAATCTCGCCCTCGATTTTGGCAAGTTTAGCGCGGGCGGCGGTCAGTTTGGGATTGTACCCCTCCGCCTTACTGCCTTTCAGCGTTTGAAATTCCCGCATCTTCTTAACCATTTCCTCATAGACCGATTTTTCCAAGTCGTGCTTTGTGGGAGTGCCGGGCCCTTGACAGCTTTTGTTTTCCATGCGTTGCTTGCACCGCATATAAGTGACACCGTTTGGAGCGTTCAGACTGGCCAGCGCATACCCACAGCATCCACACTTGATTTTCCCGGCCAGCCATGTATTGTGGCATTTGCGGCCATTCTGGAACGTGGTATTTTGGGACAGCTTGTGCTGGACGGCCAGCCAGAGGGACGAGGGGATGCGGCCCTTGTGGGGCGCAATCACCAGAATGTTTTCCTCCCCCTCGCGGCCCTGGTACAAGTAACAGCTAAATTCACCTGTGAACAGTTCCGGCGGGCTTTCGATTTTCGCGCCCTGGGCCTTGAAATATTCGTAAATATCCATATCGGCCTGGACGTAAACCGGATTTCTCAAAAGCTGGCCCACAAAGCCGCGCTTCAATGTCTTTCCATACACCATGATTTCATTCTCGGTAAAATACCGGGTAATGTCGCCGTAGGAGTTCTCCGGCTCGGCATACATTTCATACATAAGCTCGGCGTAGTCCATCTCAGCGTTTTCAACCAGCCGCTTTGTTTTGATACCGTCCATGACGATGGGCTCCGTATCAAAACCGTATGGAGCCCGGCCCCTCATATAGTAGCCCTTGGCACACCGGGAATAAAAAGCGTCCTGCACACGCATCTGGATGCTTTCCCGTTCCAGTTGGGCGAACACGATGCAGATATTGAGCATCGCCCGGCCCATCGGGGTTGACGTATCAAATTTTTCGGTGCAGGAGACAAATTCCACGTTGTACTGCTTGAACAGTTCCATGAGCTTTGCGAAGTCCACAATGGAGCGGCTAATCCGATCCAGTTTGTAAACAATCACCCGCCGGATCAGTCCGGCCCGGATGTCTTTCAGAAGCCGCTGGAAGTCGGGGCGTTCTATGTTCTTCCCGGAATATCCCTTGTCTTTGTATTCTTTCGCTTCACCGCCTTTTAGTTCATACCGGCAAAATTCAAATTGACTTTCAATGCTGATACTATCCTTTTTGTCAATCGACTGCCGCCCGTAAATTGCATCTATTCTATTATCCATAATTAGCTCCCTTCCGTTTATACGGGAGCCAACCTACAATTATATTATACCTCTGCCGCCCCCATTCAACAAGGATGCCTTTGACTACCCCCGCTGTCCGGCATATTTGCGGAACACGTCAAAAAGCTGTTGTTCCACCTCGCGCCTGCGCTTTTCCCGTTCCTGCGGGGGCAGAATGGGAGTAAGATTTTTAATAGTAATTGTCCGATCACCAAGTACAGCCGTTTTCATTTCGCTTTTGTATTTGGTCTGTGCGTGCATAGAATACCTCCTATTTCAGAAATGACAAAGGCCAGCACCGCGAAAGTGCTGGCCCTTGTTTTGACCGGGACTTCGGGACAAAATGTCTCGAAGCCAGCCGGAGCCCTGCTCATAAAGCAGGCCCCGCTTTCATAAGATAGAGGGAGGCCGCGCCCGTTTCCTTGACCTGTCCAAAGACAACCATACTCGGCGCAGCACTCCCACACAGCAGGAGACAGCGGCCCGGAGGGACAGGCGGCCAGCCTGTCCTGTGGCGGATCGTGGCCGTGGGATGGCCCGGCCCACCTGCGGCGCAGGTGTTGGTCGCTCGTTCTCTTGTAGAGAAGTCACCGCGCACCCGCCGCCTGGCTCCCCGCGCTATGCTCGGAGCCGCCGCCGTCCTGCTGTGGAGAGGTAGGCAACCTACCTCTCATATACCACCAGAAAAACAGGGGGTAATGGAGATGCTTTTTAGAAATTTTCCCGCAAATATTTTTTCATGCGTTTGATCCCGCAGAGGACGGAGCACCTAACGGCGCTTTTATCCACGCCCTCCTCGCGGGCGATCTCCCGATAGCTTTTACCGAGAATGAGGTGGGCATCCACCCGGCGGCCCTGGAGCTCCGGCAGGGAGTTGAGCGCGTTCCAGAGCCGGAAAAACATTTCCTTGCGATCCAGGAGCTCCTGGGGGCTGGGCTCATGCTGGCAGGCGGAATATTCGATCCCGTCATCACAGTCCAGGGAATAATATGCCTTGTTGTACCGGGCCCGCTCCACACAGGCGGCCTCCTGGCGTCTGCTGGCGGTGAGAGCCTCGGCCACCTCGTCAGCAACCTCGATAAATTGATCCTGTATGTACCAATAATAAAAATCTTTCAGATTGATGGTTGTCATAGCTTGTCCTCCATTTCGTTTTGTTCGGGTTGAGGGGAAACGAAATGGAGGGCCGGCGGGGAGCGGCACCTGGGAGGGCCGTCCCGCACCTTGGGACACTTTGTCTCAAAGTACGGATAACAAAATGCGCCTGCACGACATAAAGCCGCGCAAGCGCATAAATTGAGATATTCACCTACATTATAACAATTTTCGCAACTACGGTTAAAATATCCTTGTCCGGGGCCCTGGCTTTTTTTGATAAGTTAGAGGGGCGGGTAAGGATTGTGCGGGACACGACGTACCTCCTTTGTTACCGCCGTGTGATATAAAAAGGCGGCGGCCTTGAAATGGTTAATTTCAAAACCGCCGCTTAACTTTAGTTTAGGCGTGCATCAACACAGCCGCCAAGCCAACGGTTTTTTTATATGCCGTTTCCGTTGGCGGCTGATGAATAGCAACAAATTTTCAAAAAGATTTATAATGTGAAACCAATTTTTCTCTGTGCAGGCCAAGGGCAATCACGCCATTGTCCGTTATCCTGCTCTGCTTTTCCAGTCAATAGGTCTGTGGCGGCGTCTGCAAGATAACCCAGGTAACTTCCTGCGGAGCTGTCACCGCATAGCAATTTCCACATCAGACCGCCAAAAAGATAAGATTGCGCAAATTCGCGCCAGCTATGCAGTTCCTCAACAACCTTTTGGGAGAGATCCCACAGAATACCAACAGCCTCGCTTTCTGTGATCCAGCCTAAATAGCATCCCCAGCGTGTCAGCATCGCCGCCCGGCCAATATCCCATCCAGCCATAAAACCGGGAGCATATTGACCTTTATACCGTTGTGCAAACCTCCATGCCCGGCAGGTAGACTCACGGTCATCCTCGTCCATAGTTTCGTCCATGAGTTCCTCCGGCGAAGATGCCTCACTATAAAGCTGATACCGCAGGATATAACCCTCCTGCGCCAGATAACGGATCATGTCCAGCAGATCACTCCGGCCATCTATCCCCCAGGAGCGGCGCACAAGGGACACGATTTTCTGCTCCATAACAGGAATATGTTCCTCCACATCCATACTATCCAGATCGTGACTGTTAAGGGTCGATAAAATACCGGACAGCAGGATGCCAAAGCGTTCCCATTTTACATCGTCTTTTTGATATGGGATCGCTTCTGGCTCAGGCATGGCCTCAAGCCGGGCCATTGTTTCTTCCAAGGTAGTATAGAGCTTTTCTTCCAGTTCCAGATCGAATGAGAGTTCTTCCTCATCGTCCGCATCTTCCATTTCCAGCGTTTCCAGAGCAGCCGCAAGTATGCCCATATCTTCTCCGAAAAGCTGTCCCATCAAGTCCCCAGCAGTAGCTGAAGTTGCCTCAGCAACTTTATCATTTACCATCTTTTGCAGCAATTCCTCATTAACAGCCATTTGAGCCATACTATCTGGCCCAAACATCTGTCCAAGAATTTCTACTTGACGTTGAGTATTAGCGGCAATCTGTTCTTCCACTTCGGCGGCAGACACAGATGCGCCTTTTTCAGAGCTGGGAACCTCAATTTTGCTAATTCGTTCCTCGTTCTTTTCCATGGTTTCTCTCATAGAAGCGAGTGCCTGTTTCCTAATCTCGTCTATATCGAACATTTTCAATCCTCCTTGTCCGGGGGGAGCGGATGCCATGCCGGAGGTTTTTTGTGACGTGTAAATAGCTTTTTAATCTGCCGCAGAATTGCTTCTACGAAATGAAACCATAGATTTCCAACTATAAACACGATCACAAGAAACAGCAGGAACGCTCCGATTTCTCCAATAGGCATCTTTTACCTCACTTTGTTGCAAAGCGATTCATAAAGAAGTCGGTAAAAGCGGCCAATTCATCATCCTGTGATACATAAACATACAGCTTTTCATCTTCCAGCCAGTCATAGGCATTGATGCCAATGTATCCTTTTTTGTCTGGATAAATGATAAAAGCATCGGTAGGGTATTTGTTCCGATAGGCTTTCAAAATTTCAGAACGGCGATAGTAGGTCGGATCGCCACAGCCGGAAAGATCGGGTACTGTGGGAACAACCACAATCGTCTGGCTGGCTTCGTTCCAGCCGACAATTAAATTTCCGATCTTTGTTTTGCTCCCATGAACAAAGCCATAGTTAAACCGGCTCACATCCTCGGTATATCCGAAAATCAGTCTGTAATTGTCCCCGTTCTCTACAACCTGATTAAATAGAGCACGCATTTTCTTTGCATTTGCGTTGCTCTTTTCCATGTCAATTTCAGGGCCCTTAAATAACTTGCTAAAAAATCCCATGACTTTTCCTCCTAAATGTTTGAATGTGTTTATATGAAACTGGATGGGGCAATACCCACAGCATCATAAATGAAATAATTTTGATAGTAGCTATATCACTTCGGGACACTTTGTCCCAAAGTAGCGGTAAAGCAAATTTATTGCTTTGCCAGAATATGCTCCATCTCTGCCAAACTCAGGCCGCGAACTAATATGTGATCTCCTCTCGTTTCCACAATGTAGGGTTGTAATTGTTTCAAAGCCTTGTGGTACTCCAAAAAGCCAAGGTTTTCCTCTTTTGTTAGACTAACGAAAGTCAGCGCCCATAGAGAAATAGTCTCTCCCTCAATCTCATATAGCGTTTCTGGTGCTACTGGCAGGATGGTATCCACAGTTTCCGAAAAGGTGAAGCTAACCATAAGCCCGCCATTATCCAATTCAAACACATGGGGATTTGCTTCATAGGCTTGCGACCACATATCATCCGGTTCTGTATCATCGGAATGATCCGCCCCCATTTCAAACAACAAGTGCTGATGAACAACGGCATTTCCCTTTTCGACATATTGAATGGACTCAGTTCCCCCAAAAGCCAAAGCCGGAGCAAAGAAGAAAATCTCGTTTTCTGAAAGGCCGCCATGTTTAGCAAATGCTTCTTGAAATAGACCCACTCTCAGAAACTGCGCCGCAAAATTTTCGGCAGGAATAATACGCTCAAAAAAATCGGAAAAGCTGGTAGAGAAACTGCCCGATCTGCGGTTGTGAATATCAAGCAGGCACATATCATCGGCTGTATCAGACAGCTTGCGGTAAATAAAAAGCGTTCCAAATCCAGTCATTAGAATGGGAAGGCACCCCTCCTGTTCGCCCAGCCAAAGAGTGAGCGTATCAATATAATCGGTTGGATCAATAATTTTTAGCAAACCTCCGCCATAATTTCCGAAACCATATTCCTGCCAAAAGTTCAGAAGCTCCGCTGGCACTTTCCCTTGAAATTGCTCCAGCGTTTCCGCAGTAGGTTTTCTCAAATCATTACCCGGTGGATATTTGCTTACGAACAGATCAAATACTTTCATCGCGTGTTCTCCTTTGCGTTTTATTTTAGGTTTTATCTCTCAAAAATAAGAGCAAAAAACCAAATTTGTTTTTATCCTGGCTAAAAAGAAATCCGTCTGAATATATGGCCGAAACATGATATTCGGACGGATTATCTCATTTCAATCACTCAAGCGGTAGGTGTTGCTTTTAATTTCTCCAGGGCATCCACAATAGCGTTTATTTGAAAGTCAACTGTTTCATCGGCAACTTCGGGAACAAACAGAGGTAACGTATCAGGAATTGCCTTGCGTACAACCATCGCTGTCAGACTCAAATTCGTAAATAAATTGATCCTTGCCGCGTCCGCCTTTATACCAAAGTTTTCTAAAATTTCTCCAAAAAGACGGAGCTGCTTTTGACGGAATATTTGATAGCTTTCCTTTGACAAACGTTTGAAAATGAGTTGCTGTTCTTCAATCGTTAAAACAGCGATGCCATTTTTCTCTCCGTAACAACAGGCATAGAGAAATTGTTTCACGGCATCACGCCAGCTTAAAGCAGGATCGGCCATCAGTCTTTGCACTTGCTCAATAATTTTAGGCTGTTGCAAGTACAGCGTTTCAACGATCAAATCTTCTTTCGTTGCAAAGAAAGAGTAAAAGAAAGTTCGTGAAATACCAACCTTTTTATATATTTGCTCCACAGTAGTATGCTGTATGCCCTGTTTTGCCATCAGTTCAAGACCAACTGCAACGAGTTCCGTTCTGATGCGCTCTCTATCCTCCTCAGAATAAGCTACCTTTGGCATCCCGTCACCTCTTCCCTGCAAAATAAAAACAAATTCTAAAAATCAACTTTATTTTAGCACATCCAATAGAACAATACAAGAGTGAAATGACATAAGTCCGATGTTTTAACGCGGGTACTTCCGAGGCCCGCACGTTTTGGCAAGCAATTCGAGTGTGTCCACACTCCGAAATTTTTGCCGGGCCGCAGGCCCGCAAAAATGCTTGTTGGGGAGCTCCCCAAACCCGCAGGACTTCGGGACAAAGTGTCCCAAAGTCCCGGCGCTATGCGCCTGTTGTCTGCGGCCTGTCGCTACCGCTCCTGGGCCTTATTTTCCCGCCCGTCCGTCACGCCGAGCAGGTGGTCAATATTCGCCTTGACCGCCACGGCCTCCCGCATATCCGCCTGGGCCTGGCGGTACTCGGCATAGAGGGCCTTTTTCTTTTCCGCCAGCTCCCGGCGGGATTTTTTCAGCGTGTCTATTTTGGGGAGCTTTGCCCCGTCCAGGATTTCATTCATGGCCGCCTTTGCCGCCCGATAAGCGGCCAGCTCCGCCTCATGCTGGGCCAGGTATTTTTTACTGTACCGGGCCGCCTTGTAACCATCGAACACAGGCCGGGTCTTGGCATAGTCCACCGTGGCCTCCATAAGCCGGGCCGTTTTGGAGAGGGCGGCCTCCGTGTCCCGCAGCTCCCCGGCCAACTTGTGAAAGCGATCCACCGCCGTCTCGGTGCTGGCCTCCAGCGCGGCATAGTCGGCCAGTTCTTGCTCCCGCAGATACTGGAGCGCGGCGGCCATCTGCTTTAGATTGTAGACCTTGGCCCACCGCGCATAGGCCGGGCCCTTGCCCTGGGCCATGCGCTGTTGAATGTCAATCACAAGATCAACGCGCCGGGGCGGGGCCGGAGCGTCCTGGGGGAGTTCCGGGATGGGCCGCTCCCCGGCAATCACCGCCCGGATGTCCTCCGGGTCAAAGCCCGCGCCCAGGGTAGAAGCCCGGAGCCGGGTCGGTTTATCCTGGCCGGGAGCCAGGAACGAGATCACGCCGCCCCGCCCATGCTTGACGGCAAAGCCGGACTCCTCCATGAGCCGCAGGAACGCCGCAAAGTCGGCGGGCTTTTTCTCCAGGGCCGCGATGACAGCCAGCCGCACCCTCTGCTGGGCAGAGGGCGGCTTTTCCCCGATCCATTGACCGTAATGGAGAAAACGGCCCTTGCTGTGCAGTTTGGGATTTTGGATATAGGACAACTCGTGCTCAATGCACACCCGGTCAGACAGCCGCCGCAGGGCAAAGGACGAGCCGATGAAATTATGGAATTTCCGGGAGCGGTCAAAGGCCGTGGAGTTGTAATAAATGTGATTGTGAATGTGGCCCTTGTCGGTATGTGTGCAGACAAAAAACTGGTATTTGCCTTTCGTCCAGCGCATCGCCGTTTCATAGCCGATTTTATTTGCCTCCTCCGCCGTCACCTCGCCGGGCGGGAACGCCTGCCGGATCTGGAAGAACAGGGCCCCGCGCTCCACGGGCCGGGCCGTTTCCGCCTGGTACTGGCTTTTTACCAGCAGGAACTCGGCGGGAGCTGTGGACGGGTCGCAGAGATAAGCGGACACGGCCCCCAGCTTTTTGGGATTGAGCCCATAATCAAACCGCTCCTCCATCGTCTGGATTGCGCTTTTTCCAGCCGCTACCTTGTAAGGCCGGATGTAGGTTGTGGCCGTGAATACCCCTCCTCTCTGTATGCGGCTTTCGCCACCTTGGGACAAAGTGTCCCAAAGTCGTGAAAACCGGGGAGCGGTAAAACACCGCTCCCCGGAGGGTCAAAGCTCCACCACGGCGGAGAGCCTTTCCAGTAAATCAGACAGCGGCCCCCATAAGGCCGCATAGTCCCTTTGCAGAGCGGCGATCTCCTCCGGGTAGATGCCGCCGTAGGTGTTGGCCTGGATCGCCACCTGGTTTAGATTGTTTGAGCACCGCCGCTGGAGCGACACCAGCTCCCGGACGGGCGAGAGGTCAACGTGGAGCACATAGCCGTTAAGGGCCATTTTCCGCATATAGGCCCCCATGTTGCGGATGCCAGCCTCGGCCATGCGCTCCCGGATCAGCGCCTGCTCCTCCTCAGACACCATGACATGAAGATGGACAGGGCGGCGGCGTTTCTTTGTCACCGCTCCTCCCGTTCCCGACTCCGATAGGGGCGGGGCGGCTCCTTGACCTTATCCACGGGCTTTTCCTCCACAGGGGGCAGGGGCGCGCCGAACACGCCGCAAAGACGTTTGACCTCCAGATGTGCAAATTCCTGGTCTTTCTGTTTTTCCATAGACACCTCCTCAAGCATAACAGCCTGGGACTTCGGGACACTTTGTCCCAAAGTCCCGTTTTTCCATGTTGACAACATTTCGGCCATTCCAGGGCCGGGCATATAAAACTACGGCCCGCCCCAAAAGCGGCCCCAAAAAGCCTTGAAATCAGCGGGTTTTCCGGGGGCTAATTGTCAACAGATCACCTCCGTTTCCGGCGCATATATTCCCGCTGTTGGCGGCGGTGGGCTTTTAAGGCGCAAGCCTCTGAACAATACGCCTGCCGCCTGTCCGGGGCCACGGCCCCGCCGCAGATGGGGCAGGGCTTGAACTCCGGCCTGGGGCCCTCGGTAGTAAGGGCGGCCTCCAGAGCCGGATCAAGGGGCAGGACGGCCTCCCGGAAGTAGCGGCAATAGGCACCTGTCCAGCACTTTCCCAGCATATAGCACTCACAGTCCAGGGGCAGGCATCCACAGGCCCGGTCATAGTTGGCGCACCATTTCACCACCAGAGAGCGGATGGCCGCCTTTTCCTCCCGTGTCAGTTCGCGGGCCAAAGCGTCACCTCCCGCCGCCCGGCCTGGGAGAAAGTTTCTGATAACAGCAGACACAGCGCAGGCCCCGCCAGTAGGGACAGCCGGAGCAGGCGGAGCCTCTGGGCGGCCTGCTCACAGCGGGAGTTTGGGGACGGGGCTTTTCTTTCATTATTCGTTCAAAGGAGCTTGTTGTGAAATTCATTCCCCGTCCTCCGTTTCCTCGTTTTCTTCCTCGTCCTCATCCCAGGGCGGGCCGTCCTCCTCGCCGTCATAGTCCTCCAGTTCCTCGCCGTAGTCCTCCTCCGGCTCTGTTGCCGTCTGCTGTTTGGGACGGTACACCTTGAAATAGAACGTGGCTCCGCCGCCCAGCACCGCCACGACCAGCACCAGCAGGAGCATCCCGGCGTTGCCCTTGTCTGTTTCCGGCTCCGGCTCGGCGTCGGGCTCGGCCACAGGTTCCGGCTCCGGCTCTGGCTCCACGCCCGCGCACTTGGTCATGTTGACGGCGCACACCGCGCAGTCGGTATTGACGGCCCCCGCCGCGCATTTGTCCGAGCAGGAGCAGGAGGCCAGCTCTACGCCAGCGGCCTCGGCAGCGGCCAGCAGGTCGGCCTCGTCCACCGTATTCAGAAAATAGGTCTGGTACTGTTCGCCGTCCTCGTCCACGGGCTTGTCGTAGTCAATGACAATGTAAAAGGTGGCCCCGCCGCTGGTCTGGACGGTAATAAACTGCTTGTTGGTATGCTTGTCATAGAGCAGATCACGGGTCACAAGATTGCCGTCCTCAGAAAAGCCCTCGCCGGGCTCAATCACCGGCTCCTCCGTGACAGCGGGCTCCACAGGGTCAAGCCCCTCCCAGTCCTCGCCGCCCCCGGCGTAGGCCGTTGCGGGGGCAAAACCACATAAAAGAACAGCGGCGCAAAGCGCCGCCGTCAAGACTCGAAAGCGTTTCATATTCAGTTGTCCTCCTTTCCCTCGGTAACAGGCGCGGGCTCGGACTTCGGGACACTTTGTCCCAAAGTGCCATCGTCCCGGAGCTTCTGGAGCACCAGGGGGAGCTCCGTAAGGGGGATGCTCATGCCCCGCACGATGTCCACGATCTCGCTGTTTTCGGCCTCCAGTTTCTTCTGTTCCAATTCTTTCAGCCGGGCCTGCTGTTCGCTGATTTTGGCCTTGACCTTATCAATCTCGGCCTGGATTTTCATACTTTTTGCTGTTGCCATTCAAAACCTCCATTCAAGGCAAACGCCCGTAGGCGTAGAAATGAGACTGCCAGTAGCTGGTATTTAAGTTTGCATAGCTGATGGGATCGCCACAATGGATCATCATTCCGTCCCCCACATAGATGCCCACATGGGAAACGCCCGGTGTGTCATAAGTGCCCTTGAAAAAGACCAGATCGCCGGGGCGCGGGGAGTTGGTGCGGGTACAGATGTTATAGAGCCCCTGGGCCCCCAGGCGGCCCACATTCCAGCCGGAGTGATTGATTACCCAGGACACAAAGCCGGAGCAGTCAAAGGACGTGGCCGGGGAGCTCCCGCCCCATACATAGGGATAGCCCAGGTATTTTTCCGCCTCGGAGAGCATAGCGGCGAATGTTTCATCGTCCAGATATTCCCCCGGCACCTCATATCCGGCGGGCGGGTTTGTCACATAGCGATCCACATAGGCGGAGCCGGGGAACAGGTCGGGGCGGTTTCCCAGGGTAGACATATAGAGGGAGTACCGGGCCAACTGCTCCTCGCCCATGAAATACACAGGCAGATGGGACAGGTCAAAATTCTCCAGCGTTACATAACAGATATACCAGGAATAGGGCTCGTCGTCGCTGTCATACCGTGTCTCCACCACCACGCGCTCTGTGAGAATATACTGGCGGTCAAAGAGCATCCCCAGCGTACCCTGCACCTGGGCCGCCGTCCATTCCCCCTCGTGGAGCACACAGAGAATGGAGATCAGCACATAGGGATCGTGTTCGATTTCATCCAGATCAAAATGGTACTCGTCATAGTTGTGGGTGCTGGTGTAGGTATCAAGATAGTTTTGGAGCTCCGCCTCCAGATTGAGGTAGGCCGCCTCCGCCGCCAGGATTTCCCCGTCCGGGGATGGGTAGGTGGTAGCCCCAACAGCCCCGGCCCCGGCGTTGCCGAGCAAAACCAATGCGGACGAACAGGACTGCATAGACAGAATGAGCAGGACACAGGCCAGGGCCAGGAGCACGCCCAGGGGATGCCGCTTCACAAAGCCCACCGCCTGGGCCGACAGCTTTTCGGTGGCGGCGGCGGTCTTTTCAGCGGCCACGGCCCCCTGGCGGGCGGCCTCCTTTGCCCGCTTTTGGTACTGCTTGCGGAGCCGCCGTTTCTGCCAGTAGCGGGACAGGGCATTTTTCGAGAGCTCCGGGTGTTCCTGGGCGGCGGTGTAAAATTGATAGTCCGCCGCAGCCTTGCCATACCGGGCCTCGGCCCTCCGGACGGCCCACGCCGGGTGCTCCCGTATGCGCCGCCCCACGAAGCGGGAGCCCTGGCGGAACGCGGACTCGCCCAAAAGCTCGGAGTGATGGGCCCCCTCGGTGCCTACATTTTCCTGCTCTACCTCGTAAATCTTCCCATGCACAAAGCCGTGGACGGAGCCCCCCAGGGCCCCGCCCGCCCGTTTGACGGGGCCGGGTTTCTTTTGGGGTTTCTGCTTTGCCAGCTTGCCCTTTGCCGCCTCCAGCTTCTCCCCGCGCTTTTCCATACGGAGCTTGGACGCGGCGGCCTGTTCCTGCCTGCTCTTTTGCCGGAATTTGGACTTTGGGACACTTTGTCCCGAAGTGCCCCCGGCCTGTTCTTTCGTGCCAGCCCCGGCCTCCGGGCCCGGAGCCCCCTGGGGCGCGGCCTGCTCCGGGCGCACACGGGGCCCAGGGCCAGCCTTATCCCGCCGCGCCATCTTTCAAATCCTCCGGGCGGGTGGTCAGAAGATCGTAAATCTCCCCACGGGGGAAACGATCCATAAAGGGGATGGTCACATTCCCATAGAACAGCAGGCCCTCGCCGGAATTGCTGTGTGTGATATAGGAAAGCTGATGCTCGGAAATGCCGAGCTGTTTTGCCAGAATTGCCCGGTCACTCTGCGCCTGGGACAGCAGGATCATAAAATCCGTGTTGTCCAGAATATTCTGGATTTCCGGGCTGGCCAGCAGGTGCTTGACGTTCTGCGTCAACGCGCTGGGCACACAGCCCCGTTTGCGGAGCATCTGCCAGATGGAAACAAAATAGCTGGCGGTGAGCTGATCTCGGAGCAGAACATGGAACTCGTCAAAGTAGCACCAAGTCGAGATGCCGCTCTGATAGTTGGTATTGACCGAGGAATTGACAAACTCATTTGTGACGTGCATCGCAATTTTTCGGAGATTGTCTCCCATGCCCTTGAGCACGATGCACACCACACGGCAGTCGGTTTTGACATTCGTGGGATGGTTGAACAGGTTAAGGGAGCCTGTACAGTAGAGCTCCAGGGCCGTCGCCACGCGCCGGGCCTCCGGCTCCGGCTGTTTCAAAAGTTCCTCGTACAAGTCCTGGAGCAAGGGCATCCTGCCGTCCCCCACGCCCAGGGCCAGATCCCGGTAGACCAACCGCACACAGCGGTCTATGACGGTTTTCTCAATCGGTTGTAAGCCCTCCTTGCCGCCCACCACCAGCTCGCACAGGGACAGCAGAAAATCAGCTTTCATGGAAAGGGGGCTGTCCTCGTCGTTGCCGCCCATCTGGATGTCCATAGGGTTAATGTGATTAGGGCTGTCCGGGGCAATCTCAATCACCTGGCCGCCCAGCCGCCGCACCAGCGGGGCATATTCGCCCATCGGGTCTACAATGATAATCCGATCCTGGGGAATGGTAAGAAAGACGTTGAGCAGCTCCCGCTTTGCCGCGAAGCTCTTGCCGGAGCCAGTAGAGCCCAGGTAGAGCCCATTCGCGGATTTCAGCTTTTTCCTGTCCGCCATAATGACGTTGTGGGAAAGTGCGTTCATGCCGTAATAGAGGGACGGCCCGGCCATGCGGAGCTCCCTGGTCATAAAGGGAATGAAGATCGCCGTGGAGCTGGTAGTCATGCCCCGCTGGATTTCCACCTCATTCCCGCCCAGGGCCAGGGAGGAAACAAAGCCCTGCTCCTGTTGCCAGTCCAGCCGCTTCAATGTGCAGTTGTATTTCTGCGCGATACCGCCCACCGTGAAAATATCATTTTCCAGCCGCTGGCGGGTGGGGGCCAGATTTACCACGGTAAAGGTCAAGAGGAACATCCGCTCGTTGCGGGACTGGAGGTCGGCCAGAAGCTCCGCCGCGTCCTTGGAAAATGTGATAAGGTCGGGCGGCAGAATGTCGGGGTCATATCCGGCCCGGACAGCTTTGCGCTGTTCCTCCACTTTCATTTTTCCAATGTCAGAAATTTTCCCCTTGATGGTTTTAATCGCCTTTAGCTGATCCACGGTCTGGATATGGAGGGTCACGGTCATTTCCGCGTCAAGCTCCAAAATTTCCGCCAGGAGCTTGTCAGAGAGCTCCGACGCCAAAATCTGCAAGTAGGAGGCCGCGCCCCAATACTGGCCCATGCGGAACAGCCGGGGCTGGCGGAAGTCAAAGCTGTCGGGGGCAATAAAGTCCTTTGTGCCGAGCCCCGTCTTTGCAATATCCCCCCAGGAGAAGCGGAACGGCTCCCGGCTCCCAGGATGCATCTGGCCGTGAAGCAGGGCCAGACGCGCCCGCCCGTCCATAGGCTCGGAGGGCACGCCCAGCCGCTTAAAGTTGCTCATAACGTCCGCCTCCACGCGCTCCAGCCGGGGCCGCGCCTCGTCCAGACTTTCCGCCGGGATGCCAAAGGTAATATATTTTGAGCGTTCAATCCCATTGTTTGACCGGGCAATCTGATTTTTCAGCATC